>Ga0153924_1001125_pt1 | contig 14563 bp, 14 predicted proteins | sample TSNJ008MetaG_FD_104709 | JGI IMG/M metagenome (GOLD analysis project Ga0153924, IMG submission 104709) | Attine ant fungus gardens microbial communities from New Jersey, USA - TSNJ008 MetaG | ecosystem: Host-associated > Fungi > Mycelium > Unclassified | place: USA: New Jersey, Wharton State...
AGGTGTCAGTAAAGACCACATCAGGTTAAGATGATAATACTACACAAAGAGTTAAGGGAAAGCAGAATTAAAGGTAAAGGCAAGCACGCATCTTCAACTGAAAATCGGAGAATGGTATGGGAGTCGAGCATACTATGTTTTCTATTCTTGCTACTTGGTGAACTTTTCAGTTACAGATCCGACTTCGTCTTCCAATGTTTTTGATGCATCTAACCTTTCAGCAATCCGTATGCTAGATATTATTCGTTTAGCTCCAGTTAATTTAACGGCTTGATGAGCTGCCTCAATTGCATTTAGAATAGCTCTCATATCATTAGCTTCTACTTGAGTTCCCATGGCAGTCAGTTTAGTTGTTTTAATATCCTTTGTTTTACGAATAGCATCAAAAGCAGCTGCGACTTCTTTACTTATCCCCGTACTACCTGTTCCAATAGGCACGATACTGATCTCAGCATGAAGAGTAGTCAATATGACCTATATCTACGTCTGAATAGAATAATGTTTTCATATATCTACGGCTCGTAGCTAAGGAACATAATTATACTGATTTCTGGGGAGTTTGAACTCGAATTTATAAAAAAGAAACACCTTTTTACGGTACCGAATGTTTGCACTCCAGAAACAAGTTTCGGAAAGGCAACGGGGCGGTATCCACATATTCAATTTCCAAATATAACTGAGAAAGTATGATTTTGACCTTTTTACTTAATGCCTGCCGTGGTGTGTGGTAGGAGAGTTGGTAGTGGTAGGAGGATTATTAGTTGGAGGCGGTGGAGCGATTATGTTTCTTCCACCTACCAATCCGACACGAGCAAAATCACCTTTATGTGCATTATGGCAATTCTTGCAAACAACTTTTATGGGCACCATACTATATGGTAGTTGATATCAAAGGTTGCCGAGGACGCTTTACGCATAGATAAGTTTAATAAAATAATAATAATTACGGCAACACAAGCTTGCTCGGACGTTTCCGTGATATAAGTATAAGGCCTTAAGTGGAAAATCAAGACAATCTGGAAAGAAAAATAGCAAAAAATTTGTATTGTTCCTTTCATGGCATATGGATGGCACAATGGTATGTGAACTCCATGTTTGGAACTAAAATTGTTCTCCTTGTAAGTCATATTGAATTGTTGCTAGATTCTTGGTAAAGCCATAGCCAGATTAACCAAGATTGAACCGTTAACCCACGGCATTTAAGTTACCGAGTTTTTCAGGCAAACACTTGAGAAAAATTGACCACTCATACACACGCGCGGTTGGCTAGTCATACATACATACATGACAACCCATTATTGTATACTGTCAAGAACATGGCACCGACTGACGGTTTATACCCGATATCCCCAGCATAGTGCGCGACAACTTCCCATATACCTGTCTCTCCTGTAGGTGTGGTAAATGTCGAAGGAATAATGGCGTCTCGGGCAGGAATCTAACCTCCTACTCCTCGCGCGCTGAAGAGTACAAATCAATGCGAGACGTATATTTTAGCTCGTTTCGTCTTATAAACTATGGTTTACGAAGGAAGTGAAGATTGCTATTGTTATTGCTAGCCCTCAAAGTCCTTAATTTTCGTATTCTAGCAATGATTTTATCTCTATTTTGCAGCAGGCGTTCCCTTTGATTGAAAGAGACTGTCTGAAAGCTTAACTTCCTTGCAAATCAATCAATCATGACGAAAGAATATTTCATGGACTGTATAATGAGGACGACTAATGGCTACATACATATGTCAGGAATGCGAACAAAAGTTTTTCAGTTAGAGGGAGTTTGACAGCCATACAAGTAGGCATATACAAACTCATCTAGACAAAAATTCCTACCAATGTTGCTATTCCTGCTGCAGTTATCAGTCGTTCAATCCATTTTTTCATATTCTATTCTAACCCTTCTTCAAACCCATCGCTAGTCCGAGTACAAACCCCACCATAGCCGCTATTGGTAGTCCTGATGCTGCAATAGTAGATGGATGTGCTGTAAATTGTGTTGCTGTATTGTTAAGTGCGTGTACAACCTGTTCTGACGCATTTGTTAATGCACTTCTTGAGGCATCCTCCATTGGAACCCATTTTACATCTACCCATCCTCTGTAGGATAGATATGCAAGGGCGGCCACAAACAAACCAATAACTACTGCAGCTATTTTCATCACTTTCTTTATAGCATATCCGGCTACTGCACCAAGCAGGAAACCCCACCAGCAGAAAAAAGAAAGTCCTCAACTGGCAATTTAGAAGACGCTCCGTCTTAGTCGTTACTACAAAATAATCAAAAAGACAACAAAATATCCACTTTCAATCCGAAATGATTTGATAAGGCTAGAACATGATCCAAGCAGTATTACGGAGTACTGGGTTAGAGTACCGGTCAAGGCTGTTAAAGGCGGATTATGGATTGGATTAATAAAACCACATGAGCCAATTCCAAAAGATGCCAAGATTTGTGAGTGCAAGTTATACAAGCGAGATAATAGATGGTATCTAGATGTTGTAGTACAGAAAGATATTCCTGAAAAGACAGAGTATCAGAATATAATCCCAATTGACATGGACATTAGGCATATTGCCGCTTCTGTGGAGTGGGCAACTGGTAAAACCATATTCTATGGTAAAGACTTGAACCATGTCAGAGGATGGTATTTCTGGTTAAGAAGACAGTTAGGACTAAAGAAAGCAATAGATACCATAAAAAGGATAGGACATCATGAAAGAAGGATTGCAAATGACATTATCCATAAAATCACTAGAGAGATTGTTAACCGAGTTATAGAAACAGATTCGTTAATAGTATTAGGCAAACTCAAAGGCTTATGAAACCAAGCGAAGAAGAAAGGAAGAGGAAGAAAGTTTAACAGAAAACTTTCAGGATTTCCATATTTCAAGTTTACAGAATATTTGACATACAAGGCGGCCTTGGCTGGTATCAAAGTAATCAAAGTATTTGAAGATTGGACATCTCAAACTTGCAGAAAATGTAGTCAAAGAGGAGTGAGAAAGACACAAGGATTGTTCATATGCAAGAATTGTGGGGAAGAGAATGCTGATAGAAATGCTGCCTTCAATATTGCTTACCGGGCTTTGGGATAGATTTCCAAAGTAGGAGTAACCGTGTCTATGACCGGTAGTTGTTCACCTATACTATACAACGAATCACATCTGACGCGTCCGCTATTGTGCCGATATACCTTCCTCCGCGGTTGTCGTCGAGAATTTTGAATTTGCCACCTCTCTTGTGTATAATTTTTGCCTCTATTACGACTCTGTTTATAGATAGAACAGACCAGCACGAGCGTCTTTCTTCTGCTTTACTAAAATTACTACTATTATCATTTAATTCATCCGCACACTTCTTCCTGCCAAATCTGAAGGAAATAGTACTCATTACTTGTCTTATCAACTGTAATAGGTAGTTAGTTGATAGATTTAAACTTTATGACATTAATATTAAACATCTGAAAACTAATTTGGTAAATTCGCTAACGAATCAAAATATAGCTTAGTTGATGTGGGACCTTGCTTGTCAACCGTAAATCCACTGCAAGAGACTGTTGACAGCAGGCCATAACAACAATATTTATTCCTGTCGCCACACAATCAGCCACAGCCTCATGTCCACGTTGCATACGTTCTAGTTGTAAATGACGTAACCATCTCGCATTGACAGGGTGTACTTGATATGCATAGCCAACAAGAACTTATTTAAAGGACGCAACTTGAACAAGAATGGCAAAGTTTGGACGAATGTTTCCAAACATTATCTGCCCCAGCTGCGTAATGGCCCTTGATACAGAAATATATATACTAAGGTGAGACAGTCCTATCTAAAATCATACGACCTTTCTGTAAAAATTATAAGTGTATTCATTCACAATGTAATGCGATAAATGAAGAAAGAGTGTGTCATTTCGAGAATTGAAGCCTCTCAGGACGGAAGTCCTTATGTGTATGTCACATTTGCTGATCCAAACGATTACAAGCCTGGCTCAGACAAGCCACAAAATCCCTTTGGTCCAAACATGATGGCATTTACTTCTCCAGAAGATCTGATGAAAAATTTGCCAAAAGCTATGGCAAATATTTCTAGGGCCATGGGAGGAGGTGCGCTGACGGATTCGCCTACGTTTAAAATTAGCATGAGAGAGTATGAGGATCTAGGCATAAAAGTGGGCGATAAAATTATCATAGAAATTAAGAAAGCAGACGGCAGTGGCAGATAGGCATAAGTCAATGATCTATTCCCATCTGTTCTCACGCTGTTCATGAAATATTCAAAAAAAGGGAAGAGAAGAGCCGCATGGATGTACAATTCGTGAACTACACACCCGTTGAAATGGGTGGCTTCTCTTCTCCAAAAATCTCGGAAGAGTTCTGGGCGTGTCTACACGACGCCCCTAGTCCAGAGATATACCCTGGACCCCGGTTGAGCTTCTTCAAATCCTGTCATTCGCTCTCTGCTCGACTAGCAGCGTATCACCCAGCATTGGTTCCTGTGCTATGTACGCAAGCGTTACAGACGTTGCATCATCCGGCCATCCATTGGCAAAGGGGGTACAAAAACATACCTGTTAGACACAATTCATCCACCGGTTAAAACCGGCGGTCTTCTTGTGGAAATCGTATAAAAAGACGTAAGTAAATGTGATGTCTTCAAACAGATGTGAAGCCTGTAATAGACCTCTAACTGCCATTTTAATCGGTGGTAGTCGACTTTAATGGATAGCCCGAGCGACAAGAACGCTCATTGGAAGTAACGAACTCTAGCTGCGCCCCTTAGATTCTCATAATACTACGGAGATATTATCTAGATAGATGTTGGCTAAATCGATAATAATAAGTAGGCGATAGAGGATTATTATAACAATATCATGTCCTCCCCAACCATGGATCAGGGTATAAAAGGAATTAGTAAGTATAGAAATACACAGATAGAATATCCTTGTGGATGCAGATATTTATTTGACCATCGTATTGTATTAGAACGTATATGTTCAGATCATGAAAATGAATTAATAGCTCATCGTGGCTGATGCGGCATCACGTACGTATAGGACACATTCGACTTTGCGTGCTCACCTTACAGATATTGCATAATGCTTTAAAGGCATAGATACAATAACAATATATCAGATCCAACAAATTTACAAAAAAGAAGAAAGCACGACCTTCAAACGAGACTACAGAAGATGACATAGACTTTTTCCTAACCAATATACAAAAGGTGAACGGATACCCGAAGGTCAGAGATTTGCGAAAATTACTCCAGCCAACTTTGAACTCTGTTAAGATAAACACGATACTCAGATATCTTGAGAGATCAAAAAGGTTAGAGATCGATCTTGATGGAAATATCATGTGGATTCGTCAAGAGAAAGACGAAGCTAATGAACTAAGTCTTGCAGAAGTGGCCAACATTTCCAAAGACTTTCTTAATTATTTTTCGACGAAAAATCAAAATACAGAAGTCATTTCTTGATAGGAAAAAATATACCAAGGAAATATGAAAAAACAGATGTATTATGTTAACATAATTGAAATCACGAGAATAAAAATTTGCTACTATTCCAGGACAGGTATTATGCGAGCAACGAATCGTATCGTTGAAAGATTGTCTTGTTTGTGTTTACGAATGTTTAATTAATTTACCACAAATCTTACAATAATAATCGCCACAAGTAATACAACAGATAACAAAATGATTTAGCTCTTTTAATCTGACAGGAACAAAGTAATGTTCGTGTATAAGCCTAGCTTCTTCAAATTGTATCTCATCAATTACTATACTCAAATCTTCATGAATCATGTTGCATTTGACCGATTCTATTCGTTTCATGGATTGATTAAACCATGTTTGATAAATTAAGATCACTTTGCATATCTGTTGATAATTCACCGGCAGTGTATATTAATCAGCACCAAATAGAGTTAGTTAGCCGCAGTCTTATTTTTCATACTTGATCAGTTGCAACTCAACTGACATCCTCCCAGCTAAAGCATCTGAGGTTCCTTCGGGATCATTTTATTCCTGTCTATAATCACCGATGGTTTGGGGTATGTCAGAAAGCCCCCTAGAGTTGAAAGTATTCCAACCCCTCGTTGCAAGATGTTCATTGCTCCATTATAATCAGCATTTGTTCTAATGCTGCAGTTACCACATTGGAACAATCCTTGTGTTTTTCTGATCATTATAGATATTTATCCGATATTAACATCCCCCGATTCTGCCAGAAATTTTCTTAAATAGTTTCCCACCGTATTAGAGATATGTCAGATGACAAATCTATTACGAAACTATGTGTTATTATGCCAGCTTTTACATCTCTATTTGTTATAAGTACTGCAATATTGATTAGCAATAATATCTATTTTGGTAATACCAATCTTGCGTATGGTCACGCAAATCAAATGAACTCCGATATTACAAACTTAAAGATTCAATATATACCGGAGAAAAAAAATTCATGTAGGAGATATTGATATTGCATACAAGATTTTTGGCAGAGGCGATCCTATTTTATTGCATACACTGATATACCGACCACAGGCTTGATTATAGTCGAGAATTACAACGGGAAGTGGATCTAGGTTTATTTGTCTATTTAACGCTTAATCTCATGCAAGACGTACTTTAGCTCAGGATCGAATATCTGTCCAATTAGTAGTACCATGTTATGTCATTTTGTTATGATCATCTAATAACTGAATTGTTGGTGTTTATACTCTTGTTCGTAGAATAGAAGGGGTAATGCTAATGATATCTGATTCGAAGGAATCGAAAAGGTACATCCAAAACAACAAAACAATAATACTTGATATATTTTCACATGAATATCGTCAAGGTAGAAGAAATGTAAACACTACTGAACTCTTACTTAAATGAGTCTTAGGCATAATTCCCAAGACATTCTTAAACAGGCCAATGGAAATGGCTTCCTTTAACCAATAAGACCACTTCTCTCCAAATTTATGATGAATCGTGATTGTATAATTTCGCTGCTGTTCTATTTGAAGTTCATATTCAAACATTGAGCCATATCTAGACAAAATCGACAGAAGCATTAGACAGGATTCGAGATCTAATTTCTTATAGCGGAACATAACAATATCCTTTGGAACTGATGCCGAATATTCTTCTACAGCCTTTCTTAATTTATCGGGTTCAGTCGCTTCTATAATAGCCTTTAAAGCCTCGCTTGGCAAAGAAACAAAACCAAATTTTTGAGAGTATCGATCCCAATCAACATATTTTGCAAGTATTGAAGAAATGAGTGCATTTTCACTAACACCTTGTTCCTTAGCATCTTTATCGAGAGCATCGTCTAATTCCTTATCAATACGAATTGCTCTTAGTATTGTCTTTTTCTTGTCCTTTCTATCTTCATTCAATAGGTTAAACCTTAATCCTAAATATACCGTTTAAAGTTTTTCAGATTTTATATGACTTAATCTTTTCTGGACTTGTAGGTCATTCAATTCTGAATCAAACATGCTTTATATCGCTTAAATTACTAAATTAGTTGAAGAAATAAAATTATCTTTATTGAGACTAGTCATGACTGACACAAAACAGGAATACTCATGCCAATTCTAAAAAATGCTGTTCAGATGATTCCCAGTTAGCTAATCTATTTATTTCCATGTCCAGGGTACTTGATGACATAATTAGAGTAATGAAATATCATGTTTCTTATATTCAAACGAGCATAAAGGAAAGGGGCTCTATCTAAGACCTATCGATTTGTATTGGTCTTGGCAAGTCGCATCAAAAGAACGGTCCACATCGTAGAATGAAATTTCACAGGTTGGTATGTGATTAACATTTGGTACCATTAAACTGCGCTATAGACCCTTTTCAGCATTCTTGTTCTTTTCCGACCGTCGTCATATGCGACGTCAGTTGCTATCTACAACAAGTACGAGCTCAATATCTGATAAATATTACTTGAAATGAATTAGGAATGCCAGCACCGATTGATTGGTTTACTTGATTAATTCAAAACTGATATGAGTTCCTAATCTAACATTGTGTCTCATAGAAAATCCTGCTACAGTTTCTAGTACATACTGTGAGTCTTTTTCTGGAAAATATATTGGACATGCAAGATTAGAGCTAGCTGGAGGACAAGGCTTCAGACTATGTTCGATATGCGTGACCACACCATTGCTATCTAACCAAATAATGTCTATAGGAAATTTCATACCAATCATCCAAAATCCATATCTATACGGTTTTTGAAAAACAAAAAGCATTCCCTGATTTTCTGTCAAGTTATTCTTAACGTCTAACCCTTTTGTCTGTTGCTCACTAGTTAAAGCTATATCAGCCATGACATCAAAGCCATTTACTACGACTTTCGCATGAAGATAGATGTTATCACCTGGAAAAGATTTGATTACTTCATGAAGAAAGGTGTTGTTATCTAACGTAGTATTATACAGGGGATCCATAGCCAATACTTTAGCATAATATTCAATAGCTCCAGTATAATTTCCTGGGCTGTCAAGAGTTACAGCTTTACTAGTTAATGCATTAATATAATATGGGTCCACAGCCAATGTAGCATAATTTTCAAATGGAACGTCTTTTTCTAGTTTGGCCAGCACAAAGACATTAGGTAGCATAATTAAGCCGATTATAGTTATAATACCTAAAAGAAGAAACCAGCCTTGGGTGAGGGTATCTTCTCTAGAACCAGATTTATTATATAACCTACTGTAATCTTGCAATGTCTTCCAATAATCTCCTGTTATGCAATACATATATACGGTAGTTAATAACTGCTAATATTTCACCTTTTTTGCGTCTGTCGAATTGACTTTCCATCGGAATACAGATTCTTTAACCCTTGCTTGCTTGAATCAGGTTTAACAATGAGTCTCGTGTCTTTCCTTTCATCAGCAGTTTGTATACTTCTAGCAAGGTTGAATGACAATACAATACAGAACCCGGATTTCCATCATTTACACTTGTTCAAACCGAGATGCGACTGTTGTCTTCGTCCTCATCAATTAAGACAATGGTCTGAACTTGTTAGTGGAGGAATAGCCCTAGATGTTCTCATCAATTATGCTTTACATATCTGTTTAATCCTTCTGTTGAGATAGTTTATTTAGATGATAAAGAGAAAGTATAGGTGTTGAAATTGAATGACTAAATATCTTATTTTTGCAATGTCAGTATTTACTATTGCTCTACTGTTAGCATTATGTTCTCAAAACATTGCTTTTCATTCAAAAGCTTATGCTCAGCTTCCTGTTTCTGATGTAAAATCAAATGCTTCCAGAATAATTACCTCTGCCGCTGTTACCAGTAATAATAATGCTATAATAACCATTCATACAACAAATTCAATACAAGGTAACAACTTTAACGTAATTAAACAAGAAGAGCCGGTTATAAGAAAGGCTATTCTAAGTAATATTGATAATGCAATATTTATAGCAAAAGGTAGTGTTAGAAGCGCTATTCCAGTAAATATGAATGCAAAAATCATCAACCAACTGGCTAATAGCAGAATAGATACAACACAAGGCACTGATATGACAAAAAGACTTATTGCGACAGAACTAACTAACGCTATAAATTCAACAGCTACGAATAGCAATGCTCCATCTCAATTACTCCATCAACCGACAAAGATCGCTGTTGACAATCAGGCCATTTGCACTGGCATTTCTTCTACAAAAGCAGCATGTACTTTCTTAATAAATATCCACAATTAAAGTCACACAACTTGCATGGTGTGCAGGAATCTAACCTAGAATTAAGTGCGGTGATAGGGATGACGAATTTATCTTCGAATTCTGAAATAATGGAAGGGCTTGTAATCAAATCTATAATGTTCAACCAAATAAGACACTACAAAGTTGCCTAGTAACGGGAAGTCATATAGGGAAATGGATCTTTGAACTGTGCTGTAATGGAAGTTTTTTTTATTTGCATGCTGTAGGCTAGCGATATCCTGATTGAACCGGTAAAAGAAAGAATCTGATTCATTCAAATTCTTCTGTTACAGTCTTTTTTCTATGTTGCGGCAATTAAAACATAAGAGGTTAGCAAGGTTTAGTTGTTATTCCATGAATATCTCTATCTCTAAAAGTTAACTTCATTGTTCCTATCTTTTTCAACCTGAACTGTTTTTCTTTATTATCTTTGCTCTATAGAGCTCAAATCCCAGACTAATACTTTCATTATTTCTAAGAGGTTATGAACGGATTGTTATTCAAGGATTAAAAAGTTTGATTCAATACACTCATTTTTAATATTTTGCGTTGAAAATACGGAATTGATAACTGCAATATCATCCTTTTTCGTAATCTATTCTAGGAGTGAAAAGTCAATACTATACCGCCTAACATAATTTCGTGCAACTACAAAGATGTTTTAACAGGAAGAGTACATGTATTTGACTTGACGAATTTATGTTAGTGAGTATATCTATAAGGGTGTAGATATTATTATATTCAATGACCAAACATCGAATCCATGCATCCCCGGCCATTATTGGTCTAGTTGCAGCCATAGCTGTTGTAATGACAAGCACAATTGTGACACCAGCATTTGCAATAAAATTTTTCTTCAATTGCATGACGGACAAAGCCAACGAACATGGAAAGCTAACTTTAGACGATGTGCATATATGTGTTTATACAAGGAATATGGCGTGTATAACAAGGTTCCATATGGCACTTTCATCCATTCATCCAGTGGCAGCAGTGGCCGCTAAACCATCACTCAGCTAATTGCAACTAGTAATATTTTTTCATGCTATTTGTAGGGAATAAAGCTTATCTTTGCACGTTGGCATCAATTGCTCAATTTGTTTGTCTTTATGAACAGGACTATTTCAATAACTTCATTTATAGTTGGTTAGGATAGATACATTGGGTTACGTGAGAATATAAATTGCGCCCGTTGAGAATATGCTGAGGAAAATCAGAAAAAGTGATCTATTTAATTGTGGCCGCATCTGCAAATATTGCGGAGTCAACATGGATACTACTGATCTAGAAAGCTTAAAATTTCTACACGGAAAGTGCTGGGAAGAATATCGCAAAAATGGAGAATTATATCCTCTCCCTAAAAACTTTGGTTAAAATGATTCGAGTTCTGGCAATCTTATTCATTAATACCTATATATGGATGGAGACAGAACAAATAAAACTCCCGAAACAGGAGTAACTATGCTGTCTCTACTCGTGCAGAAAAATAAATACGGAGATGATTTCCATTATCGAGGCAAACAACGACAAATACATATTTCATCAAGGATATTTTACTCGTTTAGGAAGTCATACCCCAGAACGATGTACTATGGGCCTGATATTTTCGGCTTGGAAATGGAACGGAGATAATACTATACATCTAGCTCAACTGATAGATAGATTCGAAGAAAGCTACGGGAGTGAGATGCGTAGTAGTATACAGTTTTTTAATGATACAGACGCTACGAGTTTTGATGATGTGAGAAACTTGATCTTTAATTGCTCTGTCTATATTTTTAATAATGTCTTTTTGCATTCTGTGGTGTTTAGATCCCAGTGGGTCTTTGTCAAAGCTGAAATTACCGTGTGACAGGTAGATGGTGAAAAATTCTACTAGTCCTACCATGGATGATCGCTCTCCTCTTGAATTTTTTATATCAGCAATACCCTGCACAACTCTGAGGGGGAGTAAATGTAGCGCTAAGTTTACGCCAGCGGTCATCTGTATAACGGGTCTGGGTGTAAGGTTACTTTTGTGGTACGCCTGTTGAAGGATCAAGGAAGAGCTTTTGTGCCTTCTGCATGTTTTGAGTGAAGTCGAACATATTCATAAGAGAACCGGCTTTACTATCGAAGGATTGGTTCCCTATTCTACCTAATCTCCAATTATCTTCGATAAAATGTATGATAGATGATTGATCAGTTAGGCTATGATCAACGAAGTTTGTCTTCGCATATGGAGAGATGATCAATACGGGTATTCGCGGTCCATGTCCACACCGGTCTTGATATGCGCCTAGAGGTACATGACCGCAAAGACCAGCTCCAAGTAGTGCGTCATTTACTGGATCGTTGGATTGGTTGATTATCGGGGGCATCACATGATCATACCAACCGTCTGAATCATCCCATGTGATTATGACTGCGGTACTGTTCCAATCCGGTAGTCTTTCGAGATGGTTGATTGTATTAACCAAGAAAGTCTGTTCTTCTAGTGGGTCGGAGATTTCCGGATGACCATCCTCATAAGTAGCAGCTTTGATGAAGCTGACTGCTGGTAAGTTTCCAGAATCGGCTGCCTTCCAAAAATCTGCAAGATCATATTGATGATTGGCTTGGTCTGTATGACCAATCAGTGCCACAGAAGATGGAGAAATATGATGAGGATTTGCTGTAGAATTGTAGTATTGGAAGGGTTCAATATCAGGATAGTAGTCTTTTGTTTGAATTCCACTAGCACTTGTATTGTTCAGTCGATTGTTACAGTTGATTTTAATATCGGTACTCTTATTTGGTAGTCTAAAGCCACCGGCAAACCAACCCCAAGTAATGTCTTTAGCATTCAGAAGATCACCTATATTTTTACCTTTCGTTGATATCGTTGTATTATCAGAACAGTCATCAAATTTGGGAACCACATTAGCTATAAGCGTACCATTAATGACTGCATCATATCTATACATTGATGGAAGTTTAATATTTGAAGGGCCAAATGTTGTTCCATAGAGTTTGACATTTGCAGGTATTGCTCCGTGTGTCTGACCTGATATAAGATTAATATGACCAGGCGTTGAAGGGCCAAATGTTGTTCCATAAAAGTTATCATTCATAGCATAGTGTTGAGCATAGTTCCATAATGCAGTAACAGTATTTCCATCATAATACCCCATGACCTGCTTTGGATCACACCCTCTGTAAGTCGAACCGGTAAATTGCACAAACTTGTCTAGTAGCCCGCCATTGTACGCTTTTTGTTCGTTTGTATAACCATGGTTATTGTCACATGTTACTGCTTGGGTACGATCTAAACGGAACGGGTTTGCTGCGTTTGTATTGTTGTAGAGTAGAGAGCCCCTCAAGCCATTAACTGAAGGTGTATGTGAGTTAGCTATAAACTTTGGTTCTCCTGGTGGATTAGTAGCATTAGGATAAGTACCAAAATAGTGATCAAAAGCTACATTTTCCTGGAAAAGGATTACAATATGTCTTATAGGTGTGGCGGTACTATGTGTTATTGGAGAGGCAGTCGCGGCAATGTTCGGTATTGAAATGAACGAACAAAAAACGAAACTTGTCGTTATTGTAAGTAATAATAAGGCCAGGGTAAATAATTTTAGCATTGGAGAACTACATTAATCATCTATTATTGACTTATCACAATAAATCATGTAGAAGCACATCTAAATGATGTGTAGACATATAAAGAATTAGCATCACTCAATACAAAGTTCTTGCTAAACATTTATGCGTCAGCTTGTATCTGTATGCATAATGATCACAAACAATTTAGTTATATTTAAGAACGTTAGTTTTCTGGCTTAGTATTCCACATACCAATGAATATTCAGGGGTCTACTAGTGAAAAAAATGAAAAATAAAAAATGTCGTATATCTGTTTGTTGCTACCACATAGTAGGTGCATACCACTTAAGCTGAATTGAGAAGGGTGAAATTATATTTGCAGTGGATTAAAAACTAATTGTATAACACCGCCAACCAATAATACTAGCTATATAGTTATTCGAAATAAAACTTTGTAAATTTACCTTCTATTGTCTTAAAAATAAAAAAAAGTAGAGTGGACGCTTCTATTTAGAAGCGGTGTCCGAAGCCGCCGTGGAAGCCGCCGAAGCCGAAGTGGTGGAAGCCGGCGAAGCCGCCGAAGCCGCCGAAGAACGGACCTCCGCCCCAGCCTCCCCATGGGCCCCAGCCGCCGCCACAACCACAGCCGCAGCCGCCGCCCCAGCCCCAGCCTCCGCCACATGCGAGTGCTTGGTGAGCTGCGACTAATGGACCTGATGCAAACAGTGTTATTACTGCTGCCATAGCTACACTACTCAAAGCTAGTGTTTGTTTTTTTGAGATCATAGGTATCTACTACCCCGAAAGTGAAAATAAAAAGATTGTGAACCAGGTGTACTAGTAATAGTTCTACTAGAATTCATCGTTTGATGTAGCAATATCTATCTGAAAATAAATATCTGAACTTAAATTTCAGCAATATCCAGTAAAGTGATAATACTCAGAAAAAGTGTCTAGCAAAAGACAAGATAGAAGAATCCAGATGGAGATAAGTGATGGGATGAGAGAGTATGTGCCATCATATATAAACAAGTTAGATACAACCCTTATATACTTTTTCGGTGTAAGCATTCTAATGTATAAACAAATACCGTTAGTGATAACGGCGTCAATATTATTGACCGCATTCTTAACAATTGCGCTGTACACTGGTAGTGAAGCACATGCACAGGCTGGTGGTGCTAATATGACAAGCAGTAATGCTACAGCTGCTGGTGGTGCTAATATGACAAGCAGTAATGCTACAGCTGCTGGTGGTGCTAATATGACACAGC
>Ga0153924_1001130_pt1 | contig 14515 bp, 11 predicted proteins | sample TSNJ008MetaG_FD_104709 | JGI IMG/M metagenome (GOLD analysis project Ga0153924, IMG submission 104709) | Attine ant fungus gardens microbial communities from New Jersey, USA - TSNJ008 MetaG | ecosystem: Host-associated > Fungi > Mycelium > Unclassified | place: USA: New Jersey, Wharton State...
CCTTCAGTGTTCCGTGACATGAGGTTCACATCTTCCAGATGGTGGCGAACGCAGGAATCATACGTCCTGCCCGGTCAGACGTTTGTAATAACCTCTCGTATCTCTCTCTCTATGAGAACTCATAGAAAGTGCAGTGGGAACTGTCGATGACTGGGATCAAACCATGTCCGTCAACGCTCGCGGTGTCTATCTCTGTTATAAATACGCTGCTGAGGCAATGATCGCTCAAGGAAGAGGTGGAAGAATTATTGGTGCTGCCTCCGTGACATCAAAACAAGGTATGTTGAGCGTACTCGATAACATTATGTGCAGTCTTGGGAAACTTGGCAGGCGTGGGTTTTGCCCCATCATATTCGGCCTCGAAGTTCGCTGTCAGGGGCCTAACCCAGAGTGCAGGTAGGCACTCGTCTGTGACTAAAGACAGGATATGATGTTATCAATTCTGAATCATGCAGCTCAAGAACTCGGGAAGCATGGTATCACTGTCAATGCTTATGCACCCGGTATGCCATTCTGAATCGGTTTTGCCTGCAAACATTGACTCCCTATGGTATATCAGGTCCAGTCAAAACCCCTATACGTGAGCGAGCACCAAACAAAATTGATCGTCACATTGAATAGGATATAGTGCAATCGTTTATTTTCAATTCGGACGAACTAGAAAAACTCCTCCATCGCGTAAGACTCGTATCTCGGCAGGGGCTCACATGTTCATACTGCTTTAGGAAGCTGAAAAGACAGTTATCGGAAGAGTTGGAAAGCCTGAAGAAGTTGCTCACCTTGTATCGTACTTAGCATCTAAGGATTCCTCTTTCACCACGGGGCAAACAGTAAGTGAATTCCAGTATTTCCCACTCTATCTTGACAGGTCTATGGCCATTAGATATCTGTTAACGGCGGACAGTTTTTTGACTGATGGTTCATTGAGAACACTGCTTAGACCAGGGTTAAGCGTTATACAGGGATAAAGATACACTTTGAGTCCGTAGTGAGCGAAATTGTCATTTAGTATTATTCTCCTGTCCACGACTTAGCATGCAGAAATGGATGATCTGTTTGCCTTGTGAATGATATACCTGCATGGTTACAGTATTCAAGCTGTAGCTGAGCTATCTCTAGGATCAGATTCTTATTTTTGGTCCTCGTGATCATTATATATATATATATATTTCCTGAGTCGCTGTGAACTTTCTTTGAGATCACTTCAATCACTTATGGACTCGTTTTATTGATTCAACAAATGGAGGGGTTTTTTTCTTCTACTTATTGAACCATATTGTGGGCTGATTTTCTACTTATCACAATGAAAATAGAACAGTTAGACCAGTTTCCTGATGTGATATGCAAGATATACGACTGAAATCAAGAAAATGGAAATGACAATAACAGGATGTGCACAGTCCGTTCCTCAGCATGGGCCTATTTCTACTCACTGTGCCTCCGTGGCCAATGCTTGTCTCAGTTCCATTCAAATCCCTGAATCAATGCAATGCTGCATTGTCTTTATTACTAGCCAAGATTAAATGCCTCAGTAAAAGATATAGAACCTTTGAGAGTCAAGAGAAAATACACCAAGTACTAGAATACAAAAGAGCAGGTCTAGATATGATAAATAAGAACTAGGAAGCAGAGCGCACAAACTTTTCCTCAACTATACCTGAGCCTGATTTATGTTGGCCGTGCTCCCGGATGAAATTCTCGTTATCATTCGTGGCTTTGGCGCTAGGACTGATTTCCCGTTCGGACTCAACATAGTCGTACGCGAATTCACCCATCTCTGCATCATCGATACCCAGAATTTCAGCTTCTTCAGAAGCACGAAGACGAAGACAGGGGATTGAATGCATGGCCCAAAGAATGATACTCTATTTCACAGATGATTAGACTGTCTTAATGAGGAAAACTGACCTACCGTCATGACGAATGAATAAGCCATGCCAGCACAGGATTCCGCAACTTGGTATCCAAGTTGCACCCAGTTGTGATCAAGCCAACCTCCAGGAATCACAGTCATACCATCTGCTCCAGCAATGCTTGCCTGGGCAAAGAAGGCAGTGAGAATATTACCGACTACACCGCCGACAGCATGAGATGCGAATATCTAGATGATCAACAATAAGATGTCGCTCAATCAAAAAGGGTGAAAAACTCACGTCGAGAGTGTCGTCGTAGCCGAAGATAAATTTGAGCTGTGTTGCAAAATTACAAATGGTTCCAGCAAGAATACCAAATAGGACGGCAGCGGCTAGTCAGTTATGAGATACCAAGCTATAGCCATAGATCAAGGCAAAGGGCTCACGAGAACCAACGAAACCCGAGGCAGGAGTAATGGCTACCAAGCCTGCGATAGCCCCAGTACAAAAACCAATTGCAGACCACTTCCTCTCAATGCGATAATCCTAAGATGACGTCTATCTATCTGAGGGTTCAATCTGGACAAAATGGACCTACCAAGAGCATCCAGGTCATCCCCCCACAAGAAGCAGCGAGGTTAGTAACGACGCAAGCTTGAATAGCCCTGAGATTCGCAGCAAGGGCGGAACCACCGTTGAAGCCGAACCAACCGAACCAGAGGAAAACGGTGCCAATCACGACATGTGTGGTATTGTGAGGCTTATACGCCAGATGCTCAACGCCACAGTCACGGCGTTTTCCCAAGTAGACGCTAATGGCGAGAGCAGCAGTTCCAGAGACAATATGAACAGGGGTACCTCCGGCGAAATCGAGACCACCCAATCTAAATGACCAGCCATTGGGATTCCATGTCCAACATGCAACAGGATCATATACGAGAGTGGACCAAACAAAAATGAAGACAAGGAGAGGGCCAAGACGTCCACGCTCCGCAGTCGCACCAACGGCGAGGACAGCGCTGTTGACTGGTGAGATGTCTAATAAACAATATATGATCAAACACATACGTGATAGCGGCGAACATAGACTGGTAGATTGCAAACATTAAACCAGGGATGCGTGGGCTACCAACAGATGGTTGACCAAGAACGCCTTTGAGACAAAAGTATCCTATTGCTCATACGTGAGAGGGTTGATCTTTCCTGAAAAGAAAATGACATACGAAGGGTGCCAATGTACCGACTCGCGTTGTCAGAAAAGGCAAGTGAGTATCCCCAGAAAAACCACTGGTATTATATTTCGAGGATTAATAATGGATAGCTGAAAGGAGAGGGCCGGCACTTACTTGGAACGAAACTACTCCTGTACCGAGTAGACTGACGAAAATCATCGACAAGGCATTTTTCCTACGCAGCAAGCCAGAATAGAAGAATCCAACGCCAGGAATCATGATCCACACAAGAGCAGTGGATGTTAATACCCATACAATATCACCCAAGCCATAAGTGATGAGCTGCCCAGTGTCGGAGTCCGTATAAACGAGCTGTTGGGCTGGAAAAAAAAGTTATTCCATGGCGAGGACATGAGATAATGTTTTAATTACACGTGTCGAACGTGACGTTGACCATGTCAACTAGAAAGGAATGAAAAAACTGTGGAAGGGTTAGGTAGTCGAAAATTTCGAATACCCTCATGTCAGCTATATATACCATTCAATATCGTATGTCCCTGATTTTCTGCCACCATAGGGTGCCGTCTGGACACAACATATCCTGCTGATTCAGCGCAAGTAGTTCTTGCTATCGTCCAATAAGCATGTCCTCACACCAGACCTCTTATCAGTGCCGTGTGAGTTCCCGGTCAGAAATTGATAAAGACTGTTGTTTTGCGGTAAGCCAAGAAAAGTACAGAACCGAGGGTCTAGTTTTCCTACCTTTAAATTCGTGCCACCCAGGCTCAGAGTATCTGTCCTTTTGATCATGATATGTTGAGTCGTCAAGAGCTCATTAGGCTGAAAACAGAGGGAAACTAATGTTTCCAACGTAATCTTTATCAGTGCCGCGCAGTCTTATCAAGGGTTATCAGGTGTTATTTTATCGGAAATAATCACTTTATATCGAAAGAGGAAATCCCGATTGTTACCATCATTGTTCTCCGTGTCCTCCGGTAATACATCCCGATTCATGCAATTTGGATGCATTGAAACGCGTCCCAACCACAAGTGGGAGTTCGAGACCAGTTACTGCTCTCAGAAACTGGTGACTGCTTCATTTAACGAGTGATGCCAACGAACGAAGTGACCGTGAGAATGTATAAGGATCGACAAGTGTGCATTTGATCGAGGTGCGATATACCTCTATCAGACCCTTTGTTATCAAAACAGGATTTTAGCTTGCCAGAAACAGAGCGAAGGATATAGGCAAATAAGAAATTAAAATCATCCAGTTTGTGTGACCTGTCAATTCTCGAAGAACACAACTTCGCGACGTTCTTTGAAAGAGATTGTTTGCTTTACTGGGCCCTTAGATCCACAAGACGTTGCTGAAACAGGCAACTTGACTATTATGCTCTGCGGTTACAAGCAGCCTTGATCGGGTCGCTGTAGGTCGGGTCGCCACAAGAGTTTCCCGGGGCCCGTCCAGATAAGAGCAGATAATGAAACCATATAAGATAACAGATAAGCAATTGCAGACAATTGTGGTTATGTCAAATCAGTCCCTTCTGTTGAAATATGAGCGTCGTGCGAGCCTGTATAATGCACATGACATATTTCAGTTTCTATCGTCCCAGACTAGTATATCTCTCTCCTGACTGAGCAGTCTTACCGTCGTACGATTAACTAAACACTCCAAGTTGCTGAGAGGATCACATAATTAATTTTTATATGTCTTCTCCTCCAACACCTTGTTGTGAAATTTGAATCTTAGGTAACCACGTTCAGTGGGGGTTCAATGAGGAGCACAGAAGTACAAGGTCACGTGCTTAAGTTTTCAAATTTTGACGTGTCGGCGTTGCTCATCATGGCCAGTGCTCTGGCCCGTCAAGCTTTGCACTTAGCCTGCAACAGAATCATTGCTCCGGGCTCATCAAGGAAAATAAACACGACCGCTTGCAGTAAATTGTCTCCAAGTTGTGACTTTTTTTTCAGGATTAACATTTTGTCGATCAGCACAGGAATCATGGTTTAATAGACTTTTCAAGAGAAAATCAGTCACAGAAAAACCGCAGCCAGACGCATCAGAAAAGGTCGAATTTGATCCAAAGAACCAGGACAGGCTTACGCTGTCGAAAGCGCCGGAGGGCGCAGAGGCCCAGTCGAAACACGTCGCCGTCAAATCTGCCCCTCAACTTGAGTCCCAACCTGCGAAAACAGCTGCGCCAAAGGAAGTTGCATCACCAGCTGCTGACCGACGGAAAAGGACTAGGAGAATATCTGTGTGTGCGAGAAATGCAGACCATAAAGTCCAGCTTTTCAACAAGAATGTCGAATTCATGAAACCGCGACTCGGTCACAAACCGGATATTCGCCATCCTCCTATCAGGAAATCAACCTGGATTCGTACCTTGGCCCTTTGTCAGACCGAAGAGCAACTGAGGAAGGTCATGCAGATGATCCCTCTCTGGAGAGACATGGGTCTCAACTTTGACAGTACTTTCTCTCATGCCTTCATAAGTACGCTTCCGAACATGAATCTCTGTCATTCTGCTAATCTTTTCTATCAGGGCGATGCCTATACCTTGATAAACCAGAATATGCCTTGGAATTATTCGGCGATTTTGGAAAATACAACGTGCCTCTCACAGTGGATGGTGCTCGTGAAATGCTCAGTGCGACATACAACAAACAACCGATTGGGTTCGTCATCACTGTAACGCGCCTTTTCAATGTCTACAAGCTCGGGCATGTCAAACATGATTACCCATGCTGCGCAATGGTCATCGCTGCGTGTCTCAAGAGTAAACGAAAGGATGCAATGATCCTTGCAGATTCTCTCCTTCCCCACCTCAAGAACATGGTGGAGACATCAGTCTTACCACAAGTGCAGGAGACCAGTCAGAAGTTGTCACTTCCGTAGGGTACTTCCGAAAGGATGAAGACGAATTCCTGGTTATCTAGATGACTCAAGGCATCTAATTCTATGGTGGTGAACCTACATTAGAAATTAGAACCAATATACAGGAATGTTATTCCGCATTTGATCTTATGGGTTTCTGTGACTTTGGTGTTATCAAAATAAAGTCGGACATTGATTGGGGTTTGACTGCGGCTGCTTATCCATCATTCCTTGTGATTTTCTAACACCCTTATCCCTGGTGGGTCTTACTGAGAATTTCCTGGAAATTTTCCTAGCTGCCTTTGCATGTATCACAGACACTGTGATCAAGCACCCTTTGTCTTGTAGATTAATTCGTGGTTTGACGAGAAAAAAAAGCTTTCCCCTATATGTGACGAGTACGTAATACTGATCATTGAATTGGCAGACATCAGAAACAGTCATTGTGAGACACAAAAAGAAATTTTCTGGATGGTGATATTTCGGAGTTAGCTGTCTTTGAGCTCAAGGTGAGTCCTTGTGGATGCCTGATTATATAGTCTCTAACTGGGTCTAGCTGAAGTATCAAATACTTCAACAGATTGCATCTCGCTCACAGTGATGGTTGCTACTCAGACACAACCTGTCACTGTCAAGCTATCTTTCAGGTCCTTGCTATCTTTTCCTTACCGGCTCTGCCACCCTCCCCCTGCCATTGGGAAGGTCCGGTCTTTCAGTGTGACTCCCCTTTTTGATGTCTGTCTCGACGATGTACTCGACCGGAGACATCTCCCACCTCTTGGTCTGAAGGACTTTGAGGAATGGTTATTGTATGTCGAATTGTGCCCGGAAAATCTGTACGCACTCCGTAAAAATACGTCACCAAATACTCATTAAATCGATTCTCAGTTATTTCATCCTTTGGCTTCAAGATTATCGTGTCCGCTACGCTGCATGGCAGAAGCAATGCAATTCCCCTGATGATGCTGCTTTCGCTTCCACAACCGCATCTCGTCTCAACATGTTTTATTCTCGCGCCAAACAAACCTTTTTTGCTCCCAGAGCCAATTATGAACTTACCCTTCCTCTTTCTACCCTCACCTTTCTTTATGATCAAGATGACCATCCGCACCCCGCAATTTTCTGTGATGCCGAGAAGGAAGTTCGGCGGATGCTCGAGCAGAGTCTCCGACGATTCATACAGAGTCAATTGACTAACGTTGGCAACCGTCGTGCTCTCTGTGGTATCATCGCTGGCACCGTTGCTATCATCGCTGGGTTCATACCTCCCATAGCGGCAAATTTTCAGGACAGGAATTCACGTTGGCTAAGGTTGACTGCACTTCCTGGGATGATAATTGGTTTGACGATCCTTCTCTCTGCCCTTCATGGAGTCTGCCTTGCTGTATACATTTTTGGGGATGTGAGGCAGCTCCGCAAATTTGAACTTTCGAGACCCCCTGCGGCAGTCAAGACCAAAAAATATCAGAATTTCGTTTCTAAACCCACTCCGACCCTACGTCACCCTCAGAAAGCTTTTGCATACGATAAACCGAGGCGTCCATCGTCTCTCGGATTTGCCACAGGTTTCCCTGACGCCCTGAACTCTTATGAAAATCAAGCAACGTTCTCGGGAATGATAGAAATGAACCCCATTGAAGGACCTTCAACATGCCCCATTCTCTCTGAATACTGTTCCAATCCCGAAAATGATGCTGAATGGCTGCATCAACGAGAGTTATATTGGGAAGGAGAACGTGAAAGTGAACCAGCCGGGGTTCACTCTGCTCCGTATGCGCCAACCGCTACCTTCATAGCCCCCTTCTGTTCACCTTCGACAACTGATATATCGGGATATTGGGATAGCGAAGAGATGCACTCGATGAATGCCCACTCGTACCGACTTCGTGCGATGGAAGACATGGAGAAACTCAAATACGACGCACCTCGCAGGCAACCCATCGCTGACTTCGATTTTGATGGTCTACCACCCATTCCAGCCAAGTCGTCGAAAGACTTTGACCACGGAGATGAGAGCGAAGGCGAAGATGAGCCCCAGTTCTTTCTGGGCGACAAACGGTCGCACAGATGGGAATGGTTCTTGGGAATCATCAGTCGTATTCAGGCACGATGCAGCTACAAGAAATGGAACATCAAGCATACCAGTGCATTAGGGCCAGCCTTGTCGGGAGGTGTGCTTAGCTCGAAAACGCCTACTGATGAAGAACGCTTAGCTCATGCTGTTTCCTCGTCCAACGCCACTTCGTTGTCGACAGATGAGTCTAATGTGTCAAGCAAAGTTAGGAGACGGTTTCGGATTGTGAACGCGGTTCCGGCGTTTGCTGTCCCAATTACGCGAGTGCTGGACCCTGTCATCATACGTGGCCAGTGGGAAATTGTCATTCGAAGTGCCGGATTTGCCCTGTTGATTTCATGGGCTATCTGTGGCCCATTGCTTGCTATTCCTGTCTGATCATTATTTCTCCATTTAGATTACTTTTGGGTAGCTTTTGAGCTCTAAGGGACTCTTTCTTCATTTTGCCGTTCGACCAAGATACAGTTATAAATCACCAATCTAGCATTTTACTTTTTTTTATTTCAGCTCTGGATTTGAATTATATCTTCATCGGGATTTCTTTTGATCGTCTGTATCTTTAGTATCCAGATGTTGCAGTCGTAGAATCGTAGTTTATGAATGCCATGAGAAAACATGAGACTGGGTCGGCCTCACTCACATTCTCACATCAGAGTAAAGATCATACAATTTCTGGAGAAATAGTCTGTACCTTCAAGGTGCAGCGTCAATGGAAATACGGTACTAGGTCGATGCTCAAATAGTACACTGTATCATATCAGCCTTGATCTAGTGTATGTGTAGTTGTTGATCTCTTCAACTTGATGTGAGTTGAGTCAAAAGAGCTTTCAGGATTATTAATTCACGGCTACAATATAAAAATCAATTTGGGAATTAATAGTATTTCTAGTGGCTACTAGGGCATTTGAAATAGTAATCAAGAACTTCCTCAACACTACTAGATCAGGGTTCTCCAATATTCCAGTCCACCAATGAGGAATCCGGCGCTGCGTTTCGTCATATGAGCTGTCATTTTCATTTTTCTGCGGTTGCGGTCGTAGGTATTCGATACGAAGTTCTAGGTGCTAAGAACGAGAATTCAATGCAAATGGTGCAGAATCAGTGTAGCTCTTCTCCTCCAACTCCAGTTCTTGAAATTCCTGAGCTAACTCGCAAGACATACAGCAAAAAGAAGTGAGGCAGTCGCTGCATTGACCGCCTTTGATGTTGTACCTTCTGCGAACATTGCCGCGTTGCATGCACTAACATTGTCATTCAAAATCAAGCCCGGCATTTTCACAAGGTTTGACGCACCTGAAGGAGCCAGTTCACGCCACACCAACCAACCAGCGAGTACATTATACAGTCACAAGAGCAACAACCTCCTCCGCTATCTGGATCCGGAGTGCCCTTGGTGCTCATGTGGTCGTAACGACGCTTGTTTTTGGCATAGATGACACAAGGGCAGCAACAGGCACATAAACCTAAATTTCGAAAAGTGTCAGTGTAACGAGGCACATATGAGGCGGGTTGTAATTTATAGCGACAAAAGACTTACAGGTTCCTATTGTGCAATCATAGAGACCGTTGCTCCATTCTCTCCCATTCTCTCCCATGGGTATATTCTTCACGTTGAGGTTTCCACCGGATACTCCCATGGTTGGTTTGGCTCGAGGTTGCTGATTGGTAACGGTCTAGAGAGAATCGTGTGATGAGCACACCTAGGCATTAGTGAGAGAGAGAGAGAGAGAAATGAAATGACGGACATTTGACATTGTGGTTGTGGGGTGAGGGGATGGAACGATATTGAAGTTCTCAATGGGCGGTGTCTTGGCGTTCTTTCAGGTCTGGAGAGAGAGTCGAAAGTTACCACTGGCATTATATAAAGCCTGGACAGCAGATCATGGTACCAGAATTGATGAGTGTCAGATCAAAGATTTAAGAAAGAGATATCAAAGCAGCTGAGCCAGAAGAACCTGGTGGGTCATCAACAAATCATTCTGTTTTGGATCAATCACGCACTTGTACAGCGTAAGGTCTTCGACTCAAGTGGAAGTAGATACTGTGATGTCTGTGAGAAAAGAGAGATAGCGAGACAGAGACGGTTATTTTATATAAAGATGACTTCCCCGTAGGAGGTATCCAAACGTCTGGAGTATACGACGTGATGCTACATCTCCTTGTTCGACATGATGACCTAAACCGTCCCATTCATCTCGGCCGATTTCCTATAGGAAGTCATCTCTATAAGCATTCAAAACATCTGTTCTTCCTTGTTCGTTTCCTTATTCAAACGTCCATCTTTTTGCACGTCACATCATGGAGTACAATGATCGCAGAATAGATGATGGACAGATACTATGTAACACGATCCCTGATTCCTGATAGCAGCCAGGGTCACATACCCAGATATCAGACTTTTTTTTTCGCCCGGTTGCTGTACAAAGGCAATACCACTCCAGTGCAGATTGATGTGTGGTTAAATATTGCTACTAAGCTGTAAAAATGATCAAACAGGAGTAGGGTATGCATCAAAGGGCAATTTCAAAAACGTGTAGGTGGTCCTGCAACAGAATGCCTAGCTTGATGTGTTGGTGTTAATGGGATTCAACACCGACTTCAACAGCAAAGTGTGTCCTTTATTCTGCCGAAATCACCCAAGAAGATGCTCCCTCACTAAATATAATGTTGCTTCAATTGTAGGCCATCTGTTTCATCTCAAACACAATAGATGGCTGTGTGAAGGTGACCGGAATCACCATCATGATGTTCTTTGTCATCAACTCTGGATGATGAAAACTCCAACATCAGATGGCACTGATGCAGGAAGACAAGATATGATGAATCTTTCCAAGGGTTCGGGTTCCTATAATTGACTCGAGATCTTTTTTTCACAATACAGCCGACCAAGGTCATTCCAGTGGTCTTTCATCAGTAAGTGGATGCCACAATCCCGACGCTGCGAAGGACTTATCAAGAAACATGAGGGTGCTCAATCAATAATTTTGGAATCTCAAACTGACAGTCGAGCTGTGAGTGCGTCCTGATGTATAAGTGGAATAAAATCGATCAAGACATTGTAAGATAACGAGATAAAGCTGACAGGGGACGTGACATTCGTCTATCGAGCCTCCGGTCGCGGCTCTGTTACACAACCATGAGTAAGCGTGCTTCACTTGGCAATAAGACAACTCACGACTCCACTGGACATTCAGAATGAGATTATCATAACCTCTTCCGTGCACCTTCTCCATCGCCTTTTGTGCATCAGCCTTATCATCAAAACTGACAAACGCAAAGCCCTTTCCAATGCCAGTCTCGCGATCTCTACCTACGTACACACGCACAACACGGCCAAAGTTACCAAAGAGCTCACGCAAATCGTTCTCGCCGGTGTCTTCTGAGATATTGGTAACGCGCAATGTTGGCAAATCATCGCGAGATCCGGCTCCCCGCATTGATTCACCCGCCCCGCGGGCGCCTGCCCCTGCCCGCATAGATGGGGGAACATATTTATTACTCGTCGGGGGCTGGGGTGTGGGAGTCGTGTCTGGACGGGTTCTGAAATCGTCATCTGGGCCGCCGAGGTCGGTGTCGGGAGTCAGGCTGAGCAATTTGTCCTTGTGGTCACACTTCGCTGTGAAGTGTTGTCCCTTGCATATGCGACAAACGACCTTGCCTCCGCCTTTTTTGATCTTATTAACTTCCTCTTGTTGATGCTCCTGTTCTGGTTGCTAGAGTCAGAAATCCATGAGTTCAGAGATGTTGGAAAATTGAGAGCAGATGACATAGACCTTGTTTCCTGCGCTTAGCTTCAAGATGATATTTTCACCGACGGTGGTCGTAGCGCGGTCGGGTCCTGGCTTATTACCCCGTTCTTGACCAAATTTGGCCCATTTCTGTCGTTCCGCAACGGCATGCTCGACTACGGATTTCTGGAGTGTTCGTCTTATGCGACGGATGATCTAAAGAAGCGAGGCAACGTTTGTCCCATTTAGCACCAAGCTTAAGCCCTCGCAAATGACTCACCTTTATTCGTTTTCCCTCTTCGTTCTCTGTATACTCTGTTGTAGTTCGGATTCCATTTTCATCAACATGCTCTTCAATCTGAGGGGCATCCTTTTTATCTATGTCGCGAATTGCGGTTTATCAATCGATCATGTGGTGAAGGTCGAAATGTATACATACCAAGGTCGTCGACGTCGTCTGCCCAGGATGTCTTTTGAGATTTTCTGTATGTTTCTGTTCAACTTCCGATGTTCTGGAATATGACAGACGAGATACACATACGATGAGGCCATGATGGAGGGAAAACGATCAGGCGTATTTGTCTATGCTTGTTCCAATTGAGATCACGAATTTGGATTGCCCCTGTCAGCTTTTTATATACCTCGATGCAATTCCAATTTGTTTACCCTGGTTTTTTGCACAAGTGGCTTCCCATAGAGAATCTAGGAGTATGGTGCAAACCTTTTTCTGTGGTCTGAGGAAATCTGGGACAAATGTGATTCCCGTAGCAATAATCCCAAGATGTGACATCACTATATCACACACGCGTTTTGCAGGGCAAGATACCACACCACGGACTGCGATCTGGACTGCGATCGAGCACCGTGTAATAAATTGATGATTTTTTTTAAAAGAAAGATACTCCATCTACAATTTCACTCAAATTGTTTGATAGGAGCAAATGACAGACAAATTCAATAATTCAGACTCCCACCGTCTTTGATCTACATTATCCTGGGGAAAAACCTCGTCGGATGGCCTTCGGGAGTCCATGAAAAATTGTAAGCCTATATTCATTTCCATTCCACAGTAGATGCCATCAGGACAAGTTCCAGATATAGTATGTATGATCCGTATATCCATCAAAGGCTAGAGAACATCTAGGCATACCCGCGGCATGGAGCATTACCCTAGACTTACCCTAGACTGCCTACAGGGAGTCATCCAGGGTTGTCATATATCAGGAGCCACTCTTCCCGTTACTCCCTTCATTATCAAGGTATGTTGCACCATAGCTTCCATGGAACAGAGATCATCTAAAAGTCTAGTAAACGCCTGAATGGCTGATCAAGGAATGCAGAATAGTGAATCATTCACACTGCCAATCAATGTGGATGCCAATGTCACCCCCGATGCCCCGGTACATGCCCAGCCCACTATTGGTCTCATTGGAATGGGTGCTATGGGCTACATGTATGCAAAGCTCTTGAGTCAAGCTGGTTGGAAGAAGTCTGTATTTTCGTTGTGTCGATCAGCACTGACCACATTCTGACCTGCCTGTGAGCACTTAGGATCTTGGTTTGTGACCTGCCGGAAAAGTATAAGAAGCTCAAGACTGACTTTTCCAGTACGCTTCTATCTTTGCTCTCTGGTTTAAAGGCCCAATTTACCATGCTGTCCGCCAACAGGCACACCAGGAGTCTACCCTCAGAAAGATGGATATGCAATTTCAAGGTCGTCTGACTATATCATCTATTCCATAGAAGCGGAGTTCATTGAACGCGTCGTTGCGCAATATGGTCCTTGTAAGTGTTGCAACAGATGAGGCCTCAAGTGTCAACTCACTTCAATGTTAGCTACGAAAGTGAATGCAATCGTTGCTGGCCAGACATCTGTCAAGGCCCCTGAAAAAGCGGCCTTTGAGGCGCATCTCCCAAAAGACGTCCACATTCTCTCTTGTCATTCGTTACACGGGCCAACTGTGAGCCCCATTGGGCAACCTCTCGTACTACGTACCCCTCTGTCTGGCCCAGGAACTGATTGGTTTACCCAGGTCCTCATTCAACATAGGGCCAGCAAAGATGCCCTCACACTCGTGGAGAATATCCTGTGCCCATTCCGCTCTCGCTTTGTTTACCTTAGTTTTGATGAACACGATTCTGTGACAGCCAATACTCAGGCAGTTACTCATGTCGCCTTCCTCAGGTGAATCATTCGTGACGCTTCTCAGCTTTCTATGATTGACGGAAGATCTATTTTCCGGTCCTGTGATCAGTATGGGTACTGCTTGGGCTTCCACAGAAGCATATCCATGGGAACATGGCCTCTACGTCGGTGGAATCGAGACTGCAAAAGTCAATCTCACGCTTCGCATCTATTCAAACGCCTGGCATGTCTATGCAGGTCTCGCAATCCTGAATCCCAGCGCCCGTACTCAAATCCATCAATATGCTAAAAGCGCCTCGGAGCTGTTCAAACTAATGTTGAGTGGCGGTAGTGGCTCATTGGAAGATAAGGTAAAATTCAAAGAGCGCGTTCAATGGGCCAGACGGACTGTGTTCGGGCGAGGAGGAACGATTATAGAGAAAGATAAAGATGACTGGGAAAACGGTTCAACGACTCCCCTTTCAGATCCCTCAAGACCCCCTTCTCCGACCGAACGGAAACCAATTCTCCTTTCAGCGTCTATTCTTGACAAATTCAGTTTGGGAAAACACCAAAGTTCCGATATCACAGTTCCAGAATCTCCTACTGTTTTCTCAGTATCTTCCACACTCATGCCCCCATCCAATTATCGCCCAAACTCTCATCTTTCTCTATTAGC
>Ga0153924_1001132_pt1 | contig 14502 bp, 11 predicted proteins | sample TSNJ008MetaG_FD_104709 | JGI IMG/M metagenome (GOLD analysis project Ga0153924, IMG submission 104709) | Attine ant fungus gardens microbial communities from New Jersey, USA - TSNJ008 MetaG | ecosystem: Host-associated > Fungi > Mycelium > Unclassified | place: USA: New Jersey, Wharton State...
AGAAACCACGGGTTTAATCGATAGATCAGTAGTACCCAACATGTGAATGTGACCCCTTTAATCTTAGTCGGTTGCTTCGGTCAGGAGGCTTGGATTCGTGTCGAGGGGCGGGGCACGTTTCAGAATAGCCCTGGCATGAAGGAATTTTCAAAGCGGATGATTCTAAAAGGGTTTCGAATTTTTGTGGTGGACCTTAAGAAGTGCGAATTAATGGATTCAACTTTTATGGGAACACTCGCAGGAATTGCCTTGCGATTGCGAGAAATCGGGCAAGGTCACCTAGAGACGATCAATGTCAATGCCCGCAATACTGATCTTCTGGAAAGTTTGGGCCTCACTCAACTTTTCAAAGTGCGAAGCCCCGGCGATGCCCAAGCACCACCTGCACCCGAGACCCAGAGCCTTGAAGAAGCGAAACCTGCAAATCCGGATGCTGTTGCACGTGAAATCGTCCTGGTTGCTCATCAGGCTCTGGTTGCGGCACGCTCAGAAAACGCGGAACGCTTTAAAGACGTCATCGAATATCTCAAGCAGGAAAATCCTAAAAACTATTCGGACTTCTAGAATGTTCATTCGTGCCCGGTTCCTCCCCTTCCCACAAAACTAAATTTTCTCCATTGATAGATGGCCGCAATTGGGCTATAATTAGTAAATGGGGCTTAACCGGGTGGATTCCCGTAGGCCCTCAAGATGGAAGACAGCGGAGGCGACGAGGGAAAGGGACGAGGAAACGGGGGTCGGGCGAAAAGGGCGAATCCGCAGAGGAAAACACATCCTTTCTGTCATCCACATTGGCAACATGCTCCGTGACCAATATGAATCTCCTTATTCCACCAAAAGAGTCTCAAAAAATGCCCAAAGTCCCGCATCCCGGGAAAAAAAGGAGTTAGATTTGTGGACAACCTCTCCAGTATCTTCTCTCGGTCTCCGGAAGTTTACGTTTTGACCGGCCTATTTTTAATGATGTCGGCAACGTTACTAATAGTAATAAACTTCTTTACTCGGAAAATTAACGAAGTGGAAAAAGCGCGGGCTGCTATCCAAGTGGAAGAGGCTCGTGTCTTTGATTTTCTCCATGGTTTAGGAGAAGCCTTTTCCGAGGGGGTCCGATGCTCTCAACTCCATCGTTTTATTGTCGAAGGGGCCATCCGTATTTTGGAAGCCCGAGGAGGATGCCTGTATTTGGTAGATAGAAGTGAGTCGTTGCTCGTACCCGCTTATATCTCCAATGCATGTCCACCCATTGTGGAAGTGCCTGTTCGCATTTTGGAACAGGCAACTACAGTGCCCATCGCTTTGGAAAGCTATCTTCGTTTGCACAGTATCAACAGAGATGAAAGTATTCTGGGCGGAGTTTGGAATTCCGGAAAGCCCAGACTCTTTGATGCGGAGGAACTCAGCTTGTTGAATCCTAGTAACTCCTCGATTCGGGCCCATTCGGCAATAGTGGCGCCACTCGTCTATTGTCGCAAAACACTAGGGATCCTCGCCCTTGCCAATGGACCCATGAGCCCACCTTTTACACAAAGCGATCTGGGAATTTTTGGCACTATTACAGAACAATCCGCATTCGCTCTCTATAATGAGATCATCTATTTTGAAGCTGGGGAAAAAAAACGGCTTCAACACGATCTGGAAATCGCGCGCGAAATTCAAAGTATACTCCTTCCTTCCTCCCCTCCTTCGATTCCAGGTTACGAAATCAGTGGTCTGAACATCCCGGCGCGCTATGTGAGTGGTGACTATTTTGACTATATTACCGTCGACGAACACCGTACCGGTATAGCGATTGCGGACGTCTCAGGAAAAGGAGTGCCCGCATCGCTCATTATGGCTATGTGCCGCAGCGTGATCCGAAGCCAAGCCCCTCGCGCCCAGTCCAGTGCGGAAGTCCTAAGCCGGGTGAACAGCCAGCTCTACCCCGACATCAAAGAAGATATGTTCATAAGCATGGCATACGTGATTCTGGATACCCAGCAGGACAGCGTTACCTTGGCCCGGGCGGGGCATGATGCTCCCCTGCTCTATCGAGCTGACTCCCGAACTGTCGAAAAATTAACCCCCAAGGGAATGGCGCTAGGAATTGACAGCGGTGAGGTCTTCGATAGAGTGTGTGCGGATTATTCGTTTCGTCTCAACCCAAACGACTGTTTATTACTTTATACGGATGGCGCCACAGAGGCATTGGAAGAAACAGGTCAGGAATTTGGAATGCCTCGCCTGGTGCAAGGGTTTCAGGCTAGCGCCATCGAAGGTGCGGCAGGCGTGGTCAAACGACTGACAGAAGATCTCAAAGGTTTTGCTGGCAGCTATCCGCAACACGATGACATTACTCTTATTGCTATTAGGAAGCTATGAATAAACCCGAATCGGCACAAAACAAGGTGGATCTCCAACCGCTGGTACCGGAGGCAACAACCCATGAAAAGCTCACACCGGACATGGTGAAAAAGGATGTCTCGGATGAAGGTGAAAAATTTTCCTCGGAGACGATGCCGCCGACCCCCTCCGAACTGGAAACCGCAAAACTCGAAATGGAAAAATATAAGGACTTGGCTTTGCGATGCCAAGCTGAATTCGATAACTTTCGTAAACGGATCGTCCGAGAAAAAGAAGATGCGATCCGATTTGCTAACGCTGCCTTCCTGGAACGCCTCCTACCAATCATAGATAGCTTTGAACTCGGACTGGAAGCCGCCAGGCATGCATCGGATGCTTCCAGTATCTTGCTCGGTATGAGCATGGTGCAAAAACAACTCCTTGACTTTCTCAAAGATAATGGAGTTCAGGCCATCGAAGCGGTGGGCTCCCCCTTTGACCCCAATTTTCACGATGCAGTCAGCCACGAACACAGCGATGAAGTACAAGAGGGCTACGTGCTCCGCCAAATTAGGCGTGGTTATAAATTGAAAGATAGATTGTTACGTCCTTCGTCCGTCGTAGTCTCCAAAGGTGCTACAAATTCATGAGGGCTAAAAAATGCTATTACGAAGTGCTCGGCGTTTCAAAGAATACAAGTGCCGACGAAATCAAGCGGGCGTATCGCAAACTTGCAGTCAAATTTCACCCCGATAAAAATCCTGGGGACCATAAAGCCGAAGAACAATTTAAAGAATTAGGCGAAGCCTATGACGTGCTGATGGATTCAGAAAAGCGGGCTGCATACGATCGCTATGGACATGCCGCTTTTCAACAGGGAGGGGGCTTTGCCCGCGGGGGCGGACATGACGCATTTGATATTTTCCGCGAAGTTTTCGGAGGAGGAGAGGGTGGCGGCATTTTTGAGCAATTTTTCGGTGGAGGCCGTGGTGATGCAACCGGACGCCAGCGTGGAGCCGACCTCCGCTATGATATGCAGATTTCCCTCGAAGAAGCAGCTTCCGGATGCGAAAAGGAAATTGAAATTCGAAAACTGGATGCATGTGATTCTTGTGGGGGAACGGGTGCGCAAGCTGGATCAAAAGAAATCAGTTGCCCCATGTGTCACGGCCGCGGCCAAGTGGTGGCAACCAGAGGCTTCTTTCAAGTGGCACAGACCTGTCCCACTTGTCAGGGGACGGGCCATATCATCGAAAAACCGTGCCGATCTTGCGGAGGCGAAGGCCGCGCGGAAAAGACCTCCCGCGTTAAATTAAAAATCCCCTCCGGCATTGAGGACGGCTCCCGGTTGCGCTCATCAGGAGGAGGAGAATCCGGAATTCGAGGTGGCTCTTCAGGTGACCTCTATGTGGTCATCCACATTCAGGAGCACTCCATGTTCCAACGATACGGAGCAGATCTTTACTGTGAGGTCCCACTTGCCTTTACCACAGCGGTATTGGGAGGAGAAATTCGAGTGCCTACTCTAAAAAATACAGTTTCCTTAAAAATTCCGGCTGGTACCCAGAATGGGACGGTATTCCGAATACGAAATCATGGCATGCCCGTTTTGCACAATGCGGGAGACGGGGACTTGCATGTTAAAGTCCAGGTGGAAGTGCCCACAAATTTAAATGGCGAACAGCGGAAAAAATTGGAGGAATTTGCGGAGCTCTGTGGGGAACACAATACGCCCATCCACCGATCCTTCTACGAAAAATTGAAAGATTTGTTTACTGCTTAGAGGATTTTGCATTTAAATGCAAAATCTTCTGGAGGCAAATGATCATCCTCGCCGAAGAGAGCGTCTCAAGCAACCTCTGAGATCTTGAAACCATGTCCGAAGCCGATTCCCGAATGTTTCCGAATTTTCGAATCGGCGAAATTCGGCGCGCATTTTTTCCCTCGTGTTCAGGCTGTCATGCACCCGCGCGTTAGCTAACTGCCACGGAGTCACTCCCTCGTCATTCTTGGCTTTTGCAGAAGCCCCGTGAGCAAGCAAGTATCGCACAATTTCGAGATCACCTCCCTCCACAGCTATATGCAATGCTGTTTCCCCCTTTCCATTCCGCGCACAGAGATCAGCTTTTTTTCGTCCATTCTCCCCGTTCAACAAGCTTTTGATCATGGGCAGTTTTTGGCGCTGTACGGCAATATGTAAGGGGAATGAGGAATTGAAATTTTTGGATTTCTTATTAGGATTTGCTCCAAAATGAAGTAATGCATCAACTGTATGTTCATGACCGGAAGTCACCGCAGTGGATAATAAAGTGTGGCCACTTGAATTGCGTTTATTGATGGATGAGGTAGATGAATCAGAATAATAATTGTGAGCAAAAACAGCACTTTCGAATTCATTATTTCCAAAAATTTTGTGTAATGACTCGTTAGAACAACGTGCTCTGTTATTATTGGTTTTAGGTAACTCCCATAAATCCTTTCGATTCCAATCAGCTATTAATTGATTTGCGTCCTTGGGAGATGGATTAGGATGAGGAAAATAAGGGGGATGAGAGGAGTAAGAGAGGCAAGACTTCCGGTCAGAACTCATCACTCAAGATAAATTCAGTAATGATATTTTGCAGGTAAATTTTATAGGTCTTTTATACGAATTGTTTTAGATTCGTACGAAGTTTTTATGTTCCTACTTCCCTCGCAAGTAAAAACTGCTGAGACGCTGGCATTTGCTCAAGGTGTGCAGGCAGAAACCCTGATGGAAATTGCGGGTAAAGCCATTGCTGACATCGTCTGTCAGTTTCATTCCAGACCCGGGCGCTTGGCGGTTTGGGGAGGAAAAGGAAATAATGCGGGAGATGCTTTAGTTGCGGCTCGTATTTTGGTGGAGCGGAGATGGCAAGCCGAATTCTTTGGCGCATTTCCAGAAGCAGACCTCGGAAAATTGGCCACTCAAAAACTAATGGAATTTCGCGAAGCATGCCAATCGGCCGCCCTGACCTTCTGTCCTTCTTCCTCTGCTTTTGTCGTGTTGGATGGTCTCTTGGGCATTGGTGCCCAGGGGCCGCTTCGACCGGAAATTCGCACAGCTATCAAAGAAATTCAGCGATTGCGCAAAGAAAACGGTGCTTGGGTTTTGGCTGTGGACATCCCTACAGGCCTGGATGCAGAAAGCGGAAGACCTTCTACCCCCTGCGTGGAAGCAGATTTGACGGCCACTGTCGGTTTTGTAAAAACAGGATTAGTATCGGATTCAGCTACGCGATACGTCGGCCGCTTAGCATGGATCCCCCTTCCTGAGCTAGTCGCCCCCATAGAAGGCGATCCGGCACAACTGATCACACCGGAACTTTTTCGAACGTGGCTTCCTCCACGTGATTTTGATTCCCACAAAGGCACCTATGGCCGCGTGGGCATCCTAGCTGGTTCCCGGAATTTTCCAGGAGCGGCTCGACTTTGCGTCCGTGCCGCACTCCGTGCGGGAGCAGGGTATGTGACTCTTTTCGCGACCGAAGAATTGCATTCGCTCATCGCGGCTTCTCTTCCGCCCGAAGCTATCCTGCATCCGATCCAAGCCTTTCGTGAGGTCCTTCAACAACCGCTCAATGCTCTTTGTATCGGTCCCGGATTAGGCAAAGCAAACAGATCCGAAATCTTGGAAATTGTACGAGAGGCAAACATGCCAAGCGTGATAGATGCCGATGCATTGAATGCCCTTGCAGCTGACCCTGATCCTAAAATCTTGCACGAATGCCGAGGCCCTCGTCTGCTGACTCCTCATCCCGGCGAGTTTGCTCGATTAGCCCCACATTTGGCCAGACTTCCTCGCCGCGAAGCGGCGGAGGCCTTTGTTGCCGAACATCCCGTCACCCTCCTTCTCAAAGGTGCTCGCACGGTGATTACAGAGAGAGGACAACCGTCTCTCTTTAATAGCACTGGAAATCCGGGCATGGGCAGCGGTGGTATGGGAGATACTCTAACGGGCGTTTGCGGAGCTCTTCTCGCCCAGGGATTGAACACGCGCCAGGCTGCCGCTATCGGAGCCTGGCTGTGCGGACGTGCGGCAGAGATCGCAATTTTTTCACGTCAGCAATCACCCGAATCATTATTAGCGAATGATGTCAGCAAATTGCTGGGATTAGCTTTTACTGAGTTCAGAACAAATTCCTACTAAATATAAGGGAACTAAAAAGTTGTTATCTTTCAAGTCTGCGATGGCGAAGCTTTTTCTTTCTGTTCGAGAAGATCCTGAATTTCAGCACGGGTAGCAAATCCACGAGGAGTGTAGCCTGCACGATCTCTAGCGTGAACATTGGCATTGTGATTCAGTAGTAATTCTACCATGGGACGATTTCCATTTATGGCGGCAATATGCAGAGCGGTCATACCACCCTGATCAATGGCGGCATTTACCTGGATATATTCGTGCTGTAAAAGGATACGTGCTATTTCTATATCCCCTTTACCTACAGCCAAATGCAAGGGTGTAATTTTCAGGTGATTTGCTGCATTCACATCTGCAATCCGAGAAAGGAGAATCAAAACAACAGTGGGGTTGCCATTCTGTGCAGCAAAATGTAAGGCGGTGTATCCGTTTTCATCCCGCAGGTGTATATTAGCGCCTTTTTGCACAAGGAACTCAACCATCCTGGGCTGCGCCTTTTCTGCTGCAAGATGCAAAGCAGTCTTTTTCAATTGATTCTGCGCATTGATGTCTACGTTTGTTTGGTTGAGGAGCAATTCTACCACTAGTAGGTTGTTATACTTCACAGCTTCATGCAAAAGCGTCACTTTGCTAGAGTATGTCATCTCGGCATTGGCGCCCTTTTTAAGAAGAGCAAAGGCAATGGGCATATTGTCTTTTCTTATCGCCAGTTGCAAAAGTGTTTCCCCTGATTTATTTCTAGCGTTAGGATTCATTTTAGCGTGGTCTACAAAAAATTCGACCAGATCTGCGTCCAGCTGACCTGCCTCTGCAGCACCCAAATACAATAAGACGATGCTTTTGGAATCAAGATTTCCGGGGAGTTCGTCTGTTGGGATCTTAGCGCCCTTACGCAAAAGACGTTGCACAAGGTCGGTTAGATTATTTTTCGCAGCATGATACAAGACGCTATGACCGTCGAAATCCTTTGCATGGATATCTACGTCGGCCCGGATACTGGTAAAGCTATTTATGACGTCCCATAACAGAAGATCGATTGTATCTTGTTGTCCGCTGATTACTGCATACTGTAAAGCGGTCTTCCCGGCAAGATTTCGAGCATTCACATCGGCGCCCTTCTCTAGCAAAAATTTGATATTTTTGGGTTGGTTTGCCGAAGTTGCGAAGTGTAGGGGCGACTCTCCCTGATTGTTTGGAGCATTGATGTCCATACCCGTTTGCAAAAGAAGCTTCGCAATTTCGATCTGATCGTTTTGAACTGCATAATGCAGAGCGGTATTGCCGGCGAGGTCTCGAGCATTCACATTGGCGCCCTTCTCTAGCAAAAATTTGATACTTTTGGGCTGATTTGCCGAAGCTGCGCAGTGTAGGGGCGACTGTCCCTGATTGTTTGGAGCATTGATGTCCATACCCATTTGCAAAAGAAGCTTCGCAATTTCGATTTGGCCGTTTTGAACGGCATAATGGAGAGCGGTATTGCCTGTATCCGTCTCCCGGATATTAGGATTCACTGACGAAGGAGGACAGTAACATGTGGATTCTACTTCTGCTGCGTGAGCAGAAGGAGTCTCGGGAGACGCCACCGAATTTCTTTCGGTGAGACGCTGAGCGATTTGAGAATTACCTGCTGTTCGCAAGTTTTTCACCGGCTCGTTCTCTGAGACTTCTGAGACTGGGGAAGGCGTTTGCTCTTGGTTTGAATATAAGGATTGCGAAACTAAATTATAAAGTGCGAATAAGCCAAATGACATAGCGGAAGTATAAGCCATGTTCTGTGTTCTGTGTAGTACAGCCTGAGCTCTCGCCGATCCCTAATAGGTATATTGTCGTACAACAAAGCTGCTGTGAGCCGAAGCTGCTAGGGGACATTCACTGGCTGAGCGTCGAGTCAAACGCAGAAACTCCGTATTCCTTACCGAAAAATAGTTACCAAATAATTTTCTGAAAACGCTGTGCTGCTTCTTGAGCATGGTGGCGACTATTAAAAGCGGAAACTCGGAAATAGCTTTCCCCTGCCTTCCCGAATCCACTTCCGGGAGTCACCACGATATTGATTTGCCCTAAGATTCGATCAAAAAGATCCCAGGAGGAGCTCCCGCCAGATCCTTTCACCCAGAGATAGGGGGCGTTCAGCCCGCCGTATACCGACAAGCCGCTCGAGGCTATTGCCTCTCGGAGAATCTGAGCATTACCCATGTAATGCTCGATCAATTTTGACACTTGAGTCTTACCTTCGGCCGAATAAAGCGCTTCAGCCGCGCGTTGAACAGGATATCCTACCCCATTGAACTTAGTACTGAAGCGCCGATTCCAAAGAGGATGCAGCGGTTGGAACTCACCTGTACCGGTGTCGGCCTCCACTGCCTTTGGCAAAACTGTGAAGGCGCAACGAACTCCAGTAAATCCGCCATTTTTAGAAAAACTGCGGAATTCGATAGCGCAACTTCTGGCGCCGGGAATTTCGTAGATGGAATGAGGGAGGGAAGGATCCGTAATATATGCTTCGTAAGCTGCATCAAAAAGGATGATCGCTCTATGGGCTAAGGCATACTCGACCCATGCTGTCAATTGTTCTCGCGTGGCTGTGGCACCTGTAGGATTATTAGGATAGCAAAGATAAATAATATCAACTGGTTGCTTAGGGATTTCTGGAACAAATCCGTTTTCGGCAGTACAGCGGAGATAAAAAAGGCCGTCGTATTCAGCGGTTCCCTGAGGGGGGCCGGTATGCCCGGCCATGACATTCGTGTCGACATAGACAGGGTAAACGGGATCCATGACAGCGATCCGATTTTGATGCCCAAAGATATCCAAAATATTACCACAATCGCATTTGGAACCATCGGAAATAAAGATTTCGTCAGTTTCTATGGGGATCCCGCGACTCCGATAGTCATTTTCAGCAATGGCATGACGCAGAAATTCATAACCTTGCTCGGGTCCATAGCCTCGAAACGTCTCACGGTGTCCCAATTCGTCTATTGCCCGATGCATCGCTGCGCGCGCGGCAAGCGGAAGAGGCTCTGTCACATCTCCAATTCCGCAGCGGATGAGGTGCTGGGAGGTATTCGGATGTGCTTCACAAAACGCTTTGACGCGACGATTGATTTCGGGAAACAGGTATCCGGCTTTTAACTTAAGGTAATGAGCATTCAGGAAAGCCATTGCAGATGGTTTTCGATAGTTTTTTCAGAACGGTTGGGTGGATCCTGGCTGTTTCAGGATTGGATGGACCACCAGCATTATATGGCAGCTTGATAATTCTTTTCCGCAAATTCCCAATCTATCACATTCCATATAGCTTTCAGATATTCGGGACGGCGGTTTTGATATTTGAGATAATAAGAATGTTCCCAAACGTCTACGCCAATAATGGGATGGAGACCATCCATCAGCGGACTGTCCTGATTGGCGGTCGAAAGAATTTCGAGCTCACCCTTTTTATTGACGACCAGCCATGCCCAGCCGCTTCCAAAACGAGCGGCTCCAGCAGCTTCAAATTTTGCCTTGAAATCATCAAAAGAGCCAAATTTGCTTTCTATTGCCGCTGCGAGTTTTCCCTTGGGTGTCCCGCCTTTTCCAGGACCAAGGAGCTTCCAAAAGAAGGTGTGGTTTGCGTGTCCTCCTCCATTGTTGCGGACAGCTGTCCGAATGGAATCTGGCACAGCATCCAGATTGGAAACGAGCTGCTCGATGGGCTGATCCGCGAGTTGAGGGGCATTTTCCAATGCCTTGTTGAGATTAGTGACGTACGCCCCATGATGTTTGTCATGGTGGATTTCCATGGTCTGGGTATCAATGTGGGGTTCCAGAGCTGCAAAAGGGTAATCGAGTGAAGGAACGGTATAGGTCATAAAAGTAAGCTTACAGAAAACATTAGTACACGTTTGCCGGAGATCAAGCGCGATATTCACGCAGATCGCGCCCCCCGCACCAAAGAAGGAAGTGGTTTCAAAAATTGCTTATTTTTATTTATTCCGGATCTATCACTTCCCCGTTGGAAAGGAAAATAAGGCTTCGTGACAGGTAGTTCGTAGTTCGTAGTTCGTAGACTCCACAGCCAAAAAAAGCTGCGAATTGATCCCATGAACAGTGTAAATTCTCCACTGTTACTGGGCAGTTCGTAGTTCGTAGTTCGTAGTTCGTAGTTCGTAGTTCGTAGTTCGTAGACTCCACAGCCAAAAAAAGCTGCGAATTGATCCCATGAACAGTGTAAATTCTCCACTGTTACTGGGCAGTTCGTAGGAGGCTCCATTCGCTATGGGACGTTTGATTCGATTGGTATGGGCAGTACAGTCTTTAAATGGATGTCGTGTTGAGGGAAAGGCATTTCAATTTTTTCATCTCGAAAAAGCCGATTGATTTTCGTACACAAATTGCTTCCGATTTGACGTGCATCAAGTCCCTTATAGAGCTTAACCCAATAATAGACGCCAAATATCAAGCCATTATCGCCGAATTGTTCGAAAAATACATTGGGAGCAGGGGCTGAAAGCAGATTTGGGGTCTCCGAAAAGGCTTTATTTACTAATTCCATCACTTTTTCCACAGAGGTTCCATAAGCTACGCTGAACTTAAATTCGAAGCGATGATCGAGATCCGAAAGAGTCCAATTAGTGACGTTTTTTTCTAGGAGGAAGCTATTGGGAACGAGCATTTCCACACCATCCCCCCGTCTCATGCGCGAACAGCGATTGCCAAGCTTGATGACTTCGCCAACCTTTCCGTCCACCTCTACAATATCGCCGACATTGATTTGACGTTCAAACAGCAAAATAATGCCGCTGATAAAATTGTTGATGAGATTTTGAGCCCCAAATCCGACTCCAATAGCTAAGGCTCCGCCTAAATAAGCGAAAATGGTCAGGGGGATTCTGGCCCAGCTGAGAGCACAAAGGACCAGAAGGGCTACCATGGAATAGAGAAGACATTTTTCTAAAAGCGCGGTCCGTGCCACCGGGATTTCGAATCGGACTTGCGCTAACCGTATGAAAAAGTGAGATAATTTAGTTAATAAGCGATATCCTAATACAAAGAAAATAAGCGCTAAAGCAATCCGCGCTATCGTAACAGAACGTTCGGCAACTACCACCTGATTTCCCGCGATCATTTCAGTTTCTTTGAAATGAAAGACCTCGTAGTTGATAGCGCCTCGGAGTGTGGCATAAACTCCAAACCACATTTCCTTAAAACCAGTGCGTAAAGAACTCTGGGGACGCAATTTTTTTAACTGGTCGAGCCAATCTATAAGTCTCCAATTTAAGGTCTCAACGCGCCAAAACAATTGCTGCTGCACATTAATTTGTTCTTGAATGAGCTTCGCTTTGTTTCTGAGGAATTCACTGGTCGTCTGGTTATTATTGTCAGTGATCTGGCGCCTGAGGTTTTCCAGCGTGAGTCGGTTGGATCGAATATGTTGTTCCAATTGGGGTTTCCATTTTCGGATCAATGCCAATTGTTGATTGAGAGAATCAGTCGCTTTTCGGACTTCTTCAGCGGAAAGATCCGCTTTCCATTTCTCAATGGAATTCCAGTAAGTTGTTTCAGTATCTAAAATCTGGAGAGAAATGCGGCAGATATCGATGATTTCTTCGGCTGTTTCAGCCTCGGTCTGAGCGAGATCATATTGTTGCTGAGCCAGCTCAGAATTTTGATCTTTCCCGCGGTTTTTCAGATAGTTTTCCCGAGCCCTATCCAAGGCACTTTGGGCTATTTGATCCCGTTGGTTAGCCGCCTGAAGCTGGCGATTGATGGACAAGCGGTCTTTTTCCAAGCGCGTGAGCGCATCCGAACTTTGTTTTGGCGTAATCGCCGTAGCCTCTGCCTGGAGGAGGCTTTTATCGGAATTCGCATCCTTTTCAAGAGTGGCAATTCGGAGTGTCAGGACTTTTTTTCGCGCGTCGTTAGCAAGGAGCAGGGATTCCACTTCCTTTTTTCGAAGCTGCGCCAACGTCAATTGCCAATTGTCCGCCTCTGTAGTAGTAGGATGGTCAGAAATCTGTTTGATAGCCTGGTCCAAATTTGGGAGCTGGTTAGCGTTACTTTGTGTGCTCTCCGCTAAAATTTTGAGTTCGCCCGTCGCGCCTTCCAAAGCTTGTGTGCTCGAATTGAGACGATCGCGGATCAAGGTAATATCTGTCTTGCCCAAACGAGAGCTGATGCTGTTTTCTGCCAAAGCCTGCCGAGCTTCCAAATTTTTTGTGAAACGGTCGATCGTCTGCAGATTTTCTGCATATCGTTGAAAGTTTCGAAGCACATTTCCTGCTGTCGAAATGAGATCCGCTTGCAGTGTGGTGGGGAGACCAAGGCGAGCAATCGATGCGGCCGTTTCCGGGCTTTGCATGCGCGTTAAGATGTCTTGAGCTTCATTTGTAAATCGTTGAGCGTCTGATAATTGATCTGATAAAGATTTTTCGGAAGGCTGAGGAGAAGGGGAAGGAGATGTTCCACCAGGGCTAATCGGCAAGTTTGGGGCTGCCGAGACGCTCAGTGGCATGGAACAAACAGCAGATACTAGAAGAAAATGAAAAAAAAGAATTCGTAACATGGTGACAAGCACTGACTCCGTCGGTTTGCTTAGAAGCAACAATAGCAGACAAAGTCCTTTTTGACCAATCCGGCAGTCGCCGGATTTGCGTAACATCACTCAGTAAACACGAAAACAAGGCGACTCGCAACTCCTCCCCTCTCTGAGCCGACTTCAATACTTTAAAATTTTCTCAAGAAAACGAGTCGCGATCTCTGTTTGTGGATTTCGAAAAAAATCTTCCGCAGCAGCGGATTCCGCAAGTTTTCCCTCAGCTACAAATGCCACGCGGCTTGCAATCCGACGGGCGAATCCCATCTGGTGGGTGACTAATAAAAGCTTTCTGCCTTCGCGCCCGAGTTCCGCAATTACATCCAAAACTTCCGCCGTCATTTCCGGATCCAATGCTGATGTCGGTTCGTCTAGCAGAAGAAATTTTGGCTGAACTACCAAAGCACGGGCAATTGCAACACGTTGTCTCTGGCCGCCCGAAAGTTGAGCCGGTTTTTTGTCTGCATGATCCGCCAGCCTGAGACGTTCCAATGCTTCAAAAGCGAGCCGTATGGCTTCCTTTCGCTTCACCCCATGGGCTTTTTCTAAGGGAAGGCATACATTTGCCAGAGCGCTGAGATGAGGGAAAAGATTGTATGCTTGAAATACGATTCCTAATCGGCGCCGATACCGCAAGAGAGCTTCTTCACGGTAGTCCACGACTTCTCCATCAATTACCACCCGCCCGGAATCCGGATACTCTAGCCCAGCGATGATCCGAAGCAATGTGGTTTTGCCTCCCCCGGAAGGACCCAGTATGGCGAGGACGTGGTCAAAGGTCACATTCAAAGTCACCTCCTCTAGCACCGAATGCTGAGCGAAGGTTTTACAGACTTTAAAAAGTTCAAGTTTCATACCGGAATTTTCTTTCCAGAATTTTACAAATTAATGACATGGGTAAGGTTAAAATCAAATAGCCGATCGCGAGCGGAAAGAAGCTTTCCAGATTTGCAAAAGTAGCGGAATTGACTTGTTCCGCAGCGAGGGTGAATTCTTGGATGGCAATAATGGATAGCAACGAAGAATCTTTAATCAACGAGGCAAACTGTCCGGCCAAGGGGGGTAAAACATGACGCAATGCTTGAGGGAGCACGACGAAACAGGCAGTTTGCAAGCGTGTGAGTCCAATTGCACGAGCGGATTCCAATTGAGACTGGCCGACACTTTCTATGCCAGCGCGAAAAATTTCCGCCAAGTAAGCGCCTGAGAAAAGTGACAAAATAAATACACTGGAGACGAACCGATTTTCTAAGTGTATCTTATATGCCACAACATAATAAAAAACGAGAATGATGACCAAAAGAGGCATTCCTCGTATGGTTTCCACATAAATTGCTGCTAAACTTCGAAGAGGAAGAAAAGATGCCTTTCTCGCTAACGCCGCCGTGAGCCCAATAAAAATGCTCAAACAAAGAGCCGAAATAGAGAGCTTCAGCGTTAATAGCCA
>Ga0153924_1001133_pt1 | contig 14499 bp, 12 predicted proteins | sample TSNJ008MetaG_FD_104709 | JGI IMG/M metagenome (GOLD analysis project Ga0153924, IMG submission 104709) | Attine ant fungus gardens microbial communities from New Jersey, USA - TSNJ008 MetaG | ecosystem: Host-associated > Fungi > Mycelium > Unclassified | place: USA: New Jersey, Wharton State...
GGATCCGGAGACGCAAGTAATGATTCCGCGCATCCAGGGTGATTTTGCCGGCCTGCTTCGCTCGTGCGCCGATGGCGCGGTTGATTTGAGTTTGGCTTCGCTCTCAAAGCAGCATTGCGTTGGTGTGGTGCTTGCAACCAGTGACTATCCGCGTTCGAACACACCGCTTTCGGGACTCAATCCGGATGTGGAGCTTGGCGCCGGGATGCAGGTGTTTTGGGGCGGAAGCTCGCTCGAGAACGGGCGCGTAAAAAGCGGCGGAGGGCGCGTGCTGACGGTTAGCGCGCTGGGCGACGACCTTGCCGTAGCGCGTGCGCGAGCTTATGATGGTGTGCGCGCGTTAGCCGGACGTATTGGAACGAACGATCTCACGTATCGGACCGACATCGCGAGCGTCAACTAACGTTCGGGGATCAATTTGATATGAACGTGTAGGTCACGATGGATTGCTCGGGAGTGACCGGGCCGCCGTCGATGTACACTTCGTAATTCATGACGAATCCGAACGGATTGCGCCTGGCCGTCGTTCCGCTTCCCGTGTCGAGCAATTCTAGCCCCGGAGAGGTGGTTGGAACGTCGGTAAGTGACGTTTCGTCGTAGTTGACGCCCGCGCCCGAAATCGACGTGCTACTGTCGACGTCGCTGGCGAACTCATTGGCAAACGTGCCTCCGGTATTGCTTGGATTGTTGGATGTCGAGACGTAGAGTTGCCATCCGACAGGCGAAGCTGCGTCGGTCAAGACTTCGATCGCCAGCACGTCGGTCGCGAGCTTCGAGCCTCCGTTAGCAACCGCTCCGACGTCGATCAAATTCGTTCCGAACGCGCATGAGAGGCAGTTCGGCGACGGATCGTCTCCGGCGTTCGGGTCGGCGGCGGGATCGACATACACGGTGAGGCCGGCAGAAAGCACGATTTGCACCTCGGTATCGTTCGTCCAATCCTCGGCAACGATCGCGCCGCCGCTGCCGCTCGAGGTGGCGGTAGCCGGGAAGCGATAGGTGTCGTTCACTCGGTATGGCGCTTTTGCTGTGAAGTAGACGTTCACTACGCCACCGGGCGTAATCGCGCAGCTGGATCCGCCGATGGCGATCGAACCGTTGGCGCCGCCCGACGTCGCGCTGCTGTATGACGTTACGCTGCAGCCCGAGTAGCCGCTCCCGGAGAGTACCGGAGCGCTGGTGATCGTCCAGGCCGTGCCGGAGCTGTCGGCGCCGTTATTCCCGGAGGTGTCAAGACCTGGAACCGTGATCGTAACCGACGTAAGGTTGTTCCCGGCACCGCTTCCGCTGGTGTTGGTGATCGTATAGACATACGAGTTTCCAAGCGTCTTGCTGGAATCGGCTCCGACGGTCGGCAGCGTGCCGTTCGCGATCGAGGTTGGAGGCGGGGGCGTCGGGGCGATGCCGATGGCGGAGAAGCCAACGGTTGCCGTTGTGGTTGAAACCGTTTGGGTGAAATTCTTTCCTGCGGACCAGCCGTTCCCATTGGCGCCGTGCGCGTACATCGTCATGAGAATGTTTCCGCTGCCGGCGGTAAGATTGGCAGTAAAATTCAGCGAGGCGCCAGCACCAAGTGAGGATGCCTGCTCGATTGCGCTGCCGCAGCTCGGCAGACCATTGTTGGGCGGTTCGTACGATGCGTTCGCTTGAGTTGCGCAAAGGCCGAAGACGTAGTACGTGTTGCTTCCGGCCGCGTAGCTGCCTTCTTCCGACCACCCCGGCGTGCTAACCGAAAAACCGTTGAACGTATTTGCGGTGGGAACCGAGATGATGATCGCATCCAGATAATCGGGATTGGGGTCGTTCCCGGTAGTCACGTTGGTCACCGTAAACGCCACGTTCTGCGTCGTATTGCTGCCGATCGCTCCGGGCGAGGTGGTGACGTTCATCAGATTACTGTTCAGCGAATAGGCAACCAGGGACGTGGAATCGACGCTATACGGCGCGGGAGTCGGTCCGGCGAAGGTTTGCCAAGTACCGTCCGGGACAACGGCGAACGTTGACGGATTGGTGACGGTTATCGCCGCATCGGTGTACGAGAACGACGTCGGCGGTGCGGGAATATCCAGATAGATCGTTTGGTTCGACTGCGCGGCAATACCGCTGTTGCCACCACCGTTCTGCAAGCAGATCGTGTACGACGGTGTCTGTCCGGGACAGTTCTGGATCGTCCACGAAGTGGGGCTGCTGGCGTCGATGGTTGCCGATGAAATCTCGGATTCAAGCTGCGTCGGCACGATGATTTGGAGTTTTTGGATCGAATTTGAGCCCGCGCTTGAATTGTTGGCGATGTAGATGAGATAGACGAGTTTAGCGGTGGTTGACGTTGGCGATTGGGACGTGTACGTTACCGACGTTACGCCGGCGCTGACGGCACGCACCGTGTAGCCGTGTACTTCCTCGCCCGGATGCAGCGTGTTCGAGGTATCGCGGTAGCCGTACAAGTAGATATGGCCGTCCGCGGAGTATGACGTGGAGTTCCCGTTGGTGAAGTAGACTTGATCGGTGGCGACGTTCTGATTGGTTTGCGACCAGGTTAGGCCGTCTCGCGGGAGGATCGTAGTCGTCGCCGCGCATCCGTTGTTACATGGGCCGGCGTTGTTGGCAACATACTGCACGTTCGAGATGGTCAGCGTGGCCGCGTTTGCTAGCGTGTTCCCGGTCGTTACCGGTGTAGCCGTTATGGAACAGCTTTCAGCGTTGCCGGTACCGCTACAATAGTTGACGAGGCTCCAGCTGACGGAGTTCGAGTCAACCACTGTCTCGATCTGGCAACTCGTGGCGCCCGCGCAGAGGCCGGTGGAACTACTCGTTCCGTTGAGCAGGGTCAAAACGATGCCGTTGGTGCCGTCGTTGAAGTTCAGCGCAGTTATCGGGTCACCGTTACCGGTACCGTAAGCTTGGCTCCCTTCGTTCGTAAACTGCAGAGTCGTGGTTGCCGGCGTCGTAGAGACCGTAACTGCCGTCGAGAGTGGGTCGGCGAATTCGGTCTGCATTTGATAGCCGACGATTCGGAACGACTGCGACGCGTAGATCGCGCCGCTGCTTTGATTGAGCAGTGTGACGGTGTACGTTGAAAGAGGATAATCCAGGGGCGATTGCGCGTTGCTGAAGTTCCAGTTCTGATTGACCGTGCCCGAGCCGCCCGATCCGCCTTGCCAACTTTGCACGACTTGACCCGTGGGATCCGAAATCGCCATCGTGAAGTTCGTGTTCGTCGGCAATCCCGATGCCGCGATCGCCAGGCCCTTGTCGGAATCTTCGTTATTGCTGTCGTACGCGAACGTCGACCCCGGAGTGCCGGCCGGTGCGGGATTCGGCGATTGATTTCCAGCCGAGGGCGTGAGCGTGACCGAACCGCCACCGTTGAGCGAGACCTCCCGCTCCGCAAGCCGCTGCCCGGCAGTGACGTCGTAGACGACGATTGAGTACGTTCCGGGAGAATAGCTGGCAGAAAGCGGCCATTGCACGGTCAGAGTACCGTTTGGTGCGTTGAGCTGGCCGCTGTCGTTTGCCGGATTGCATAGCGCGTTTGACGCCGGAGCCGGCGATTCGGAGGGTGCGGTCCAAACACAGTACGGACTAACCGACGTGTATTCGACATACACCTCGTAGCGTTCCGACCCGCCGGTGAGTCCGGTCGCTTCGATGTAGACGGTGGTGCTACTCGAGATCGTGAACTGGCCGCTTTCGTTCTGGTAAAACTGATCCGAGAACGTGTCGAGATAAACTTCGTTACCGACCGGCAGGTACACGACGTAGAGCCAGTTGCCGCTCGTCGTGTCGAGGGTGCCGAAAACCCATACGCCGGCGGTGCTCAGCGTGGTTGTTTCGTTCGGTGCTGCGCCCTTATATGGGGCACTGCAATCTGCAACCGTATTCGGTTGGGTAGCCGGCGCGTAACAGTCCTCGAGCTCGTCGGTTCCGGGTGGATTGGCACCTGGTCCGGCTTGAAACTTCCATTGAATCTCGCAACCGACGGCGTATAACTGACCCTGATTCGCGCCGCAGCCGGTTTGCAAGTTTATCTGAATGCCGTCGCCGTTGGCTGCAAAGCGGCGCTTGCCGTCGGGACGCTGGGTGTTCGTAACGTTGCGAGCGGGCAGTGCGGGCAACTGGCCGAGATGAGGATGGGGGCCAAGCCGGACCAGATAATTGGAGCGGGTGAGTGTAGCGCCGGGCGGCCGGAGCACGGCCGGCGATGGCGTGAGCACCGGCAATGAATTCACCGGAACGATCGGACGGGTGGGTGCAACGGTTCCCGATGGCGACGCGGGAGCTGCCGAGATTGCGCCCATCAGAAAGAACAGCGCGAACGCCCCCCATCCAATTGGGACGCGACCGCGCGTACACGCAGCCGCCGGTGCCTGCCCATCCATGTCATTTTAGTAGTCGGATAAGCGAAATCTCTTGTGTAGCGTGCAACAATAAAATTCCGCAAATTGTAAAGCTTTGGAAAAGAGCGGCCGATAATAGTTGGGCTCTTTTTAGGGTGTTGGACCCGGCATCCGCGACGTCAGCAGCGGTCGAAAATGATCGCGTAGCGGTATGGTGACGACTACCCAAAGCGCAGTGAGAATCAAGCCGGGCACGATTCCGGCCGGCATCATCGTGATGTGGAAGGTCAAGATGTTCACCAGCACAGCGGCTAACATCGTGAGCGCGAGCGGTACGTATCGGTTGATCAGGAGCGCGAGCCCCGCGATGAACTCGACCGCGTCGACGACGAGCACCCAGTGCGATTGAAAGAACACGCTTTGGAAGGCGCCGGCTAGTCCCGCCGGTGCCGGCGGCGGGTTGAAGGCGAGTGCGAATCCACCGAGTCCGGCGGCGGTAAAGGCGAGCCCGAGCAAGATGCGGGCGGCGATAGTTGCGTACTTCATCATACTAAGACGTCGCGCCAGCAGCGCCGAAATCGACACGCGCTCGAAAAAAATTAGGCGCGCGCGCAGCGCGCGGCTCGGTCGAGGAGAAGTTTGCGGTCGCGGGCATTTTGCGTCAATGAAGCGGCGCGCTCGAATTCTGCACGCGCTTCGCCGAAGCGCTGCAGCTTTTCGAGCAGATCGCCTCGGACGCTCGGCAAAAGATGGTAGGATCGCAGCGCGGGCTCGGCGGTCAGTCCGTCAACGAGCTCCAGACCTGCTGCCGGCCCGAAGGCCATGCCGATCGCAACGGCGCGGTTGAGCTCGACAACCGGCGACGGCATGAGTTGTGCGAGCGCGTCGTAGAGCGCAGCGATGCGCGACCAATCGGTTTCCTCCGCAACGCGTGCTCGGGCGTGGCAAGCCGCAATTGCGGCTTGCAGCGCATATGGTCCGAGCGTGCCGCCGAGTCGCCGTGCGCGTTCGAGCGCGGCGAGGCCGCGTTGGATCAGGAGATGATCCCAGCGTCCGCGATCTTGATCGAGAAGGAGAATATGCTCGCCGGAAGGCCCGACGCGCGCTTTGGAGCGGGAGGCTTGAATCTCCATGAGCGCCACGAGGCCGTGCACTTCCGATTCGTGCGGTGCGAGCTCCGCCAGCACGCGACCCAGTCGCAGCGCTTCCTGGCAAAGCTCCGGCCGCAAGACGTTCTCGCCGGCCGTTGCTGAATAGCCCTCGTTGAAGATGAGGTAGATCACCTCGAGCACGGCATCGAGGCGCTTAGCTCGCTCGGCTGCGTCAGGTACTTCGAACGGAACGCGTGCTTCGGCCAGCGTTCGCTTCGCTCGGACGATGCGTTGTGCTACGGTCGCTTCGGAAACTAGGAACGCGCGAGCGATCTCGGGCGTCGAGAGGCCGCCTAAAAGCCGCAGCGTCAGCGCGGCTCGGGCCTCCATCGAAAGCACGGGATGGCACGCGATAAACATCAGACGTAGCAAATCGTCGCCGATTCCGTCGTCGACCACGGCAAACTCTGCGTCGTACTCGTCGCCCTTAAGATCGTGACCGAGCTGCTCCGCTTTGCGCTCCAGCGTTTCTTCGCGCCGAAAACGGTCGATCGCGCGCCGCTTCGCGACCGACATCAGCCACGCGCCGGGATTGCGCGGAACGCCCTCCTGCGGCCATTGCACCAGCGCGCTAACAAACGCGTCCTGTGCGAGCTCTTCCGCTAGTCCAACGTCGCGCACCATGCGAGTTAGACTGGCAATGAGTCTGGGGGATTCGATCCCCCAGACCGCTTCGATGGCGCGATGCGATTCGTTCTCGCTCATGCGGCAAAGCCGCCGACGGTCTCTTTACTTTCGACGAACGGGCCATCAAGCAGGACACCGGACCCGTTGTCGTGTTGCACGACGAAGTTCATCACACGATCTCCGCGAAATCTTCGGCTTCGTAGAGCTGACGGATTTCGATTTCCTCGCCCCGCTCGAACGGGCAGTGCGAGAGCCGCTCGACGAGTTCTTCCCTCGAGCGCGCTTGAAGCAGCCAGAACCCGGCGACCAGTTCCTTCGATTCCGTGAACGGCCCGTCGGTGACCCTCGCCTTTCCGCCGGCGAAGCTGATGCGCGCGCCTTTGGACGTGGGCTGCAAGCCCTCGGCGGCAAGCAACACGCCGTCGCGCGCGAGCGTCTGATTGAACGCCTGCATTTTGGCCAGCATCTGCGCGCTGGGTAGAACGCCGGCCTCGCTCTCTTTATTGGCCTTGACCATCACTAGAAATCGCATGGGCTCTCCTTATCGTCGGACGTGTATCTACCTACGCGTCGAGGTCAGGTCTTCGGGCTGGTCGTGTGTAGTCGGCCTGGGCGGTAACATCTCATCATCGCGGCGCGCGAAAGAACGGAAAAACGTGGCAGCCTACCGGCGAGCGGTTCATCGATCCGAATCATTCATACCTTTGTGCACGGCGAGGACGTCGTGGCCGTCACTGCGAAGCAAAATTTCGAAGTTCGAACGGGAAAGGGGGTAGCATCATGGCCGAAAAGGGTGTCTTTATCGAGATCGACATTGGCTATACCGGAAGCGCTACCCACGAAGAAGTTGCCAAAGCCGTCACAGGGTTGCTCGAATCGATCATCCAGCGTGACCCATACGTTCTCGACGATGTTGTCATCAAGCGCGTGACGTATCGCAATGCGCAGGTGGCTAACTGATTTGACGTACTCCTAAATTAAAGAGAGCTGAACCGCTGCCCGGCTGTAGATGCGCGGGGTGGCACGCGCCGGGTTGCGTTTGACGGCGTCGCCCACGCGTTCGTCGATTTGCTTGGTGATGATGCGCGGTGCATACGTGCCGCGGTAGAGCTGCGCGTATGTAGCGATCAACTCAGGCCGGTATTCACGCAGGTAATTGAAGAACGCCTCGCGTGTGACGTCGTGTAGGTAGAGCGTATTATGCCAAACCTTGGCTGCGCCGGCCTCGCGCGCGGCGCGCACGACGGCTTCGATCGATTCCGGCGTGTCGGTGATCTGCGGCAAGACCGGAGCCAGAGCGACGCTGACGGAGATGCCGGCTTCGGCGAGCATGCGTACCGCTCGCAGACGTTGGCGTGGCGGCGCGACCGTCGGCTCGATCTCACGCGCCAAGCGCTCGTCGAGCGTGGCAATACTGATCGAGACGTGTGCACTTGCGACCCGCGATAAGTCTTGCAGCACGTCGATATCCCGCACGACGAGCGGCGAGCGGGTCGTGATCCCTGCCGGCGATTGATAGTCGCGCAGTGCCTCGAGAATGCCGCGCGTGACGCGGTACTGACCTTCGATCGGCTGATACGGATCGGTGACGGTGCCGATGGCAATCGGCTGGCGCTTCCAGCTGCGCTTGGCCAGCTCGCAGCGCACGACGGCGGGCGCGTTGATCTTCACGAACAGTCGTGAGCCCCAGCGTGCAACACCGTCCTCTTCGAGATATGTGTGGGTGCGGCGAGCGTAGCAGAAACGGCACTGGTGGTAGCAGCCGCGATACGGGTTGATCGACCACTTGAACGGCATGCCGGCAACCGCGTTAATGACGCTCTTGGCGTACTGCTCTACGATCTCGACCCCGCGCATGTGCCTGGAGTATAATACGAACATACGTTCGTATCAAGGGGTGACTGGCAGCGGGTGTAACCCCTAGGCCCAAGCGAGGTTATCAAAGGAGAGCTATGGCTTATCAATTTCAGCCCAGCCAGTATGGCCGGCCGTTAGCGACCGCAATTCCGGTCCAATCGCTGCTTGGCCAGGTCCTTGGGATCACCGCGGTTGGCATGGGCATCAGTGCCCTCGCCGTTTACCTGTTCCGGGATTCTGTCGGGAGCGGTGTGGGCCTGATCGCGATGATCGTCGGGCTGGTGCTCCTCTTCGCGATCAACGGTACACGCGCGAATCCGGTTGTTTCGCTGATCCTCTTTTACGCGTTTGCGTTTGCGGAGGGCATCGGTATCACGCCGATCGTCTCGTACTACCTGCACGTCGCGCCTGACGCTGTGTACAATGCAGCGCTCACAACGGGTGCCGGCATGTTCGTGCTCGGAGCGATCGTGTATGCCACGGGTCTGGATTTGCGGCGTTTCCAGGGCATTTTCATGATTGCGCTCCTCGGGCTGATCGTAGCCGGCGTCATCTCGTTGTTCTTCCACTTCATTGCGCCGACGACGTATTCGTGGATCACGCTGGCGATTTTCACCGGCTTCACGCTCATCGATTTCGCTCGCATTCGTGCCGGCGGCGATGGATTAACGCCGGTGCAAATGGCGACCCACATCTACCTCGATCTGCTCAACATCTTCATTGCGCTGCTGCAGATCTTCGGCAATCGCCAGCGTAGCGATTAAGGCGCAAGACGGCGGAACCGCACGACGGTTGTTAGAATAGGTAGGAGCAGCCATGTGCGGGATAACGGGACTACTGACGCCGGGACGTGATGCGGCACGCCTGGCGTATTTCGGGCTTTATGCCCTGCAGCACCGTGGCCAAGAATCGGCCGGCATCGCCGCCGCGGACGGTGGAACGATTCGCTCGCACAAAGATATGGGCTTGATCGGAGCGATTTTCGACGAGGACTCGCTCGCTCAGCTCTCCGGCTACATTGCCGTCGGTCACACCCGGTACTCAACGACCGGCTCTTCGATCGTGGTCAACGCGCAACCCCTGCTCGAATCGACTGAGATCGGCGATTTCGCGTTCGCTCACAACGGAAATCTCACAAACACCGACGAATTGCGCGCGTCGCTCTCACCGAGTACGACGCTGCAAGCGACGTCCGATTCCGAAGTGATGGCGAAGACTATCGTGGAGGCGCCGGGCTCCATGCTCGATCGCATCAAACACGTGCTTTCGATTGCACGGGGCGCGTATTCGATCGTACTTATCACCAAAGACGAGCTCTATGCGTTTCGCGATCCTTGGGGCGTGCGGCCGCTTTGTATCGGCGCATTTCCCGAGGGCGGGTACGCCGTGGCGTCGGAATCGTGCGCGTTGCCCACGATCGGCGCGCAATATGTGCGCGAGGTCGAACCCGGCGAAGTGGTGCGCATAACACCGAGCGGTTTGGAATCGACGATCGTTGTGAACGAGCGCGCGCATCCTGCGCTGTGCATGTTCGAATACATCTACTTCGCGCGGCCTGATTCGATGCTCAATGGGCGCTCGATCTACATGGCTCGTTACGCGATGGGGCGCGCACTGGCAAAGGAACATCCGGTCGAGGCCGACGTGGTGATGGCGATTCCCGACTCCGCGGTTCCGGGAGGCATCGGCTATGCAACCGAAAGCGCGCTGCCTTATATCGAAGGCCTGATCAAGAACCGCTACATCGGCCGCACGTTCATCAGCCCGGATCAAGGCATGCGAGCGCGCGGGGTGCAGCTCAAATTCAACCCCGTCGTCGAGAATCTGCGCGGGCAACGCGTCGTGGTCGTCGACGATTCGATCGTTCGCGGAACGACGACGCCGCGGATCGTCAAGCTCTTACGAGAGGCCGGTGCGAAAGAGGTGCACTTGCGCATCACCTCACCGCCGATCAAGCATCCGTGCTATCTTGGCGTAGACATGGCCACGTATGACGAATTGATTGCGGCAAACTACACGGTCGACGAGATTCGCGCGGCTGCAGGCGCTGATTCGCTGGGGTATCTTTCGCTCGACGGATTGATTGCCGCCACGGGCCGCAAGCGAGAAGAGATGTGTCTTGGCTGTTTGACAGGGGTGTATCCCAACGTACCGGCCGCGCACACGACGCGAGCCTTGGTCGGCTAATCGCCCGGCGGTGATCGAGTACCTCACTAAAGACGGCCGATCGGTTCTGCGCGTCGGGCGCTTCACAGTTTCTCAAACGACGTTTTTGATCGTAACCGCGGTCCTGGTTGGCTTGGGCGGTGGATTCGGCGCGGTGCTCTTTCGCGCGCTGATCGCGGGTGAAACGTATCTGGCGTTCAACGTGATCGGCGCGAGTCTGGGCAAGGTCATCGGCGTGCTCTCGATCGTCGTGCAGCTTGCGCTCGGCGGTGCGATCGCCGCGTGGATTGCTTCGACGTTTGCGCCCGAGGCCAAAGGCCACGGCGTGCCCGAGGTAATGGAAGCCGTTGCGCTTCGCGGAGGCAAGATGCGGCCGCGCGTGATCGCGATCAAAGCGCTGGCTTCGGCCTCGTCGATCGGCTTCGGCGGGAGCTGCGGGCGCGAAGGACCCATCGTGCAGATCGGCTCAACCGTTGGATCGTTAATCGGGCAAGTCGTGCAAGCGCCGGCCCCGATCGTTCGTACGCTGGTCGCGTGCGGAGCGGCCGCCGGCATCTCGGCTACGTTCAACGCGCCGATCGGGGGCGTGTTCTTCGCTGCAGAGGTGATACTCGGCGAGTTCGCGCCGCGCTCGTTTGCGGCGATCGTCGTCTCCTCGGTTATCTCCGCCGTCATCGGACGCGCGTTTCTCGGGAACCATCCGTCGTTTTCGGCAGCCGGATTCGTGTTGATCTCGCCTTACGAGCTGATCCTTTACGCGCTGCTTGGGGTCATCGCCGCCGCGTGGGCAACGGGCTTCGTGCGTACGCTGTACTTCTTCGAAGATCTGTTCGAGAAGTGGAAGATTCCACCGTGGGTCAAAGGCAGCGTAGGATTCGCGCTGGTTGGCCTGATTGGTATTTGGGTGCCACAGATATTCGGCGTCGGATACGTATCGATGCAGCAAGTGCTCGATCAGCACGTTGGCGCAGGCCGCGCGCTCCTACTGGCCTTTGCCAAACCGCTCGCCACATCGCTGACGCTCGGCTCCGGTGGATCGGGCGGCGTTTTTGCGCCGTCGCTTTTCACCGGTGCCTTCTTGGGCGACGCGTTCGGAAGAACGGTTCACGAGATATTTCCGGCCTGGACCGCGCCCGGCGCAGCATACGGCTTGGTCGGAATGGCGGCGCTTTTTGCGGCGGCCGCCGAGGCGCCGATGACGGCGATCCTGATCGTGTTCGAAATGTCGGAGGACTACACGATCATTCTGCCGCTCATGGTGTGCGTCGTCATCGCAACCGTCGTCGGAAGGCGCATGTTGGGATCGACGGTTTACGAGATGAAACTCATCCGTCGCGGCATCGATTGGCAGCGTGTACGGCGACCGCGATTCCTCAGTCGCGTGAAGATCGCGACAATCCGTCGTGAAGCGCCGATCGTCGCCCAGTTAAACGACGAGATTGCCGGCGTGGCGGAACGCGACGGCGTGACGGGGGAGCTGGCGGTGCCGGTCTGCAACGGCCGCCGCTTCATCGGCATCGTCACCTCGTCGGAACTAGCTCGCGCGCTCGCACAAGGTCACGCCCACGATCACATCTCGAGCGTCGTTCAAACCGTCGAGCACGTACTACACCCCGAGGATACGGTCGAACGAGCTGCCACGCTGATGGCTGACGCGCCTGTTCCCCTGCTCCCCGTGGTCGACCCGCACGACGAACATCTTCTCGGAATCGTCACGCGCCGCGACGTGCTGCAAGCCTATCGCAGTTTAGTCGATGTGTAACGAACGACGCGCAACATCTCGTCGGCCCTTCGACTGCGCTCACTTCGTTCGCTGCGCTCAGGGTGACAAGCGCTGCGTTCGGGAGCCTGTCCCGAGCGAAGTCGAGGGGCTCGGCGCTAGCGTTCGTGTAGCGTTATTGCGCGTTCGTCCTGGCGTTCCCAACCGGCGCGATCGAGCTCGGGGGTGTCGGAATCGCTTGCTGGATAACCGACGCAAAGATAGGCGATGAGCTCCCACTGCGCGGGAACGTCGAGCGCGCGCGTCACCACTTCGGGTTCCAGGATCGAAACCCAGCCGACGCCGATTCCTTCGGCGCGTGCCGCGAGCCAAAACGTGTAGATCGCCATCGCGGCTGAGTACGCGAGCGTTTGCGGCATCGTGGCACGGCCAAGACCTCGTCCGGTAGTCGTGGCATTGTCGCAGAATACCGCGACGTGCGCGGGCGCGTCACGCAAACCCGAGAGTTTGAGTTGCGCGTAGAGCTCTGCGTCCTCGCCGTCATAACCCGCAAGCGCTTGCGCATTTGCGCGCTCAAACGATTCGATGACGGCGTTGCGTCGCTGCGGATTCTCGATCCGCACGAACCGCCATGGCTGCGAATATCCAACCGAGGGTGAAAGGCATGCGGATTGCACGAGCCGCTCGAGGGCAGCTCGGTCGATTGCGTCGGGACGAAAGTGCCGCACGTCGCGGCGCCAGCGCAAGAGGTCGTGCAGTTGCGCGCGGAACGCGTCGTCGAAACGCGGTCCGTTCACGCGGTCGGAAATTCGCCTTCCTTGATCGCTGTCGCGTAGTCACGAAGCGCGTTCACCGTCGCGACTCCGATCTCGGCAAAGCGCTTGGCAAACGGCGGTGAGTGCGCATACATGCCCAGCGCATCGTGCAGCACCAAGACCTGCGCATCGCAATGCGGTCCCGAACCGATGCCGATCGTGAGGATCGACAATTTCTGCGTGAGTTCGCGCGCAATCTCGAAGTCGACCACTTCGAGCACGATCGCGTATGCGCCGGCTGATTCGACGGCGTATGCGTCTTCCAGCAGACGGTCGCGATGCGTGCGCATGCGGTATCCTGGTCCGAGGCCGGCCGTTTGCGGCGTAATTCCGATGTGTCCGACGACCGGAATGCCTGAACGCGCGATGGCACGGATTCGCGCCGCCTCGTCACTGCCGCCTTCGAGCTTGACTGACGTTGCGCCGCCTTCTTTAATCAACCGTATTGCATTGCGCAGTGCGTCTTCGTTACTCACTTGATATGAACCAAACGGCATGTCGGCGACGATGTGCGCGCGCGAGGTTCCGCGGACGACGGCCGCGGTGTGATGCACCATGTCCTCCATCGTTACCGGCGTGGTTTCGTCGAAACCGAGCACGACGTTCCCAAGGCTGTCACCCACGAGGATCCAATCGATTCCCGCCTCTTCAGCGTAGCGTCCGAATGGAGCGTCGTATGCGGTAATCATCGGTATCGTCGCTGTCCCTTTACGGCGTTTAATTGCGCCGGCAGTTACGCGTCGAAGTGCCGGACCTTTAGCCGGTTCGTACGGGCGGGCTTCCTCTTTAACGTGATTGGTCTGAGCCATGACGCCATGACCTTCTGCGCGCGGCCCTAGGCCTCTTCCAAACGGTCGAACTGCCTGCGTGAACGCTGGCGACAAAGTACGTGAGGAATGCTCCCTACTGTGAAAAGAGCCCGAATTGCGACTATGCCGTAGCTTTCACGAGTCCGTTCCCGTGAACGACCGGCGCGCCCGCAAGCGTTTCAACGTATGAAACGAGGGCTCGTACCGGAGTTCCGGTCGGGCCCTTCGCTTGCCATGCCGACTCGCTGTCGAGATACGCCGTGCCCGCGATGTCGAGATGCAGCCACGGCGTTTCGTCGACGAACGAGCGCAGGAACGCCGCAGCCGTCAGCGTTCCGGCCGGCCGCCCGCCGGCGTTTTTCAGATCGGCGATGTCGCTCTTCATGGCGCTGGCATACTCTTCGTAGAGCGGCATTTGCCAATAGCGCTCGCCGGTTGGCTTGGCTGCGACGAGAAATTCGTTCATCAGCGCATCGTCCGTACCGACGGCGGCGCTCGCGACGTGGCCGAGCGCTATGACGCACGCCCCCGTGAGCGTGGCGCAGTCGATAATCTTGGTCGCGCCGAGTTTGTTTGCATAGCAGAGTGCGTCGGCGAGAATCAGGCGCCCTTCGGCATCGGTGTTGATCACCTCGATGGTGCGGCCGTTCATCGCTGTAACGATATCGCCTGGCTTCGTCGCTTTTCCGCTCGGCATGTTTTCGGTTGCCGGAACCAAACCCACGACATTGATTTTGGGTTTGAGTTTGCCGAGCGCGCACATCGTGGCGATCACTCCAGCGCCGCCCGACATGTCGTACTTCATCTCTTCCATGCGTTCGGGCGGCTTGAGCGAGATGCCGCCGGTATCGAACGTGATACCTTTGCCGACGAGGGCGAGCAGCTCTTTGCTGCCGGAATTGCCGTTGTAGCGCATCACGATGAATTTCGGCGGCTGCGCGCTTCCTTGCGCCACCGAAAGAAACGACCCCATGCGTTCCTTGCGAATGCGCGCTTCGTCGAACACCTCGATTTCGA
>Ga0153924_1001136_pt1 | contig 14484 bp, 13 predicted proteins | sample TSNJ008MetaG_FD_104709 | JGI IMG/M metagenome (GOLD analysis project Ga0153924, IMG submission 104709) | Attine ant fungus gardens microbial communities from New Jersey, USA - TSNJ008 MetaG | ecosystem: Host-associated > Fungi > Mycelium > Unclassified | place: USA: New Jersey, Wharton State...
ATAAGATATTTTTCTTTCCTTGTTTTTCGATTCTTTCCTTGTACTCATTTAATAATTTAAATCTCTCATTCTGATGCCCTGTATACTCATCCATATATCCGATATCATTCTGATTTGGATTTGTACAATAATCAAAATAATCGTCAAAGCTGATTCGTGTATTGGATACTCTGTATTTCTCATCTTTTTTAACCGGTGAAATCGGGTCGGGTATAAACCAATCAACTGATATTGTTAAAAACCTCTCCGGATAATGATGAATGATGTAATCAATTTGATTAAGGGTTTTCATAAAGCTGTTTTCCTTTTCGTTCGGTACATTCATCCCATATATCACTTTAACCCGAAAATTATTCTCAGCCATAAATGCCAGTATATTCATTAGTTCCTGATCAGAAAATACTTTACCATTCACTATCCTGACCTCTTCATCTCCTGTGAGGGGCAAAATATCAAACACAGTGGTTCCCATAACAAATGTGTTAATCACATCTTTAATAAAATCTTTTGTAGGTAACCGGTTGCAATGCATTTGCAGTCCTACTTTAATCTCTTTTTCCCTGATCAATGCGAACAAGCTCTTATAATATATATCAGGAAACATCTCAAAATCATGCGTGAAACCAATTATTTTAACCTTTTGCTGATAAAGCTTTTCTACATCAATAATTAAGGATTCTGCAGACCTGTGAATCATTTTGTTCCTGCCAAAAAGAATAGGTGAATTTTTTCCTGCACCTCCACAATAGCTGCAATTATAAAGGCATCCTCTACCATTGCTGATCCAGTAAAATTTAAACCCTCTCTGAACTCCTTCAATCGTATTTTTATAAAAGTATTTAAAATTCTTGAAGTAATCACCAGGTATAAAGTCCAAATCTTCCATATCACTACAAGCATGCGTTAGCTTCTTATCTATTACGCTTCCTGCATTCATGTAACATAGATTGGGAATTTCCTCTAATTCATAAGAACGATGAATCAAGTAATCCATTAACTTGATTAAAGATTCCTCACCCTCACCCTTTGTGATATAATCTATACAGTTAAATTTTTGAATGATATCACCTGCAAAAATGGTAGCTGTTATTCCCCCGATTACTACAGGTCGATCCGGATATAGTTTCTTTGATAGCTTCGCAATCTGGAAAGCACCATAGGATGTGACATACCAATGAAGATCTATTAACAGCACCTTAAATTCAATATGTCTTAAATCCTCTTCCAGAGAATACTCTTTATCTAATGAATTTTCTATCCCAGTATTAATGCCATAAACCGTAAATCCATTATTACTAAGCATATTCAGTAATGCTATAACTCCTACGGGCATTATGCTATATTTTGTGGAATCAAGAGACTTTGTAGGGTGTATATATAAAACATCTACACTTTTAGATATCATTCTATTTCACTCCCTCTTCGTCATTAGATTTTAAATCTTTATGCTTAAACCTATTTTTAAGCACATATGCACCTTCAGAGCATAACTCCATACAGCAATAGCAATTGATACATTTATTTGAATCTGTAAAAGGAAATTCCTGCATTTCTATTGCATTCACAGGACAGCTTATAATACAAACACCACATTTTGTACATCGTTCTTCCATAAACCGAAGTTCACCAATCAGTATGCCTCTAAATCTCTTTCCTGTCTTACCGCTGAGAGATGGTATGGTCTTAAAACTACTAGTTGAATTCTCCAAATCAGCTCCGATCATCTTTACCTGACCTGGTTCACATTTTTCCAATCCTCTTTCAAAAGCAATTCGTATACTATCTATATCAAATGGATTGTATTTCATAAACTTACTGGCATAATAGTCTACAATAATACCGTCATTCGATATTAACAAAAGTCCTGATTTATTTGGTGTTCCATGACTTGGTCCGGGTCCATCCATACTTACAATACCATCTAAAACAACCAGCATAGGCTGCTTAATAGAATAAATATCCACAAGTATGCCAGAAAAATCTCTCATATCATCATATTGATGAAACATCTTTCTCTGAGATTTTATAATACTTCCATACATAAGCTTGATTGCTCCTGTATAGCTGGTCAAAACATGAGTTTTCATTTTAGGAATTGTGACAAGATAATCTGCATTTAGAATATCACTACTATATTCATACTCATTATTGTTCACCTTGACCTTCACATAAGGTCTATCTCTTAGATTTACAAATTCAACTCCAGTTTCTTTAATTACTGTCATGATACCCGAAACTTCAACATCATTGTCTCCCAGACAATCTTCATAGACAGTAATATTAATGTCAAATTGTTTGAATTCTTCTATTACGGCTTTTAATACAGCCGGATGGGTACAAGCCGCCGTGTCACTGCTATAAGGTCCCAGATTATTTATTTTTATTGCAAGTTTACTGCCTTTCTTTATTGTAGTGCCACTCTTTAATAACTCAGAAATTGCTTCTCTGATACTAGTACGAATGCTTTTGGTCATTTCATATTCCAGGTTTGTATCTACAGTCAAAAAGACCTCCATACTAAATTCCTCCTTGTTTTGTAATAAATATGTATAAAACTTATCCAAAAACTAAATATCCAATTGTTTAAAATCAACCATTTGGAATATTTTCTTCATTTCTTCTAAACGTTTCTTTACTCTTGCTCCCTTAAAAAGTGGTCTTGATAATTCTAGCTCCTCAAGAGTAAGCCTGCCGTCAAAATATAAATTCAACACATCTACTTCTGTATAGCAGCTGCGGCAAAAAGGTGCAGCAGGAGGATGATGAATCATCAGGTTATAGATTCTGTTTGTACCAAGGCTGCTCGTTACTTTCTCAGTTTCCTCCACAAGATTGCCTAATTGAATTGTCCAGCAATTTGGACAGGGTGTAACCACACCGTCGTCAAATATTTGATTTGCTACAAGTGGGATATAGCATCTACCCATCCTCTTTCGTTTTTTCATAAATAAGCATAATTCTTCCATATACAATTTAGGCGGTAAAATTTCTTGATATCTTTCATGATTTTCAATTAATATTTCAACACCCTTTAGATTATTTTCATCCGAAAAAAACTTTTCTCCTGGTTTTTGCCTTACCGGAAACGGAAATAGTTTAACGCTACTTCCATATTTATTCAGTAAATATTCTGCATATTGTGGTAAATAATCAATATTCTGTTTGGTTATGACACAGTAAACTTCTGTTATTATCTTGTTTGTAACCAGTAAATCCAGAGCTCTCAGTATTCGGTTATGCATTTCATTACTCTTTACACGATTACAATTCATTTCATAGATATGTCCATCCAGAGATAACTGAACATGGAGATTCTTGATATCTTTTATTTTCCCAATAAAATTCTCATTAACTAAAACTCCGTTCGTTAATAGTTGTACAACTTCATATGATTCTGCCAATCTCTTAACAAGTTTGTCAATATTTTTGACCATAAGAATTTCGCCCCCGCTTACTTTTATAACAGGAGCATTAAAAATATGCTCGTATTTCTCTAATATGGAATCAATATCTTGCTTTAATTGATATCCCTCTTCATATACCAGTTCATTTGCCTTGTCCAGTCTGAAATTTAACCTTCCGTCTTTTCGCTGAAATATATGAGTTTCTTTTAAATTATTGTTCTCATTCATGCAGTAATCGCAATTTAGATTACAGATTTCCTCTTTCACTATAAAATCAAGAAACAATTGTCTATACTTTTCATCATTTTTTAAACAATCAAATTCAAAATGCATGAGAACCTCCTATTCATCAATTTATTCTCCACTTATTTTTGAGGCTTTTGACAGAGTTCAATCATTACACCAAGGGATGCATTTGAATCAAAATAATAGTTCATACCCATTTTGTTTTCTGTCTTTTGAACAATAGCCATTCCATTATCCTCCAAAAATTTTATATTTTTATCATCCCGTATATTAAATCCAATATGATGAACACCTTCACCATGCCTGTCAAAATAATCTTTCCAAACGTTTTCCTCACTGCAAGGGTGTATAAGCTCTAATACCATAATCCCAAACCTCATGAACGCAATCTCATAACTACAATTAACCAGCTTACCAAAATACTCGGAGCAGCAGCCGGTTTCTTTGCTTTCATATATTATTTCCGGCATTGGAATACCAAATAATTCGGAATAATGTTTGGCAGTTTTATTTATATCCTTAACAACAATAGCAATATGAGAAATGATATTCGTCTCCATGTTTTCCAAAATATGACTCCTTTTCTTATGATTATCTCATGTTTTTATATTTTTCAGAGATTGACAATATAACTCCTAGTTGCTCTTCTGTATCCATATAGTTGTATGTTCCCATTTCAAAAATCCCTCTCTGTATAGGATTAATTTCCTTCCCAGCCAGAAATTCCAGAGCATCTTTCTCGTTTTCCACAAATACTGCCACGTGGTGTACTCCTTCACCTTTGTGGTCAAGAAAATCCCTCCACGTACTTTGTTCATTATTTGGCTCAATAAGTTCCAATTGTATTAGTCCCATTTTAAAAAATGCAAGCTTATGTATTGCATTAGTAGCGTTACCTCTATAAAAAATACTCTCATTCTCATTAAGTCCGGATATAAGTATTTCCGGCATTTCCATACCAAAAAGTCTGGCATAGTTCTCTGCAGTCTTTTTGATATCTCTGACAACAATTGCTATCTGCCATATGATTCTAGAATCTAAATTATCCATAATAGCTCTAATCCATCAATTTTTTTTCAACATAGTCAGCCAATGTAGCAATCGTTGATATCAAATCCAGTTCTAAATCTTCATCATCAATACTGATACCAAAGTAGGTTTCGGCTCTGACTAATATCTCAATACCAATGATTGAGTCGATACCTATTTCGTAATCCAAATCAGTATCTTCAGATATATTGGATAAATCCACCTCTCCTTTTAATGTTAAATTAATGATTTCTCTAATTCCTTCACAGATTTTATTACGTTCCATTTTTAAGCTCCCATCTGTGCGCTTTAGCGCACGTATATTAAGGTGAGTGAAAAATTTATTTTTCACTCTTATTCCTCCTAGATTGATATATTTACATTAATTGTAGGTAACTAAACATTATAAACTGCTATTTATTATATAGAAACGGGATTTATCATTGTTAGAGCCTCTTTATACGATAACTTGCCATGAACAATATTACTGATAATTTTGACAGCTGATTCCACATTATTCTCCTGAAATATGTTTCTTCCAATGGACACACCATCAGCACCAGCTTCGATTGCTTCTCCAACCCGTACTATTAACGAATCAATTGGCATTTTCGCTCCCCCCGCAATAATAACAGGTATATTAACTGATCCTATAACCTGTTTCATATCAAAAGGGCATATTGGACAATCCAACTTGACAATATCCGCTCCTAATTCTTCGGCAATTTTAGCAGCATGCGCTATATTTTTTACATTCATAGAATCTAGATTTTTGCCTCTGACGTACATCATAGCAATTAAGGGCATTCCCCACTCCAAACAAGCGTCAGATACAACCCCCATATCAAAAATCATTTTATCCTCATCTTCGCCGCCTAAATTAATATGTACCGAAACTCCCTGCGCACCCATTTTTATTGCTTGTTCTACCGAGCTTATGATTCTCTTTTTATTGGAGTTTTCAGAAAGACATGTTGATGCAGATAAGTGCATAATAAAATTACATTCTCTTATTAATTCAGGATAGTCTATCAACTGCATAAACAAACCTTTATGGATAATAACAGCATCAGCTCCGCCTTTTACAGCAGCGGCTAATGTATCAATCGTATCAGTAAGACCTTTTATAGGTCCCATTGTTATGCCATGATCCATTGGAATTATACACGTCCTATTTGAAATCGGATTGATAATCTTTGAAAGTCTTATTCTTTTTCCTATCATTTATACTCCATTCCGCCGAGCTGAATGTCAAATTCAGCGATGGCATCACAAATTTGTGACGCTCGTCAGCACAAATTTGCTTAAGAACCGCTTGCGGTTCTTTTTGAATAAATTGCTATCAAGCAATTTATGAAACCTTCTATCCTCGAATCTTATTAGATTTATTATAAATCACGTCCTCCTTAATGGTGTCGCAAGCCGAAGGTTCAATTTTCAATAATGCTTTCATCGATTTTTATTCCAACATGTCTGCCAGGTTCACAAAGATATACCGCCAATTCTGTTCCTTGCGACAGGCAAGATGCATTATACGGCTCTCCATTTATACCCAATACACGAATATGCCAATCATCCTGCACTATAGTGTTTATTTCCTTTCCGTCTACATCGACCGTGATTTTTAACAGTGGTCTTCTTTCTATCTTGACTCTTCCTACCGTTACTTCTCTTGCATTTCCTTTATGATCTACAGCCAGAACCCTGCTCCCAGATTTTAAATCTGTCATATACTCTGTTGTATTGCCTGGGCTCCACACATAAGAATGTACAGCTCCTGCATTCACTCTAAATGGTCTTAAATTCATATATGGAAGATAATGAGTCTCAGAGCTTACTAAAATGCCTCCAATGGATGTTGATCCTACAATCATTCCTTCATTTTCCTTAAGTATTGAAGTTGTGTCAATGCAAGCCCTTTCTCCCATGCCTACAGATTCTATTGCGGTTACTTTTCCCGCTTTAATCTGGATGTTATTGTATTGAAGTCTTTCAATTGAATTTTTTATTTTGATTATCTCATTCATATCCTTTGATGCAAACACTACACCATCACTTCCTTTTTCCATCACGCCAAATGCGATTTCTGCATCATTTGCAGTTTTGACTTTCTTCAGCAATACAGTATTTGTTCCCTGTAGACGCGCAATGATAAGTTCTAATGGAATGTTCGTTTCATCCTTAAATTCTATTACAACAGCATCAAAATTTTTACCCACTTTCCATGCATGGTCAAGTGATTCTTTATTATCTACATTTAGAAAAATACAGGTTTTGTTTCCTCTTTTTGCAGCATTCATTAAGATTTTATCAGATGCGGACATCACCATATCATTTTTCTCTATTCGCTCTAAATCGCTTTCTTTTTCCACTAACACTACGAATTTAGTCTTAGCAGGTGCCTTAAAGTCACCTCTCGATTCAACATCAACTATGATGACATCAATACAGGAATTAAACACAAGGGGCAGTATCATATCGTCCTTAGGACTAATTCCGCGAGCATCATACCAAATAAGCTTCTTCATAATTAACCTCCTGGTATATTATATATTTTAAAAAATCATCTTAAGAAAACACTTTCTTTATAAAATCCACATAACCCTTATAATCACAGACAAAAAAAGCTTCTGCTGATTTTACAGACTTTAATTGTGTTGTATAAGCTCTCTGAAGACCAATCGTTTTTACTAATTGTTCTAAATTGAGATATTGGATTTGACTTTTATATGCGCTCATGATTTCAAGCTTATTGTCAATCTGATTTGTAATATCTACTATCTTGTTCGCATATAAAGGGTACATCACTTCATATGAGCATATCATTATATTTTCATTGTTAAGTCCCTCTAAAGCTTCTGCTAAATAGAATCCAGTCATTTTATGATCAATATGCCTATCCAAAGGCCATGGAACAAAGATAACATCCGGACTTAAATCGCTTATTAGCTTTATCATCTCCTTCTGTACACAATCCTTATCCATGTGTGAATCTTCAAAATCCCAAAATACTTGCTCTACAAGATAGTCTTTCCATGCTTCTATTGCCTCTTTACGCCGTATGTCATTATTTTTTCCTATTACCCCATACCTACCATCTGTAAGATACGCAATCGTTACATCCGTTTTTATATCCAAGTATCTCAGAATCGAACCTCCACAGCCAACTACTTCATCATCATGATGCGGAGCCATGACCAGGACCTTCTCAGCGGGTAATACACCTGTCAGGCTAGTTTTAACGCTATTGTTACGTTCAAGTATATTAATAAGCGATATACTTCTCACCTCCCTTTCCATTTTGTGTTTTGTATAAGATTAAAGATTGCCTTCAGAAACCTCCGTATGCTTTGATATATAAGATAGATATTCTTCTAAATCTTTAATTTCCTCCAACAGTAGCAGGTAAAGATATTTAATACATGGATCATTATGCTTCATATAAAACTTTTTGTTAGATTCCAATACCTCTTCCCTAAATGTTGATCTAAAATGAGCCAAATGAAAATTGCAAGCTTCTTTTGAATAAATAAATCTCTTATGGTTGAGGAACAATCTGTATCCAAGTTCCAAATCCTCACATCCCCACTTTATACCAAAAGATTCATCAAATAATCCTATTTCTAATAATAGGTTTCTGGGACAGGATACATTCCCCCCGGTAAATGATAACCACTGTAGTTCTTTGATTTCTTTATCAAAAGACATCTGTATTAGTTTCTCAAAAGCGGTTACTTTCTTTTGTGCATAGACTTTATTCATATTGATCATATCAGCTTTTGAAAGAAGATGTTGTTTTATAAAATCCATACTAAATCCATCTGTTCGTATATTTGGATAAACTTCTCCGCTAGTAGGGTTTTTAAAAAATTTCAAATATGGTAAATTATATATTTGACCATGAACAATCCCTGATTCTCCTAATACAGTGTGCTCTCTGATATGTGACAATATAAATTTCTTTGGAACAATTAAATCATCATCGCAAAATATAATCAGCTCACCGACAGACTCCATAATACCTTTATTTCTTGCATGAGATCGACCTTTATTCTTCTGAAATATATACTTTAACGGAAAGTTGCATTTAAAGTCACTTATCAATTCCCTGGTACCATCGGAAGAACCATCATCAATAATAATGATTTCAAATAAGTAATTATCTGCTTCTTGATGTTTAAAAGATGTCAAAACCAATTCCAGTCTTTCTTTTTTATTATAAGTTGGTATCACAACACTGACCTTTATTTCTCTCATATGTATACTCCATACGCGCTTTAACGCGTTCAAATCTCTTCTATACTCTGAACTAGTATCTTCAAATGATAAATACCTTCTTTTTCTAGATTAATCAATTTTCTAATTCTTTCTTTTATACGCAATCCCAGCTCTTTGTCCATTGTTACACTAAACTTAAAGATTAGATTCCCCACCATTTTCCATCCCTCGCAAAGCTCAGTATATAATTTTAAGGCGGGTTCAGTATCCAGCATGCTCCATCTGGATTTTAGTTCTTCTAAAAATGTGCACATGCTTCTCCTTGTAGCAGTTACTCCACTAGCCCTGTTCAACTGGTAGCAGATATTATATATTTCCTCATTATCATTATAAAGCAGAAGATGATCCATAAAGTATTCCATCCCCTTTATGCCATAATGTTCGCCTTCATTCGAATTATTCTGCATCATTTCTATTACTCTTTTTAGCCCGGCAGAAGCCGCTTCTTTTTCCGAATACTTATAGCCAATGAATCGATTATCCTTGTAATAGATTCTAGCTTTTTTACTGCAACAAATGGATTTTAAGAATTCTTCCTTTGTGACACATCTTGTTTCATAATCGTATAAATTGACACAGTCATCACGGATTCCTGTAACATTAACCAAACTCCAGTAATGAGCCATATTAAAGTAAGTGGAATACTCTAAATAATACTGATCGACCCAGATAAGAAGTGGGTTTTTTGTTTTTAATATTTCTTCTATTGTATTCATGCACTCATCTTCAACATAAAATTCTTTACCAATCAGTTGTAAATCCAACCGTTCCTGCAAACATTGAAAAAGTTCATCAAAGTTAGCGTTTCTCCCATGTATCACTTCCTTTGAAGGAAGTTCTATCATGATATAACAAAAACCCATAAACCCGATAATTCCACCAATCCAGCTTTCTGTACAATTGAACTCATAATAATCCAAAAATTCCTTTAAGTTCGATAAAAAACAAAAATAGCCCTTTTGATTTCCGGATATTAATAATTTTTCATTCATTTTCTTCACCCATTCATAAAATTGTTAACGAACCCATTTTTAACTTTGATCCGAGGTGCTTATAATTTTACCGGTAGCAGATTGTGGTAATGATTCCACCCAATTAATAATTTTGGGTATTTTGTATGCAGCCAGCTTACCTTGACAAAACATTATAATATCTTGTTCACTCAGGTCACAATTCTTTCTTTTAATAAATACCTCTACAATCTCTCCAAAGTCTTCATCCTTATGACCTTTTACCATTACATTGTCAATATCAGGGTGCTTTAATAGATACAACTCAACTTCCATTGGGTTCACTTTAAGACCTGATACACTAATCATTCTTTTCTTCCTGCCAACAATGTATATATAACCATCAGTATCAATTTTTATGATATCTTCAGTATTGTACCAATCATCAGAAAAAGGTTCCAAATCCACATAACCTATAGATTGCCCTCTGCTCTTAATATAAAGAACGCTTTCGTCTTCTATTTCACCTCCTATTCTTACAGATACATTCTTTAATGATTTTCCAACAGATTTAATGTTCTTCTCCAAATCGTCAGCTAAATTGATGGCAATGGTTCCTGTTTCAGTACTTCCATATTCCTGATGAATTATCTTACCTGTTAAAGTATGAAACTCTCTGGCTACTTCTTCATTCAATGGCCCACCGGCTGAAATACATAACCTTAGTGAATCCGGGCATATATGTGTACGTTTGATCTGGTCGTTGATTAAGCTATACATATATGGCACTCCATGAAAAATAGTTGCTCTTTCATTTGAAATTAAATTCAATATTCTTTTTGGATTAAAGCTATCCTGTACTAAAAGAGTAGCTCCATTTGCTAACCCCGCCAACATACACGAACCAAAAGCATATGAATGAAAGAAGGGAGTTACTGCCACGAGAATATCACTACTGTTAACAACTACTGTTTCACAATAATTATTTAATGCATTTTGTAATGTTCTGTGAGAGTTAATCACTCCTTTTGGCGTTCCTATTGAGCCTGACGTATATAAGATAACTGATGTTCTATCTAAATCTTGATTATCATATCTTTCTTCTATATTTTCATTAGAATATATCAATTTATTATTTGTCATTTCCTCAGTAATGTATAATTTAATCTTGCACGGTTCTTCAAAATTTTGCTCATTTTTATTTTTAGCAAATATACTATTAAGCTTTTGCATCCCTGTTTCATTTGTAATGAAATAATTAATGTTATTGTCTATTATAATTTTATGTAATTCATCATTTAGTTTCGTGTCAATAACAACTGCTATTCCTCCAGCTAGATTTATGGCAAAAAAGGATATGACATACTCACTAGTATTTGGAAGTAAAATCAAGACTTTTTGCCCATGAACTAACCCATCCTTCTTCATTCGCTCTGCAAAAGCGATAATTTGACTATATAGTTCTCTGTATGTGATTTCCTTTTGTTTTGATTTAATGCATATTTTTTCAGGGAATTTCTTATTCATATTATTTACAATGTCATAAATCATCTGACCGAACCTCCAAAACCTCCTAATATTTCTTGCCAAAAAAACTAATAAATGCTATATTATGTATATTATATACAAAAAACAAATGATTTCCTTAAAAATTGCGACATTATTTGACATTATTTAGCATTATATGGACATAAATCTTTATATATAAATTATCACAAGTGCAATTCCTAGTAATTATGACCGAGTAGTTCTCGATACATATTAGCATGGGGTATATATTTTTTTCTATGGGAATTTGCAAAACACATGGCTCATAAGCCTGTAGAATTCGAAGTATTAGTGGGGGAGGGGAATTACATGACAGAGATACAATTAGAGGACTTTACAAAGGATATAACATTTCCATTTTCTATACAATTTGGAATTCACGATGAAAAGATGCTTATGCATTCCCATTTAGATTTTTCTGAATTAGTGATTATTCTGGAGGGTACTGCAACACACATAGTTGAGAATGAGAAATATATGATTAGTAAGGGAGATGTCTTAGTCATCAATAATAATACAGTACATGGATACGAAAGTACGGAGAATTTTTACATATGCAATATTATGTTTCGTCTGGAGAGTATCTTTCTAAAGAATTATGATATCTGGAATTTGCCGGGATTCCATGCTCTGTTTGTAAATGAGCCTTATATAACAAGAGACTGCGCCCTTCAAAGCAAACTAAAATTATCCATAACCCAATTAGAACACATAAAAGAACAATTGAAAGCAATGTTTGAGGAATACGCGAAGCAGTCTAAGGGTATGAAAACATTTCTGTTAACGAATTTTCTTATGTTAGCACTAGAACTATCCCACCAATACGAATTGAATCTCGACTTGAATCAGCATCAATATGATCATTTAGAAAACGCAGTTTCTTATTTAGAAAAGCATTATGCTGAGCACATATCAATAGATTTACTGGCAAAACAATCCAATTTGTCGCCACGTCAATTTTCACGATTGTTCAGTAAAATATATCAGGATTCACCAGGTAATTATTTGTTGCACTTCCGAATTCAGAAGGCTAAAAGCCTACTCTATAATTACAAATTATCAATTGCAGAAGTGGCATATCAATGTGGTTTTAATGATAGTAATTATTTTTCAAGACAATTTCATAGAATTATAGGAGTAACCCCGAGTGTTTTTCGAAAACAAAACAGATAATTTCCACTTGTTTTTACATAAACGGGTTGTAATCATACTTTATGTACAAAACCAAAAACACATTTTGTGTTGGAGCGAAGCGACAGAATGTTGGTTAGGTTGAAATATTGAATGCTATTTTATTAATTGTGTTCATTTTACTATAATCCCAATAATCATCGTCAATACTTATATCAAGTTCTTTTTCTATTTGAGATAATAATTTTAAATAATTTAATGAATCGAGTCCTAGTCCTCCTTCACCAAGTAAACAATCATTATCTATCTCCGGCATAGCCATGCGTAATATCTTAGTATTCAATATATCTTTGATTATTGTTTTGATTTGCTCTTCTTCCATTAGCCACTTCACCCTTTCATTGTATAATAAAACTAATTCAAGAACGCCTCGGCGTTCTTGTTGCGGGCGGCGCGTCATACTTGCATGACATAAAACCTCTGCGCCGCCCTGCAATCCGCCGGAGGCTTATATCTCAGTGGGAGATTGACTCCCGCCACAGAGACCGGTTTGTTTCTCGCCGCCCAAAGAGGCGGGAGTCATCTCACACTGAGATATAACGATAAATTTTCCGAAACCCTTTTTATCTATAACTTACCATCTATTTCTATTTTTGTCAAATGATACTTTAGCTCTATTATATTTCACTGCTTCTTTTGAAAATCGACATATAAACCGCTGCCTCTTTTTGCTCCTTCCAACTGTCCCACCAGTTTCCTGAATCAATAAGCATCTTTTTAGACGAAGTCGGAAGCATATGTTACAGCTTTATTGCGGAAGAACCCGGGATTTTGTCGAATATTGTCGAAATAAGGTGACAAAAATTTATTGCTTTTATAGTTTTCTTGATTTATAATGTAAAAAAATTAAATAAATTGGAATATAATGTATTATAAACCATTTTAATATGAATTGTGGAACGCTCAATCTCAATATTATATTTAATTTAAAGTAGATAGTATATATACCTTTACTTTCTGAAAGGAGAAAACAAATGATTGATTTGGAGCTAGCAAGAATTGATAGGAATGGATATGAATCTTTATACTGTTATAATGACTGTATAGCAACAATTGCACTGCATGAAAAAATACATTATCAAATGATGTTTCTAGATACTTTTAAGTTTAATTTTGATACTAATAAAGCTTTAAATACAGGAAAAATTATTGACGGAATAGAAATTAGCAATGAATCAATGAGTCATTTAGAAAAATATCATGGATTGAGTTTTATAAAATATGAATTTGAATCAAAAGAAAAGGTTATAAAGTTATTAAATGAACAATTAGCTAATCAAAAACCAATTATTTGTAAATTGGATAGTTTTTATTTGAGCTGGGATGTTAAGTATAAAAAAACACATGCAGATCATGTAGGATTAGTAATTGGATTAGATGAAAAATTTATTTATGTTTCCGATCCATTTTATCAGATAAAATGTGAAGCATTTAGTCATGATGAGTTTATGAAAATTAGTGGATTTTATTATATATATAATAAAAAAATACCAGAATATCCGGAAGTGAATCATTTTGAGATTCTAAATGATTTAGTTCTGAATGATAATATCCAAGAAAAAATTTTTTCAGATTATTTAAAAATGGGAGAATATTTTGCAACACTTTCTAATTTCAAAAAAGAATTAATGCCTGGTAATGATTTTTTCTATGTGACAGACAGATATTTACAAATTGCTTTAAATCGTTCACAATACTTCATATTAATTAAATATATATGTTCTATATTAAAAATTAATACGAAAATTTTTGACGATAAAATGGAAAGTATCGTTACATCCTGGATTCTTATTAAAAACTGGTTGTTTAAATCTTTTTTTACTGAATATAATGATTTA
>Ga0153924_1001139_pt1 | contig 14461 bp, 13 predicted proteins | sample TSNJ008MetaG_FD_104709 | JGI IMG/M metagenome (GOLD analysis project Ga0153924, IMG submission 104709) | Attine ant fungus gardens microbial communities from New Jersey, USA - TSNJ008 MetaG | ecosystem: Host-associated > Fungi > Mycelium > Unclassified | place: USA: New Jersey, Wharton State...
TGACTGGCGAATAGTTTTCAGGATGGCCGTAGTCTGCCGCATTTTGGACGATGAGTGTATCACCCACAGTCAGATTGTTATATTCAGCAAGCGCGGTGCTGATTAAAGCGGCATGAGAATCCCCCGCAATGATATGGCGCCCTTCCACCAGCTCAAATGCGCCCCGCGCAAAATAATTGAACCTCTCTGAAAAGGTAGTAGATGGTAAACGAGATGATGTATATGCTTCGCCAAGTGAAAAACCGGCCATAAAATCAAAATCCATAGCGTACACGGAACCATCACCAACGGCGTTATAGCCGGTAATGCCGTCCACTTCCATTACTTTTGCAACATCGGTATCAGTGATAGGTGTACCGACATATTCAACCGAAGCGCCGCCTACTCCCTGCTGATAACTCCAATTTTCGCTCCTTGTTTCGTCCAGTTCCAGCTTGATACTGCCACCAAGCGACTGCCGCAAGCTTAACGCGGATGTATTTGCTGCCTGTAAAACGGATATTCCGGTCAATACAAAGGTTGAAATTACAAGCAGAACCATAAATAGAATCAATGTTTTACCCCGCTTCCGGGTTACATAGAAAAAAGCTCTTTTCAACATATCCAATTCTCCTAACTCATTTTTGATAGTATCTCTTTGGGCTTCAGCCGCATTACCGATAAGGACGAAACCATGACCGCCGCTACGATAACGGCAATTTCAATACAGTAAATAAACATGACTTTCCAAAACGGAAGGCCGATATTTATATCTGTAATAGCACTAAGCATATTCCTCTCAATTTGCAGAGCGGCAATATTAGAGGCGGGGTAGGAGAGCATGAAAGCGAATATGGCAAGCAGGGCGGTTTCAATGATAAGCTGTACAATGATTTCCCGCTTTGGCGTACCAATGGATAACAGTACGCCTGTTTCGTAAATCCTGCCCTGTACGCGCATTGTTAAAATGAGCGTAAGTATAATTAGACTGACAAACACCACCGCCGCGATTAAGATAGTTACCAGTCTTTCAACGGACGCAAGCTGTGACGATATACTGTCGTATTCATCATCTTGAACGGAGAGGATATAATTCTCCCAGTTGATTCCACTCTGCGCCTTGACCTGTTCCACAATTACCGGCAAATCCGCAGGATCACCGACATAGAAAGTGACCGTATCATATTCCGCTTGCCGGGTTTCGCATAACTCAGAAAAGGTATGCCGGTCAATGAATATGGTGTCTTTGCTCGGTTCCTGCCGCTCGTCAACGTCATAAAGTCCTATAACCGTAACGGCGGTATCCGCGCCGTCCGCTTCGTCAGTCACGGCTTTTAACAGGACGGAATCGCCTATCCGCAATTCGTTTTCGTCCGCCAACGCTTTACTGATAATGGCTGTGCATTTATCCTCTGTCCCGATATGCCGTCCCTCCGTTAATTGATAGAGCTTGCTGATAAAGTCAGGATTCAATTCGGTTTCGCGGTTAGCGGAAAGAGGGCCGTATGGCGCGCCGGAAAGGTAGAAGAAGTCATCGCTTGCACCCTTAGCGGACTGAATGGTATTGTGTGCTTTGATACCCCCGATTTGTAGTATTTGGTCAATTTCCGTATCCGTGACCGGCGTTGCCGTCGCGTTGTAGCCGGAAGAATCATCACTCACAAGCCCGGTTAACATTCCACGCAACCGAAAAGACGCACCAACCGTTTCCCGCAGTTCCCTTGCCGCCGCCTGTGTTCCTGTTACGATTGAAAAGCCGACGGTCACAAACGACGAAATGAGCATAAGAAGCAGGAAAAGCGTCAGGCTTTTTTCTCTCTTTCGGAGGATATAAAGAATAGCTCGTTTGTGGGTGCTCAAAAAACCACTCCCTTCTGTTTGATGAAAACAGGATACAATCCCAATATGGAACGTATATGGAATTACAAAAAAATCCCCTCCACTTTTTTTGTGGAGGGAAAAAGGATTCATTTATATCAACTTGAATGTGAACCGCATACCGGGCGGTGATGATACGGGGGTGAAAGAATAATCAATATCAAGCAGTTTCAGAATTGACTTGGTGATATACAGGCCGAAGCCGTTACCCCCGGTATTCCTGTCCCGCGCATATTCAGGACGGTAAAAAGGCTCAAAGACATATTCCAAGTGTCCCTGTGGTATAGGCATACACTCGTTCTCAATGATAAGGTCTCCGTCCTCAATATATATGAGTATGTTCTTGTCCTTTTCCGTATAAGCTACGGCGTTGGAAATCACATTGGATACGGCTTTCTCAAAGAGCCGGACAGGAATCGTTACCTCAAAACTCCCGCTTGCATCAATATCCAGATTGATTCCCTTTGCTCTCGCTATAAGCTGATACGGTTCGGAAATGGTATCTATCATTTCGGCTATGTCCATCATTTGAGGTTCTTCCGTCAATGAAAAGCCATCAAGCCTTGATGTATCTAAAATTTCCTTAATTAAATCGCCAAGCCTTTCAATCTGCTCTTTGCACTTAGCAAGATACATTTCATGGTCTTTGTATTTGCCAACGCCCAAGAGCATATTTTCAAGCATTGCGCTGACCGTGGCCACCGGCGTTTTCAACTCGTGGGACGCGGCGCGTAAAAAGTCCGTTTTTAAGGCTTCGGTTTCTTCTACCTTGCGGATTCCTTTTTCAAGGTCACGGATAACTTTAAGCAAGTCACTGTACAGGCTATTTATGTTAGCTCCCAAGACACCTATTTCATCCTGTGTCGTAATCTCAAAATGAACGTCCGGCTGTAATTCCCGCATTTCTTCGGTCAAAGCAGAAATTCGCTTGATTGGCCTTGTAATGGCGCGGGAATAGTACAATGAAAACAAAACGGATAGTATTATGCAAATCGCAGCCGTAAAGGGAAGTATTATTACAATAACGCCAACGGCGTTGTCAATTTGCTGACGAGAGATAATAACCTCAATAATTCCCTTGTTATTATCAAAAGTCCTTTGTATGTAAAAATAGGATTCGCTGTCCTTTCCTTTTCCGCTCATTACAATATGAATGCTCTCGTCGCCGATAACAATAGTTACCTCACTGTCCGAACCGGCAGCTTGAAGCTGACCGGAATTAAGGCTCTCAAATTGATAGGTATAATCATCATAGTGTACGGCTACATCCGCATTATTATCGAGCGCGAAGCCCCCGACAGCTTCAAGCCGGGCATCATCCTCAATATTTGAAAACCTCTCAATAAAAGCCTCTGTTTCCTGTTCCAAGATTCTTTCCTGCTGTGCGTTGTAAACTGCCGGTAACAGAAAATAAATCAACAGGTGTGAAATGGCAATAACAAGCAGCAAAAGTATTAGCGTAAAAATAAAAGTTTTCGGGAACAGTTTCATCCGTTTCATCATGGCGATACCTCATATTTGTAACCTATGCCCTTGACGGTAACAATACGGTCTGTTTGCAGCTTCTTCCGCAGATTTTTTATATAGCTGTCAATGACGCGCTCCATAACATCAGCGTCCAACTCCCAAATATCGTCCAATATCTGTTGTCTTGATAAGACCATTCCTTTATGCTCTACAAGTAAACGCAGGATTTCAATTTCTTTTGGTGTAATGTCGATTTTACCGTGCGGGCCGTCGGCCTTATATCCGTTAAAATCCACAAGGATTTCACCAAAGCGCAAGGTTTCCGGCACGTTAACTTTACCGCTCCGTCGCAGGAGCGCAACAATCTGTTTGCCAAGCAGAAGCATAGAAAAGGGCTTTGTGATGTAAGCATCGGCCAGCCCGTCAAAGCTCGTGACCTGTGTGCTTTCGTCGCTGATTGCCGTAAGCATGAGAATGGGAATATCGCTCTCTTTTCGGATTTTGGTAAGCACTTCTATCCCGTTCATATCCGGCAGCATAATGTCCAATACCGCCAAATCAATACTATTTTCTCTGAACAATGCCAAAGCGGAACGCCCCGAAAAAGCCGGTATCGTTTGGTGTCCGGCAGCGTTCAAATACTCGCACACCGCTTCGTTCATATCCTTTTCATCTTCCAAAATTAGTATTAATGCCACTGTATCACCTCCGATGGATTATATAGCACACCTATATGGAATCTGTATGGAACTTTATTTATTTTTTACGTTCAGTTTTGAGTCGCGCATCTTTCGGTTTTTCCGCATCTTTAGGTATAGCCCAAACTTTACTGAAACGTATAACACCATCAATACGGCCTTCTTCGCACAGTTTTTGGATACGCCGTTCGGATATGCCCCATTTTTTTGAAGCCTCTTTAGGTGTAATAAAGTCCACAGTATTCCTCCTCAATAATTAACTTTTTATATTATATACGTTATGACGAATAAAATCAAGTCAATGAGGCCGATGTTTAGTTCTTGCTACGCTCGTAGAACGTAGCAAGCTATTTCATTATAAAAATGTGCAGCTCTATCTTTTTGCGAAAACAGGCTTTACAAATGGGTGCATTGAAAAAGCAACTGCAATGGATAACGTGAGCTTGGTTGTGTTTGATGAAATTGTGGTAGAAGAGGAGTCGCTATATGAATGAGTTGATATAAGGCTTTTTGCGTTATCCGCTTTCATCTACCGCTATCTACCGTTAAATTCCTTTCGCACCATAGGAACTCGAAATGATACAGGTAATGTGGAAGTGCCGTAGCCCAAAAGCCTTGTAAAATCAGCGTTTTTTATACCCTCGGCGTTCGATTGATCTCGAATTTTAACGCTGTTCTATCCAAGTTCTATCCGAGGGTGTCTTGGAAAATTTAATGTACGGAGGAGTACTCGCGGCTACCGCCATTTTTAACGGTAATAAGCTTTGAATAGCCGCTACCGTTTCCTTTTTGGATTGGTATTCCAAATGCCCGCAGGTGTTTACAGTCGTTCGGATGTCACTGTGTCCCACCCAATCCCTGATACGCTTTATCGCCACTCCATTAGCCATCATCCGTCCGACGCATGAAGGCCGGAGATCGTGAAACCTGACATGAGGCAATCCGGCTTTTTTCAACAAATCGGTGTGCCGCCCGGTAATGTAATCCGGATCAATGATTTTCCCCAACTGATGAACACAGATATAGCCGAGCCATTCCCTGCTGTATGAGTTCCCGCATAGTGCGCGCAGTTCCGTGTTCTCAGCGATTTTGGCCTTTACACGTTCCTCCACATACGGAATAAGCGGATAGGTGCGATTGCTCAAATCGGTTTTCAGCTTGTCGGACGGGATATACAGCTTTTTGCCGTCAATGACCGCCTTTGTTACCGTGTGGTTCGCCCGAAAGAATCCGTACTGAAAATCAAACTGCGATTCCCGTGTTCCCAAACACTCGCTGCGCCGCATACCGTAGAAGCCTATTACATAACGCCGTGTTTCAGATGGAAAATCTCATCCGCCTGTTTTGCCAGTTCAGTGGAATGGGTGACGATCACCACGCATTTTGAAGCCGTGCCGTGCGCGCTGTCAAGCAGAAGTTCGGTAATACTCTGCGCGGTATCCTCGTCCAAGTTTCCGGTTGGCTCGTCGGCAAGCAGGATTTCAGCATCGGACGCCAATGCCCGCGCAATCGCCACGCGCTGCTGCTGACCACCTGACAGCTTCAATACATTGCGTTTCGCTTCCTCTTTTGTCAGTCCAACCTTTTCAAGAACCGGAAGCGCGGGCAGTTTGGAAGTAAGATTGACATTCTCGGCAGGGTTCATATAGTCGATCAGATTATAACTTTGGAATATAAACGACACGTTGTTTTTGCGGTGGCTGGCAAGCCCGTTCTTTGCGATGTTTACGCCTTTATACAGGATTTCGCCGCTTGTCGGCTCGTCCAGTCCCCCAATAAGGGAAAGTAATGTTGTTTTCCCGCAACCGGACGGGCCAAGTATGGCGTATACCTTACCTTTTTCCATTTGCGTGGAAATACCTCTTAGCACTTTCTTTTTGTTGTCATAAGAGTATTGCACACCTTTTAATTCTAAAACGCTCATATCATTTCATCCTCCTTAACTCATTTTGGTTAGAATTTCTTTTGGTTTCATACGCATAATAGGATATGCTGAAATTGATACAGACAGCAGAATTATCGCTGTCCCAATAACATATACCAGTAACAAATTTAATAAAGACACTTTTATTTCTATGGATGTACGAGATACAGGTTTCTCCACTGTTTTTTCTTCTGCTGTTTCTCCTGCCAAATTTGTTGCCACAACTTGATCTTCTGCGGTAGCTTGTTGTAAGAGACGGTCACCAACGCTTTGTGCCATAAGGGAACTTGTTACGAAAGACAACGCAAAGGTTAAAACGGCAATCATTAAAATTTCGACAATGTGTTGTGTTAAGATATTTACTTTTCTAAATCCCATTGCCAATAAAATACCTGTTTCATGGATGCGATTTCGTACCCATAGGGATAAGACTAAAGCCAACAGTACTACGCTAATCACAATCACTACGAGGATAATAATTGTTACCAAGCTTTGTAAAGTCCCTAAAACGGTTTTCGCGTTTTGATAGTCCACATCATTTTTTGTGATAATACAGTCATCCCATGTTATTCCTGAGATCGTCTTTACATTAGATATAATCGTATCTAATTCGGCCGGATCATCAACATTAAAATCACCATACTGGTAGTGGGTATTCCCATCGTTATAATAAAGTTGTGAATATGTTTCATTGTCTGAAAAAGAGACATTTTCGTACAGGTCATAAGATGGCGCTATACCAGCATCCAATGGCATAGTCGCTGTAAAAATACCAACAATCCGGGCTTCAACCTGGGAATCAGTTTCCTCAATCGTGCCAAGAACAAGATAGTCGCTAATGGACAGTCCATTCTGACTGGCAAGTGCTTCGCTAATTATGATTACATTGCCGTCATCTGCGACGATATGACGACCTTCTATCAATTCAAACCCTGCTTCCGTAAAATATGTGTCAGCATCAGAATGTGTGTTGCTTACAATTTTTCCTGCGTGTTCATATCCTTCCGGCACTTCTGCCGCACCGTCAGAGGTAGTTTTGAGCGCATGTCCGTCCATACCGCAATATTCTGCATGATAATAGGATCGGAGATTATAATTTGATGTTATACCATCGGTATTTATAATTTCAGACACGATATAATCTTCTAATTGCGTGTCAATATGCTTTGCATTGATTGTAAAACTGCCCATAAGAGATTTTCGGATATTCAAAGCGGCTGTGTTTGTTGCTGATTGTATCGAAAGGCATGTTAAAATCAATGTTGATACAATCAGTAGAATGCAAAACATTAGAATGGTTTTACCTTTTTTACGGACGGTATGTAGGTATGCCCGTTTCCATAAATTCATAATAGGCCTCCTGTCAGCTCATTTTGGATAGGATTTCTTTTGGCTTTAATCTCATGGTAGGAATACAAGAAATGAGGATAGCCAAAATCAGGATGACAATACCAACACCACATACCATACTAAAATGATGCGCCGTAACAATGACATTGTCTGCCGTTTTTCCAAACAAGCTGCCGACATTTCTGGCAACTATTTTACTTACCAAGTAAGATAATGGGAAACTGAATATAGCAATAAAACCAACCTCAAAAATGTGCTGAAACAGAATAGATACTTTAGAAATGCCTGCGGCAAGCAGGATTCCTGTTTCCTGAACACGGCTTTTTACCCACATGGAGAGAATTAGTGTAATAATACTCATGCTGATAACAACAATCACGATAATCAACGTTCTAATAAGCGAACTCATGTCTGACATAGAACTTGCTGTCCGCTCATAAACCTCATTGTTAGTCGTAATAGTAAAGTTGTCCCAGTTGATACTATTTATCTTTTGTGCTTCAATAATGATACTTTCTAGGTTTTCAGGATCAGACACGAAAAAGTCAACAGAGGAATAACCATCACTCGGCCTTTCACCTTTGTAATTTGTTAATAATTTCTCCATAGCAGTTATATCTGTAAATGCGTAATTTGAGTAATCATAGTAAGATGCCATGTTGTAATTGTTTTTTTCATCTGTATTATCAATATTCACATTAAAAATCCCAATGACTTCAACTTTTACAGTAGGGTCGTTGCTGTCAGGATCGTTTACTGCGGAAATTTTATCGCCCAATTTTAGTCCATGTTTATCCGCAATGTCTTTACTGATTAAGATTACATTTTTATCGTTGTCAGTTATATGCCGACCTTCGGCTAGGGTAAAAGTTTGGGACAAAAACAGGGAAGAATATTGTGAGTTAATGGTGGTATTGGTATAATACTGACTATCGGCAGGAGCATATCCTGTCGGATTGATGCACTCATAATACTTGCCGTTCTGATCATAAAAATGAAGGATAGTGGTACTGCTTGTATCATAGGCTTCAATACCATCTATATTCGCAATTTTTTCTACCATTTCACTTGAAATAAGTTCTTGTATACTATAAGAGCCGCCGTTTCCATTACCCCAACCGCCTGTAGATAAATTACGGTTGACAGTAAAGCTAGCGCCTGTGGTTCCACGCAATTCTGTAGAAGTTTCTTCCTCTGCATCCAACGATGCAAGTCCACAAAGGGCAAGTGTGGATATGAGAAAAATAATCGAAAATAACAGTAGGCTTTTTCCTCGTTTCCTCGTGACGTAAAGGAAAGCCCGTTTTAATAAAATCATTGTTTAACCTCCATTTGCTTTGATAGCTTGATTTTAGAAAATGAAAATGGAGATAAGATGGAGCTAAGAAGTATTTCAAATATAGTAAAACAACAGACAACTGCGTCTGCAATTCCCTGTTTATCATATCCGTTCATTTCTGTTTATTAGAAAAAGACTGTAAACCGAACACCTATATCTGAATTTTCTATTTTGTAGTCAAGTCCATGACGGTCAAAAACCGTTTTAACGATATATAACCCAAGGCCGCTGCCTCCGGTATTCCGATTATGAGATTGATCTACACGGTAGAACGGCTGATATATCTGCTCTATATCCGCTTGCTCAATATGGACACCTGTATTCTCTACGCAAAACACGCCATCTTTCAAGGAAACGGTAATCGTAGCGCCCCCAGGTGAATGAAATACTGCATTAACAATAATATTAGAAAATGCCTTTTTTAACATTGCTTCATTGCCACAATAAAAAAATGGGGTTTCTATATCAGTCATAAAAGTCATTGTTTTATCTTCTGCCGTACCCTGTAATTTTCGACAGCAGTTTGTAATGAGTTGCCCTATATTGACTTCTGTTACTGACATGGAGAAATCATCGCTCCCCATACGGGAAACAGATAGGATTTCCTTAACCATATTTTCTATTTCAATGACCGTCCTCATGCAATCCCGTAAATAAGTATCCCGATCTTTATACTCACCGATGGCATATATCACACCCTCCAGTTCACCCTTTAATACCGTAATCGGTGTTTTTAGTTCGTGTGATACAGCCCGGAAAAAATCTATGCGCTGTTTTTCCTGTTGCCGTTCCCGTTCAATATCCCCCTGCAATTTTTCATTTGCTGATTTAAGCTCCTCAAGCGTATATTCCAGCTTTTCAGCCATAGTGTTAAGGCTGGAAGCTAAAACCCCGATTTCGTCTGAACGAACGATATTACAACGCCAAGTCATATCAAGAGCTGTCATTTTTTTTGATATGTTGCTTATGCTCACGATAGGTCTGGCTATTATGCGAGAATATAAAAATGCGGCAAGTGCGGACAGAAAGAATATAATCACTATAATGTATGGAAATATATGTGCAAAAGTCCCTGAGAGCTGGTCAACTGAACTGCTTGGAATTTTAGCGACCAATGAATAAGTCTTACCATCGTTTTGATAATTAATTGCTCCTGAAACGACTTCATTGTCAGATGGAGATTCATCACTGGAAAAATTAATGTAAACCAATTCAATATTCTCTGAATCATATACAGAAACACTTGATTGGTTATTTATCGCAAAGTCGGTTATATAAGAGTTTATATTATCTATTGGAATGGATTCAAGCCGTGTTGCTAAAGTATTCAAATTAGCGGTGAACTGTTCGCTCTGTTCACTTTCAAAGGCTCTTGGCATAAGAATCCTCAAACTGCCATAGACTAATAGACTGACAGCTACAAGAACGGTCATTATTCCAAGAAATATTTTTATACTCAAACTGCTTTTAATTTTCTTTATCAATTCTATAGCCTACCCCTCTAATTGTTTCGATACAATCAACACCAAGTTTTCCACGGATATTCTTGATGTGAGTATTTACAATTTTTTCATCTCCGAAATAATTGTAATCCCAAATCTGATTTATCAGATTTTCCCTTGTAAACACACGACCTTTGTTTTCCATAAACAGTCGTAGGATTTCAAATTCACGGGCGGTCAGTGTTACTTCGCAACCTGATACAAACACTTTATAATTTTGTGTGTCCATTTGTATTTCCTTATAGGTGAGGATCGTGGAATTATCCCCACAATCCTTTGTTCTCCGCAAGAGGGCTTCTATTCTTTTTAATGCCAGCGGCATGGAAAATGGCTTTGTAATATAATCATCCGCTAAAAGGTCAAACCCTTTCATTTGGCTATCCTCATCATCTAAAGCTGTAAGAAGAATAACAGGTGTATTTCCCTCATTTCGGATCATCTCGCAAACCGTATAACCGTCAATCTTAGGCATCATAATGTCCAACAATACAAGATCATAAGTATTTTTATGAAATACTGAGATACCCTCCAAGCCATCATTAGCAAGAAATATGGAGTATCCAGCGTTTTCTAAAAAGGCTTTTAATATATTTTGAATGCGTTTTTCATCTTCAATAATCAATATATTCTTTGTCAAATTTGTCACCTCCTGTTTCAAATTAACATGTTAAAGTGGAGTTGTGATGGAGTTGTAAAAAACATCGGCACAGTCTACGGGAAGGTGGCGCACATTTCTTTTTGCGTAACATACTCAGGGTAACGGCCTCTTTCCGAATCGTAATACAATCCATTTGTTTCACTCGCTTTCTTAGATATTGTCAACGGCAAGCGGTGAAAACAATATTGCCTTATTTTTGATAGAAATTAAGGCGGTTCTATCCGAGCTCTATTCAAAACGGGTCAAAATCCGATTTTTAAGGTATATTCGAACTTTGCCCATATAGCAAGGGATAAACGAGGAAACTCCCCGAAATCCCGTTCTCACAAGAATTCCGGGGAGTTCTATCTACGGTTATTTACTTCCATCTTCTCTTAATTTCTTTTCATACCCGTTCGCTCGAATCATGTGGTCTTTGATGTAATAAAAAAGTTTTGTCCTATTTCACGACTATTCAAAGTCAAAGCGGAACCTGTTTTTCTTAACATACTCATGGGCATAAGAGCCTTCCTTAACATAAAACATGACATCGTCACGCGCCCCGAGAGTTTCTTCATAAAAGAATTCCTCGACATCAGGGTCGTGCAGATCACCTTGATCCCAGAGCGTTTCCCCCAAATAGCGTACCGGCTCAATATAGCGGACAGGGCATATTCCCGTACCTTGTAATGGGCAAGGCCCTCCGCGAATAACGCGGCTGAAGTTTACCACTATTATTTATAATGGTTGCCGTCGTCGTCCACCAAATCTCCGTAATCGCTGTAACGCACAACCCTTCGGTTTCCATTTTCATCAGTTACAAACATTGTCGTTCCATCAATGTTTCTGCCAAACCCGTATTGCGTATCGCTGCCGGCTCCGCGCACTAATCCGGATTCGTATTTATCTTCCGACTCCGATCCTGCAGAATAATCCGTATTGTAAGTAGTTGCGTTATTATTAGCCCGCCGCTCCTGATCCCGCCTGATTACCGAGTTTACATATTTAAGCCTGTCGCTTGCTAACCTGCCAATATCACCCGTATCTTTTGCCGCCTCCTTGTAGAAATTTTGCGCTCTGTAGTTATTTGCCTTAACGCCATTGCCATACCAATACATATTTGCCAGATGATAACACGCCTCTGCCGAACCGAGCTTAGCGGCTTTATTAAGCCACGAAAGCGCCAGGTTTATGTCCTTGTCAACCCATGCCCTGGCTCCGTCAAATTCGCCCCGGTACAGCTGCCCAAGACAGCACATTGAATCCAAATGTCCATATTCCGTTAGTTTTTCAACAAGCTTGACCCCCTGATCCTTGTCGTCCAATAGCCCAGCCTTGATTACGTTTACCGCAATATTAAATATAGCGCTTTGAACATTCGCGTCGCTTTGAACCTTGCCTTCCCAATTAGCTATTGTGCTTATGTATTCCGATTGCAGAAATTCCTCCGCGTTCTTATGTCCTTTTTCCGCGGCTCTCTGCAACCAGCCGCGTCCCGCGTTAAGATCAAATTTTCCGACGGTTCCTTCGCAAAGCGCTTTTCCAAGTTCATACTGCGCCTCGGTATGATCCGAGTCAGCCGCCCAAGCTAAGCGCAGGCCATATGTATAATACAGTTTCTTTTTAAGCTCTTTCTGCGCTTCTAAATACTTTTCTTCACCTTCTTTAAGCTTATTAGTTATAAAAGACTCAAGGGCTGCCACGCGGGTCTTGCCGGCTCCGGACTCGATTGCTTTCCGGAGATATTCCCTCGCCCTGGCTGTGTCGGCTTGTTGGTAGCCCAAATACAAAAGAGCGTCCGTACAGCCAAGTCCGGCGGATTGTTCAAAACAAGCAAAGGCTTCACTTTTGAACTCTTCGGCGCGTTCGGGGTTGTTTTCATTTTTACCTGTATATTCAAGTCTCAGGCCTCTCTCAAACAGCACCTCAGCTTCACTTTCCTGATTTCCCATCGCAATCCGCGCTTTTTTATCGGCGATTCGTCTTGCCTTCTCGGCGGCAAAACTTTCATTCCCGTATGCCTTTAGTGACTTATTGTACCATTTTTCCGCCTCGTCAAGGTTTTTCGCAACGCCATCGCCAAAGTAATAAAACTCGGCAAGCCTGTACTGAGACTTATATTCGCCCTTTTCCGCAGAGATGGTAAAAAGTCTTATGGTCTCGGACTTATTTCCGCTTTCCATGGCTTCATAAGCCATACGGTATTCCTTCTCGCCCTTTTTCTTCTTGATGCCAAACAATCCCATAATAATAACCTCCGTTTTTCAATCTTTTCGGCGATAGCGCCGCTCTATACCATGCGCTGCGCTAAATGAACCGTCCCCCCTCAAAGTTCCGCTTTGTCATATTGCGCCAATCCTTCCCCGATTGATCTATACGCCGCAACCGGCATCAAGCGTACAATTCCCGCAGCGCTAAATACTCCTCTGCTGTCACACAGTTTAGACACTCCATTTTATCCACTTTAGACGTTAAATTAGGCTACTTTCCTTCTTGCCTAAAATATGTTTAACAATATCGCCTTGAAAACCTCTTTCTCTCAATGCTGTAATTGCTCTTTGCATATCAATTTTTTGTTTTTCAATATCTGCCTGTTGTTTTGGACTTAATGTTAGAGAATTTAATTCCAAATATAAGTCTTTTGCAATACCGATGATTCTGTAATAATACCACAACCATGTTGTTTTTCATTTAACGCACTATAATATTGAGAATACATTATTCTATTTATGTCGTCATAATACATGTCTCTAGTATACATATTTTACTCCTCCTCTATCGGACTTGGAGTAGTACATCACGCCCTGGCCTCCAATGTGTGATCACGCCATTGCGTTCCGCTTTTGCCTTGTTAATAATTTCATATAACAGACCGTCTTGTCCGTTTTCAACCGCATCCTTTTCTATAAAGTCGATGTCTATATCGTACGTACCTACGAACTTTCCAGCCAAATCTTCCCGCAGACCGAGGAGGTCGAATATCGTTACGCCTTCCCTGGCGGAGAAATACCCGGTCTATATGCGGTTATTTTAACATAAACATCCATGAAAAACCACTGTTATTCAAATACGATACACTGTGAACAAAGGAGGCTTGTTCGATGCACTCGCTACTTCTTTTTTCCGCCTTTCCAAAACTGAGAAATGGAGTCAGAACGGCATGACATTCTGACTCCATGATAAAGGCAGGAATAGGCGGGTTCCACCTTATATAGTTGGGGTTATTTTCGGAACACCTGTAAAAATCCCCTGCAAGGCACGATGCAATGCTTTGCAGGGGTGAAGATGCTGGCAAATATTTTGGTGATATGTATAGTTGTTTTCTGGGGCTTTGTGAAAACTTAGGTGAAGAAACGTGCGCGGAACACAAAGCGCAAAAAGCGGAAAGAACAGGATTGAATAAACAATTTTGCCTGTGTAGTAGTGATATAATCGGAGAAGTTTGAAAAACGACTTTTATTTATTCGAAATCAAGTTCATTTTTTTCATTTTCACCTTCGACATACTCAAGAATATCGCCGGGTTGACATTTTAAAGCTTTACAGATAGCATCTAATGTGGAAAAGCGGACAGCCCTTACTTTTCCTGTTTTTAGGTAGGACAGGTTTACATTTGATATTCCGACCTCTGCCGCCAAATCGTTCAACCGCATTTTTCTGTCTGCTAAGACTCTATCCAATCGAATAA
>Ga0153924_1001140_pt1 | contig 14455 bp, 10 predicted proteins | sample TSNJ008MetaG_FD_104709 | JGI IMG/M metagenome (GOLD analysis project Ga0153924, IMG submission 104709) | Attine ant fungus gardens microbial communities from New Jersey, USA - TSNJ008 MetaG | ecosystem: Host-associated > Fungi > Mycelium > Unclassified | place: USA: New Jersey, Wharton State...
CTTGATGAGCAGTTCCTTGTCAGGATCACTGTCTTCCAACTCATAGGCGGCCCTGGCGATGGATTCGTTGGCACCACCGAACTCGCCCGAGATGTTAATGAACCAGAGATTGTTCAGGTTGCCGTACCAGTTGGTGGCTCTGGTTGGCTCGTTGCGGCACATTTTGGTCAGCCTGTCGGAGGTCCAGTGAGCCATGTCCTTGCAAATCTGCAGAGCCTTGTCGCCCACCGCCTTCAATTCCGGATCCGGATCGTTCTGGAAGAGGTAGTAGATCTCCATCAGCCCGGCAAGCTGCTTGTGCACGCCGTAATAGGGCGCCCACTGCCAATTGTTATAACCGCGGTAGGCCTCGCCAATGGCGGGGTGCTGTGGCGGGATGGCATTGAGGTAGCCATAGCCGAACCACTCCGGATTTCCCTTTTCACTGGGTATCAACTCGAACTTTTCGCCTGCTGGCGACACACTGCCCGAGCCGCCCGTTTTCGGCGCACCAATATAAGTTTTGCTCGGATCAGGTGTTTTCGTCGGATCCCAGACCTCGCCTGTCGTGGGTATCTGACTTTCAGCCCAATATTGACCCGTGATTCTGGCATAACGCCCATCGTCAGAATTCCCGTCGGCATCTTTGTCCTTGGACGCTTTCGTGATTTCCGACAGCAGCGGATATGGCCAATCCGGCGCCATCCTGTCTTTGTCCGCAGGGTAAACCGGCCAGATGTTGCTGGCTTCGCGATATCCGGATCCGCCGTTTTGCGTTGAGTTCGGATGCTCAGCCGGAACGGAAACAAAGGTCAGTTCCTGAATGTCGCGCATCGTATTGATCATGTACTTCATATTGTTGCGGAGCGTTGTCATCTGGTCCTCGGTAGCCTGGCCGCTGCCGTAGGCCAGGGCCATGCTGCTAAGATAATGTCCGACGCCATGTCCCCTGAGCATCGTAGTCGCATTTTCCCAGCCGCCCGGCGCCGTCACGCCCGCCGGTTGCGTCAGGCCGAAGGTGTCCCTGTAGTTCCACAGGTAAGTGTCGGGGGAATAACCGACGGTTCTCGCAATGGAGGCCTTGCTGTTGGCGGTCAGCCTGTTTTCACCGGTGAGCGTCACCTTGCCCGGAGGCAGCTGGTCGGCCGTCACGGTGTTGGACGGAATGTTCTTTGCTTCCCACGCGGCAACACTCACCACCTCGCAGTTGACCGTGATCGGAAAGCCGAGGGTGTTGGTGCCGGAGCCGGTGATCCAGCCGGTCACGGTGTACTCCTTGCCGGTGGCGTAGCCTCTCCATTCGTCCTCAATGTTGTACGGGGTCCAGGAGCCGTCGGCGGCGGGGCCGTTGCCGGGACCGCCCGCGTTTGTGGAAGATCTCCCTCCGCCGGCCTGCCATGGCCATTTGGTGTTGCGCCACTCAGCGTGACCGTCGGTATATTCGACCCAGACGCGGTAGGGCAGGCTGGGAGACGATCCCTGCGGGACTTCGATGAGGGCATCTTCCAGATAGTCCCCTTCCGGTTCCATCCTGACTTTATCAATTCTCCGACCGGTTGACTCGGGAAAAGCAGGTATCGTCACAGTCCAGTCCCTGGTATCAGTGACGCTGCCATATGTTGCCGTGGCGGTTAGCGTCACAGTCACGTCCGCACCTTCAGGCGGACGGATGACTGTTCCATCCTCCCAGAGGTAATCCGGCTCAGAGGAAGTCCACTCGATGTCAGAATTCCACTCGCCAAGGACCGGTAATGTAAAGTCGGTCGTTCTGCCATCGGTCGTTCCGAGGTCGATCGCGGCCAGATCCCACGCCACAGAATCCGCATCAGACACGAACCGTTTAACGCTCCAATTGAATTCTTTCGTCGCCGTGAACTCACCATTCACTGCTGTAGCCGTGATCTTGCCTGCCGCATCGGGCTCGCCGATAGCAGGGCGGGTCACTTTACCATCATTGGCTAAAGCAACCGGATCCGTTGAATTGGACCAGGTTATCGTGCTGCCGTTAGCCCCAGTCGTCGGAAGTTCGACATCGTCGCTAAGTTCCTTAAGGAAATCGCTGGGGATAAGTGCTAAATCAGTCACAGCGGGATCTTTGTAGCCAAATACCTCCCACTCACCTATGCCGGTGGAGCGACTTGACACTACCGTCATCACCAGACGCAGCTGATCCGTAACCACCGGGTCGAAGGTCACTGCGTTCCATTGTCTCATGTTGCTGCAGTCCGTAGTGCTGGGTCCATATTCTCCGACAACGCCGAGACTTGTCACATCGGCACCGGACGGCTCCTTCATGTTTGAAACGTCTACAAACTCAGTTCCATTCCAGTATTGAACTCTCACACTCAGCGGAAGCCTAACATTACTGGAAGCTCCTTCCGCAGCCCACATGACACGAGTACTGTCTATGACACGGGAGCTATCCCATTGCAATTGTATCCATACCGGATTGGGACCGCTATAGGAGTTCCATGACGTTCCATGAAGGCCTACGGCAAACGTACCGTTGTTGACCCTTGTTGGGGCATCCTCGGGCATATAGGGGTTTGTAAACTGCGCAGTCGCAAGAGCATTCCGCGCGATGTTGCCCTCTTCCAGACTGTATGCTGCTGCTCTTTCAAGATCTGCAGGGGCAGCGGACACCGGGATCGCCGGTATGATGGATAACGGTATCATAGAGATAATCATCGCAAATACAATAAGTAACGATATTACCTTATTCCTTGATTTTTTACGTGATTTCATAAAATTTCCTCTCCCTTTTCATATTTTCATATTTTAACTCTCTCTGTTTTACATCTTCGGACACTTTTTCAGTATCTTTTTTTTTCTCATTCTGTTGCCAATATTCCAAAGCCTCTGGCTCTGTTTCATTTTTTCACTTGTCTCTCCTTTCTTAAATCTTAAGTCAAAGCGGATATTCGTAATCCGCTTCACCGCTATTTCATTGGGATAATCCTGTTCACCTCCTTACCACTATATACTTAGACAACTGAATTCCGGAGGATGCCTTGGAACATAAGATAAGAATTCTCAACCTATTGTCTGGCATCTTTATTCTTTTATGTATTTGCAAACGCAGCACATTTAAAATTTCAGATACGTCTATATAATCAACTCTATACTTCTATTATAATTAGAAATTAATAATCTGTTATATTTTTTATCAAATGATTAATGCTTTAATCTATTCTATAAAAAAATTACTTGGACTTCAATTCAATATTATCCGAAAATATTACGTTAAATTATTTTCTTTTTTCATGTTGGTTCAATTATTTATTATTTATTTATATTTTTTTATTTTTATTAAATAAATTTGTCAAATTCCGCAAAATAATGCAAGGAGAAAATTCAATTTTAACGTACATCATATAGATGACTGTTTTAATTTTTCTGTCGAATATTTTTTCGAAATACCTGAGGCGCTATACCAACTGCCTGTTTAAAAACCCGGCTAAAGTATAGCGGATCTGAATATCCAATGCTCCCTGCGATCTCGCTGCAGGTAAATGAACTGGAGTACAAAAGTTCCTTTGCTTTGTTGATGCGTATTTCAGTAATGTACTGCTGAGGCGTTACCCCGGTGTAACGTTTAAAGCATCGAATAAACCAGCAATTACTGATCCCCAGCTGTCTGGCGTAATCATTTATCTGAATGGGCAGATGATAAGATTGGTGAAATTCAACAATTGCTTTTTCGATGAAGGCATTGCTGTCCAATGCATCTCTTCCATCTTCAGATACATGACGTGCCAGCAGTTCGATTAATTCCTTTAAGTACAGATTGGTGATAATGTGGTAGCGGCTTTTTTTCACCTGCAGTTCTTGTATTATTTTTCGAATCAATAAAACAAACTCACTTTGGGGACCGGTATGATAAATGCCGCTTTTGTCAAAGCCTGTCTGCAATAAAATTTCATCCGTCTGACTGCCCGTAAAATGTACCCAATAAACATCAGGCTGATCGGTCAGTTCATACCGGTAATATTGGCTTTCGTTCGGATAGTATAAGACAAAAGAACCTTCGTTCAGTCGATGCAGCCTGTCCTCCATTTGAAAATATGCACTGCCTTTTGCAATATAAAGCAATTGGTAATCAACACGTCCTGACGGGCGGGTTGTTTCAAAGCACTGCCCTGTAATCAACTTATAGCGTCCGGCGCTGTTGACAGAAATATCATATTGTGTATCGACCGTGCCTTTTTCATCCGTATAAAAATAGCCGGAATCATTAATCATGAATGTATTCTCCTTTTCTTTTTGGTGTATTGACTATATCATCCATTCGATGCCTTGTCCATGAAATAGTATTATTTTATCCATATATAAGACATTATTCTGTATTTACTCTATGCCTTATCAGTGCCATAATAGTGGCAGTAAAGCCAGACCGGCTTAATTTAATAAAAGGAGAGATTTTAATATGCGTACTATTTTGCCCATTAACCAGGAGTGGTTCTATAAGCCTGAGTTTTCGCAGGATGATGTTGTGAATACGTCACATGGTAATGACAATTATCAATGTGTCTGCCTGCCGCATACAAATATTGAATTACCCTATAACTACTTTGATGATAAAGCGTATTGTTTTATATCATGCTATAAACGCCATTTACACCTTGAGCCGCAATGGAAAGGGAAACGTCTGTTTCTTGATTTTGAAGGCGTGATGAATTATGCCCGCATTTTTGTGAATGGTATATTTGCAGGAGAGCATAAAGGCGGCTATACTCCTTTTTGTGTTGAGATCACAAACCTTATTGACTTCGCAGGAGAGAACGAAGTGACAGTTGCCGTGGATTCCACTGAACGTTCGGACACACCTCCTTTTGGCGGACAGATCGATTACCTGACCTATGGCGGCATCTATCGTGAAGTACAGCTGTGCGTGGTATCTCCTGTCTATATAGAAGATATCTTTATAACTACACCTGATGTACTGGCCGCTGATAAGCAGCTTGCGGCGGAGATTCGTTTCGATGGGTTGAGCACTGTGGTTCAAGAGGAGCATACCGTAGAGATCACTTTATATGATGGGGAAACAAAAATTTCCAGTCTCACCAAAGCTGTATTGAACGATAATCCTTTATTCGTCAATCTGGAATCCCTTGATGGAATCCAGCTATGGTCATTAAATAATCCAAAACTATATCACGTTGAATGTGTATTGTTTCAGGGTGAGAATGAAATAGACCGCTGCAAGGTACGCCTCGGGTTCAGAGATGTAAGCTTTACACCGGATGGATTTTATTTAAACGGAGAAAAAGTGAAACTGACCGGACTAAACCGCCATCAGTCATATCCATATGCAGGCTATGCGATGCCTGCACGCGTGCAGCGCAAAGATGCTGATATCTTAAAAGATGAATTGGGACTGAACACCGTTCGCACTTCGCACTATCCACAGTCACGCCACTTTCTGGATCGGTGTGATGAAATTGGTTTGCTTGTATTTGAAGAAATTCCCGGCTGGCAGCATATCGGGGATGAGCAATGGCAGCTGCAGGCTTTACAGGATGCCAGGGAAATGATTGTGAATGACCGTAATCATCCCAGTATCATTTTATGGGGTGTACGCATCAATGAATCACAGGATCATAACAGTCTGTATACACGCACCAACGATCTCGCCAGAAAGTTAGATCCCACCCGTCCTACAGGCGGTGTGCGTTATTTAAGCAACAGTGAGTTTTTAGAAGATGTCTATACTATGAACGATTTTGTACATGACAATGGCTATGGCAAATATCTGGCTTCTGTAATCCGCGACTATGGCACCTACGACAACCTGCAAAATCAGGATGGCGGACTGATTGCCCTGCGCGACCCCAAAGATGTCACCGGATTGGACGAAGCGGTGCCATATCTGGTGACAGAATATAATGGTCATATGTACCCGACTAAACGCTGCGATCAGGAAGAACGTACGGTAGAACAAGCTCTGCGCCATGCCCGTGTGCAGAATGATTCTTATGCCAACTCCGGTATCGCCGGCGCAATCGGCTGGTGCGCGTTTGACTATAATACACATGCGGATTTTGGCTCCGGCGATAAAATCTGCTACCACGGCGTAATGGATATGTTTCGTATCCCCAAATTCGCAGCATATGCCTATAGCAGTCAAAAATCTCCCGATGAAGAAGTCATTTTGGAGCCTGCTACCTATTGGGCCAGGGGCGAACGCAGTATCGGCGGCGTGATTCCACTGGTGATTTTTACAAACTGTGATGAAATCATGTTCTATTATGGTGAGGAATTAAAAGGAACTTTTAAACCGGATCATGAACATTATCCGGCTCTGCCGCATCCGCCTGTTGTTGTGGATGAAATGACAGGTGAGTGGGGCATGCATTGGGAAGACGCAGCCTTTGTCGGCTATATCAACGGCGTAGAGGTGATCCGTAAGAATTATTCCAGAAATCCAATTCCCGCGCAGCTTGCGCTTGCCGTGGATGATCCCAGGCTGAATACCGGCGATTGGGATGCAACACGTGTTGTCGTAAAGGCAAAAGATCACATTGGTAATACAATGCCTTTCTTTTATGAGGCGGTCAACATTCATGTTGAAGGAGCCGGGGAACTAATAGGTCCTGCACAGGTGACACTTATTGGCGGGCAAATTGCATTTTGGGTAAAAACAACAGGGGACGCAGGCAAAATCGCAATTTCGGTATCCTGTCCCCGGTTGAAAGTGGAAGAAAAAGCCTTTATCAGGGTGGAGGCATTTTGAGTTTCTTTGCGCTTTTCAAAAGCATGGTAATCGATGTTGTTTACGCCCTTATGAATTTTTTTAAATTGTATTTTATAACTTTTCATGGTAGTATATTATAATTAAAAATTATCTATGATAGTGATAGAGGCGGGTAACGCTATGTATAAAGTATTGATTGTAGACGATGAGCCCAATATTCGGGCGGTAATACGGGAATATGTGGAATTTGAAGGTCATGTTGCACAAGAAGCGGGAGACGGCATGGAAGCTGTCCGAAAATGCCGGGAAAATGATTACGATATCATTATTATGGATGCCATGATGCCAAAGTTGGATGGTTTTTCCGCATGCAAAGAGATTCGGAAAATAAAAAACATACCTATGCTCATGCTGTCGGCCCGGGGTGAGGAATACGATAAACTCTTCGGCTTTGAAATGGGAGTGGATGATTATGTAGTAAAACCTTTTTCGCCAAAGGAGCTTATGGCGCGCATCAATGTGATCGTGACGAGGAACAAAGGTAAAAAAGCTGTGGCTGATGCAGACGGAACGCTGGTTTTCGGCGGACTTGAAATAGATACGCTCGGTCACAATGTGTTCATTGATGGTGATAAGGTGGAACTTATGCCTAAAGAATACGATTTGCTGGTCTATCTTGCCCAGAATGTGGGGATCGCGCAGACAAGGGACAAGCTCTTAAACGCAGTATGGGGATATGATTATTTTGGTGATGACCGAACGGTGGATGCCCAGGTCAAGCTCTTAAGGAACAGCCTTGGGCCTTACCGTGACTATGTCGTCACGATTCGAGGGGTGGGATATAAGTTTGAAGTTTAATCTTAAATCTATTGGTGTAAAATTATGGTTATATTTTATTCTATTTGCTTCGGTTATTTTAATTGCCCTCTGGCTTTTGCAGATTGTATTTTTACAGAGTTTTTATGAGGGAATGAAGACGTCTTCAATCTCGGAAATCGCAAATACAATTACCCAGCATTATGGCAGCGAAGATTTTGAGACAACAGTGGATCAGATCACCTTCCGCAACTCTATATTGGTGTTTTTAATTGATACGGATGGTAACGTTATCTACACATCAGATGAACACAGCAGAGGTGGCTTAGGTAAGGAAAAGTCGCCCAAATATGAGGGGAAAGCGGAGGGTATGTTAACCCGTTCCCTTCCTGCTGATTTTGATTCCTTTCTTTCCCGCTTATCCGAAAGTGACAGCGGATACATTAGTTTTACTGTGAATGATGATAGGTTTAACAGTAAAACCCTTGTTTATGGTGCCAGGCTGCCGGATGCTGTCCTTTATATCAGTACGCCTCTGGATCCCATCAATTCAACCACTGACATTCTAAGGACTCAGCTTATATATGTGACCATAGCGGCTTTATTCCTTAGCTTCGTGATTGCGTATTTTATTGCCAGAAAGTTTTCCAAACCTGTAACAGCCATTTCCGGGCAGGCCGGAAGACTTGCAAATGGAGAGTTTAATATAACATTCGAAAAAGGCTTTTGTTCTGAAATTGATGAGCTTGCATCCACGCTGGATCATACTGCCCATGAGCTGTCCAAGGTTGAATCACTTCGGCGGGATCTGATGGCCAATATTTCACATGATTTACGCACACCGCTTACGATGATCAAGGCGTACGCAGAAATGATACATGACATATCAGGTGACAACAGGGAAAAGAGAGAAGCGCATCTTTCCGTCATCTCCAGTGAGGCCGACCGGCTTACGAACCTGGTAAACGATATTTTAGAACTGTCGGTCCTGCAATCGGGTAATGGGACTGTGGAACTTGTTAATTTGAATCTCAGTGATATGGTTAAGAAAGTAATATCAGACTTTGAACCTGTTTTTGAGCATGAGGGTCACAATATAAAATCATCTATTGAGCCGGATCAATATATTCATGGTGATGAACAAAAGCTGATGCAGGTGTTTTATAACCTGATCGGCAACGGCATGAACTATATCGGAGATGATAAGACGGTAGGCATAAGGCTGATTGACCTTGGAGGCCGGGTTCGCTTTGAAGTTTCGGACAGCGGAGAGGGGATACCGGAAGACGAACTGCCCTATATTTGGGACAGGTACTATAAGGCGAAAGAGCACAAAAATGAAAAAACCGGTACGGGACTTGGTTTATCGATCGTGAAAAGCATACTTGAACTGCACGGCGCACGCTTTGGCGTGAACAGTGAGGTTGGGAGTGGCAGTACGTTTTGGTTTGAAATAACAAAATAGTGAGAGATTTAGGAGGCTTCGCCTGTAATATGGGCGAGGCTTTTTGACTTTAATTTTCATAAAAAATGCATCTGACTTTCATGCCGCCATCATATTCAGGATATATCATGTAAACATGAAAACCAAAAAACGAACTACTGTCACTTATACTGGGAAGCAGAAGGTTTATCTTGTGCAGAAGAAATGAATATTCATAGAGGAGTGTTTCGTATGAAAATAAAACAATTTTTTTCAAAGCCCTACCGCTGGGGCGTATTATTTGGCGGCGTTCTGGCTATCTTTTTCACCTATGCTTTATTGGATACTTTTGTTATTCCTAAGGCATTGGTTTCGGCTGAACAGTCCGAGTCTTACGCAAGAGACAATCAAACCGCCACATCAGATCCGGCATACGGGCAATCTGAGGCAGGGCAGACAAACAGCGGCATATCACAGCCATCCGATGATTCTGCGGCAGAACCATCGGATCAGAATACGGAAAGCGCGCAATCGGAACAGGCTGAGGCGGTAATTACCGATACCTCCTACTCCGATGAGAATATAAGCATTACCATTGAAACTGTGCGGGAGTACGATACTACTTTTTATGTCGCAGATATTGAAGTTTCGGATGCGTCGTACCTGAAAACTGCTTTCGCACAAAACACGTACGGACGCAACATCAAAGAAACAACTACAGACATGGCAGCTGAAAATAACTCCATCTTTGCCATTAACGGAGATTATTACGGTTTTCGTGACAAAGGTTATGTGCTGCGAAACGGCGTGCTTTATCGGGATGTGTCCAACAATGCTGAGGCACTTATGATTGACAGTGAAGGGAATTTTTCAATTGTCCAGGAGGGTGAAATCAGTGCCCAGTCACTGCTGGACAGCGGGGCAATGCAAATTTTGTCATTTGGCCCTGTCCTTATGGAAAATGGGGAAGTCATGGTAACTGCAGACAGTGAAGTTTCTCAGTCCATGAGAAGCAATCCCCGGACAGCCATTGGGCAAATATCAGAGCGTCATTATATGATTATCGTCTCGGACGGGCGAACCAGTGAAAGCGCCGGACTTTCTCTTTTGGAACTGGCGGAACAGTTTGAAAAACGAGGCTGTTCTACTGCTTATAATCTTGACGGCGGCGGTTCTTCGGTTATGTATTTTAACGGCAATGTAATCAATAACCCTTCAAACGGCAGGGGTAATAGAGAACGGGAGGTGAGCGACATTGTATACTTTGGATATTCATAAAGCTGAAAGGAAAAAAATTTTAAAAACAGTTTTGGTATACCTTATATTAAGCGTGCTCGCGGTGGTAGTTGATAATGTTTATGCCTTGTTCGGCCACGGAGTCCGTTCTGCCTCCATGTCACTGATGTTTCTCTATCTGCTCCTGGGCGGAGCGCTTGGATACTTTCTGCTGTGGCTTATAGCGCCAGGGGTATATTTAAGCAAATGGTACCGATTGGGATATAACCTCTATAATTCCGGTATCGCGGCGCTGACAGTGGGCGGTTTTTTTAAAGGAATACTGGATATAGCGGGAACGGAATCGGATTATACCCGAATGTTTTCCATATTAGGATGGGGAATGACAGCCGCAGGACTTGTCGTTTTGATCGTTTCTGTTATAAACTGCTGCAGTAAATCAGAACAGCAAAGGGGGAAAACCATATGACAATCGAAGTATTCAACCGTTATGAAAATAAATATATGTTAAATGAGCAGATGTTCCATAAGCTGCAGCACAGGATTTCAGACTATATGGAACCGGATGGTTACAACAAAAACGAAGAGACCTATACGATTACAAATTTGTATTATGATACCACGGACAGTGATTTGATCCGCGCATCGCTTGAGAAACCAAAATACAAGGAAAAGCTTCGGCTGAGGGCTTATGGGGCGCCGGACAGTGAATCAGAGGTTTATGCGGAAATCAAAAAAAAGGTAAATGGTCTGGTAAATAAACGCCGCAGTGCGCTGCAGCTTGACGAAGCGTATGAATTTCTTCAGACCGGCAGGATGCCGGAATTAAGGCCTTGCCATAACCGTCAGGTGCTGGGCGAGATTTCCTATATGCTTGAGCAGCGTAAGCTTTATCCGACCCTGTATCTGGCTTATGACAGATGTGCGTATTTCGGAGTGGGGCAGCATGACCTTCGGGTATCTTTTGATAGAAACATACGTGCAAGACGCTATGATTTGAGGCTGGAGGACGGTGATTACGGTGAGCTGCTGTTGGATGAAGGTTTATGGGTGATGGAAATCAAAGTTGTGAACAGCATTCCGGTGTGGCTTTGCAGTTTGCTTTCTGAAAATAAAATCTACCCCACCAGTTTCTCGAAATATGGAACCGAGTACAGGCAAAGTCAAGGAAATCAAAGAATCTGGATTATGTACGACAATTCTTACTGCCCCAAATCGGCTGTTTCTTTGTCAATGGCCGCAAACGCCTAATGAGATCAGAGTATAAGGAGGAGGAATTATGAAGTTTGATTCGATTTTTGAAACAATAACCAATGATACAATTACGTTACCCAATCTGCTGATTGCGTTTGGTGCGGCGATTGTGCTTGGTTTAATGATAAGTTTTGTCTATTTGAAAACAAGTAAAAAGGGTGTGACGTCCCAAAGCTTTACGATAACGCTGGCGATTCTCCCGGCTGTAGTCACGGTCATTATTTTGCTTGTAGGCAGCAATGTGGCCCGGGCGTTTTCACTGGCGGGTGCGTTTTCCATCATCCGTTTTCGGAGCGCGCCCGGCAATGCAAAAAATATCACATACGTATTGTTTTCCATGGCGGTGGGACTGGCTGCCGGAATGGGTTTTGTGTTATATGCCGTGGTAGTGGCTGTGGGTCTATGCGGCGTGACCGCTGTTCTTGAAGCATTCAATTACGGGAATTTGGCAACAGCGGAGAAGATTCTCAAAATCACGATACCGGAGAATCTGGATTATAAGAATGCTTTTGACGGTGTGATGAAAAAATACACAACGGCTCATACATTGAACAGAATCAAAACTACCGACCTTGGAAGTCTATATGAACTTGCCTATACAGTTACGATAAAAAATGTGGACAGTGAAAAGGAGTTCATTGACGAACTGCGCTGTCGAAACGGGAATTTAAACATAACCCTGGTTTTGAATGATACGGGAAACGGACTGACAGATAACATTTTATAAAAACAGTCCTTTGGTCTTACTTATTATGAAAGGAAAATGATTATGAATAAAAAAATAATATCAATATCACTTGTAATTCTTTTGATTATTGGAATGCTAAGCGGCTGTTCCGGGACAAATAATGCACAGACGGATCAGACAGACAATGCCCAGACAGACCAGACAAACAGTCCTGCGGACGCCGGGATTTCTTCCGGAACCGCGGAAACCACAGCATCTCTTACAGATACAGAATCAAGTTTCGATGCGGTGTCCTTAAATTCCATCACCGAGAATATCAAGGATGAAGACACCGACAGTACATGGGACGAATCTGGGTCTACGCTGATTATGTTAGATGGCACAACGGCGGCGGTAACGGGCAGCGGAGCGACAGTATCGGGCAGCACCGTTACCATCACAGAGGCAGGCACTTATGTACTCAGCGGTACACTTTCCAAAGGACAAATTCTTGTCAGCGCATCGAAAGATGACCTTGTCCGACTGGTTCTTAACGGCGTGGACATAACGGCTGATACAAACGCTGCAATCTATGCCGACGTTGCCGACAAACTGGTTCTCATCCTTGCGGAAGGAAAGACAAATACGATAACAGACGGGACTTCATATACTTATGCTGACACCGAAAAAGAAGAACCGAATGCTGCTATTTTCAGTAAATGCGATTTATCCATTAACGGAACGGGTTCACTTACGGTCAACGGTAATTTTGATCATGGGATAGCAACAAAAGACGATCTGGTCATCGCAGACGGTAATATAACAGTAGACACAGTCAACGTTGCCCTTCGCGGCAAGGATTCCGTAACCATACTGGACGGCACATTTCATCTGACCTCTAAAGAAGGAGACGGCATTAAATCTGCCAACGATACCGATGCCGATAAAGGCTGGGTTCTGATCAAGGGAGGAACGTTCGACATCTCCGCATACAACGATGGCATACAAGCCTATACCACATTAGAGATCAATGACGGAAGTTTTAACATTATTACCGGCGGCGGCTGGCCGGGCGGCAGCCTGAAAAGAGGCTCTCATGCCATGAGCAATGATGGGGTGGTTTCAGGGACCAATCCCACAGATGGAAGCTATAAGGGTATAAAAAGTAGTGGATCCATCGTCTTAAACGGCGGAACATTCACGATTTCTTCTTATGACGATTCTGTTCACTGTAACGGTGATATCACTATCAATGGCGGAAATCTTGCGGCACAGAGCGGGGATGACGGTATACATGCCGACGGTACGGTGACCATAAACGGCGGAATGATTGATATAAAGAATAGTTACGAAGGCATTGAAGGAGCGTATATCAATCTGAACGGTGGTAAAACAAATGTTTATTCCACTGACGATGGGGTCAATGTTAATAATTCCTCCGGACTTTTAACCATAGCCGGCGGTGAATTATATATAAATGCAAGCGGTGACGGTATTGACACAAATGGCAGCGGGGTTATGACCGGCGGCACGGTTTACATCGACGGTCCCACATCCAGCGGTGATGGAGCTTTGGACTACCAGAATCAATTCACCATAAGCGGAGGCACATTGATTGCTGCAGATTGCGGTAATATGTCAGAGGCGCCAGGTACCGAATCGGAACAGCCTTCCATAATGCTGTATTTTACGGGCAGTCAGCAGGCTGGAACTGAGATAAGCCTGAATTCGGCGGACGGCGAGACGCTGGTCAGTTATTCGCCGCAAAAAGATTACAGTGTTGTGGTAATCAGTGCTGAGGATATAAAGGTTGGTGATACCTATACAATTATGAGTAACAATACAAAGCTTTGCGATGTGACACTATCCTCTGCCTTAACCAGTATTGACAGCAGCGGCTCAGCGGTCTCAGGACGCATGGGTGGCTCTGGAGGAGGAATGCAAGGAGGTCCGGGAGGCCAAATGCAGGGAGATCCGGGAGACCAAATGAAAGGAGGACCAAAAGGTAGAGGAAGCGTATAACAGCTTGATATAGAGAATTATGTTAATAAAGGACTGTCGCTATGCGCCAGTCCTGAAATTATGTTTTATTGTAGTCGGCAGGATAATTGCCAAATCATATGGTAAACCGTTTAATGTTTTGTTCAAAAAACGGCTGGACTTTCGATATAATATCAGATCTTGGCTCAGGCATGAATTATCAAAAGAAAGGGCTTAAAAAGCTACTGAACGCTATCATTGACGATAATGTAGGGCGATTAGTTCTTACTCATAAAGACAGACTTCTACGTTTTGGAGCAGTACATATTTTTTTCATTTGTCAACATTATATCTAATCATTCTGATATGATATGAGTAGATATGATTATTTTTTATGTTTCAGTAA
>Ga0153924_1001141_pt1 | contig 14452 bp, 8 predicted proteins | sample TSNJ008MetaG_FD_104709 | JGI IMG/M metagenome (GOLD analysis project Ga0153924, IMG submission 104709) | Attine ant fungus gardens microbial communities from New Jersey, USA - TSNJ008 MetaG | ecosystem: Host-associated > Fungi > Mycelium > Unclassified | place: USA: New Jersey, Wharton State...
GAGAAAGGATTTAGCATTAATAGGAGAACCAGTTTATTATTGCAGTAATAGCGAATTATAATATTAATCTTGCATCGCAAGATGTGTTAAAGATATACAACAGATTAATGTAAGTTAGATGATATGGATTTAGGAAGTGAAGTAGAAATTAATGAATTAATAATACTTGGAATTATATAGAAATATATTCTTTTATTTTTCCTGGTTTTATGATAAGCTACTTATTAGGAAAGTACCGTGACAGGGGTGGATGCCTTTCATTCTTTAAAGAAGGGAAGGTGATGCGTATGTATATTACATTTAGTGATTTATGCACATTTGTAATAATGATTACTGCAGTGTTAACCTTTTTCTTCAAAGTTATAAAGAAGAAATAGTTTTTACATAAAAAATCCTACCCTGTCTCGCCTGACAAGGTAGGTTGGCTCTATGTAGAGCTAATTAAGTAATCTTAAAGGCATCCACCTAGTGGCGGTACTTTCTTTAATTAAATTCTACATGATTTACGGCTTAAAGTCAATAAATACGTAAAATTAATGTAACTAAGTTATTAAATAAAGAACTAATAAAACAAATTGTTCTTTATTTATTGGAAAATATGTGATACCATAATATATGGAAGTGTCAGTTGATAATGGTAAGTGCAGCCTTCCTTTCTTATGAAAGGAAGGCATTATAAATAATAAAGACAAATTTGTCCCAACTGAAAGGGTGGTATATTTGAAAAGAGGAATTAAATGTGCACTGGTGTTTATGTTTATTTTTGTAATCATTCTAATGCAACCGGTAAGGACAGTAAATATTGTTGCAGCTGCAGAAGAAACACAAACAGCAACTCCAGCAAGAGTTAAAATATCTAGTCTGATACAGGTGGCAAATTCAACAAACGTAAAGATAACTTGGAAAAATGTAAAGTATGCTACGAAATATCAGGTATACCGTAAAATAAAGGGTGGAAAGTGGAAAAGGATTGCAACAACGAAAGCATTATCATATATAGATAAGAAATCGAAAAAAAATAAGACGTATTATTACAAGGTAAGAGCATACAGAAAATATAGTGGTAATATATACTATGGTAACTATTCAAAAGCCAAAAAAATAAGTGTTGTTACCAAGTCTAATGCATTAGGCAGAGTTACTATAAAAACTACTACATCTAATGCAAGTAAAGAAACAATAACTGTAAAATGGGGTAAGATAAAGAATGCAACTAAATATCAGGTTTACAGAAAAACGGGAAATGGAAGCTGGAAAAGGATTGTAACAACAAAAGCATTATCATATATAGACAAAACAGTAACAGAAGAAAAGACATATTCATATAAAGTCCGTGCTATTAAAGATAGTAAGGGAAAGAGATACTATGGTGGATATTCTGTTGCAAAAAAAATAAAAGCTAAGTCCAGTGCAGTATTATGTAAAAATTTTCTAAAGCTATTTAATGAATATAGAAAGGAAAATGGATTAGATGAATGCTATTGGGATACTGATTTGGAATCTGGTGTGCTAATTAGAGCTAAAGAAATATATACAAATTATAGCCATCAAAGACCGGATGGGACATCATGGTCGACAGCATACATTGAAAATAAAACTGTTGATGAAAAAAGTAGAATCAAAGCAAATGGTAGACTTGAAAATATTTTTGGTGTACATGGTACATCTGATGATGATATGAAAGACGCAATTGATGTTTGGCATAACAGTGATGGTCACAAAAAAACAATGCAGACAGCCGGAAAGCAAGGTATTGCCATTGCATACTATAAGGGTGGTATTGTATTTGCAATAACAACAAGAGCAGATGAACAATAATAATTAAATAAAGAATTAAGAAACACATTACATTTTAATGCAATGTGTTTTTTTTCGTAAAAATTCAAGGTGTTCGTCTCTTGATGAAGCCTTTTAATATATATATTAAAAATAAGGAGAAAACAAACATGAAACTTAAAAATCAAAAAATCTTAAAAAAAGTAATTGCATTATTATTAGTAGTTGCAACTGTATTTACATACGCAAATACTGAAACTATTTTTGCAGCAGCAACTAGCACCGTAGATGTTGGTGATACATTAGTCTCTGATGGTCAAGGTCTGTTAAATGCATTAAGTGATGTCACCGGGAAGGGTGTAGATGGAATGTGGCGCCTTTCATTAGAAAATGAAAGTCCTAGTACAGTTACATTTTGTGTAGAAAAATCAGAACCAAGCGTAGATGGGACATATACTCAATCATCTATAGACTATAAAAGTTACTTTGGAAGCTACGCTAAATATCTAAGAGGTGCAATTTACTATCAGCAAATTTTATCTGATTCTACTTTCAGTTATAAAAATAGTACTGGAAGATATATAGCATCACAAATTCTAATTTGGCGAATTATACAGGCAAGAGCATTTGGAGAAGCGGCGACAGCGGAGGTTATCTTGAATACGGATTTGAAAAATGCGATTAATGCATTTTGTCCATCTGCTTGGAGTGATATTGTAAGCCTTGTGGAAAATAGTGAAAATGATTTATATAATTCTGCTAGTATTTCAATTAATGTTTGGGAAGCAAATGGATGTCAGACGTTAATCAGTGGCATAGCACCATATGAAGTGGCATATGGCAATTTGCAGATTATCAAAGAAGATGAGTTAGGTTATAAATTAAGTGGTGCTAAGTTCAAACTATATTTAGATTCAGATTGTAGCATACCAGCAACAGATATTGATGGAGATGATATTAGAACAGTTACAACAGGGAGTAATGGGAAAGTGACAATTTATGATCTTTTACCTGGAACTTATTATATCAAAGAAATTAGTGCACCAACAGGCTATATTAATCCCGAGGTTGTAGTAAAAGCTAATGTTACAGCAGATGTAACGTATAAAACAACTATTGTAAATGAGATTGAACGAGCAATTATTGAAGTTTATAAAACCGGATCGGATTATACGCAGCCGATTGAAGATGTAACGTTTCAAATTATTTATAAAAATGATATAAAAAAATCAGATGGTACAGTAGTTTATAAAGCAGGAGCGGTTGCAGGCACAGTTACAACTAATTCTGCTGGGAAAGCAACATTAAAAGATTTGTATCCAGGCATATATATTGTTCGGGAAATACAACAAGGAACAAATTACCAACTAAATCAAGTAGACAAAACTGTAATATTAGAAGCCGGAAGTACAGAAAAGGTTAATTTCACAAATATTCCGGTTAAAGGAAGTATTAGTATTCATAAGGTGGATACTGATACAGATACAAGGGCGCAAGGTGATGCAACCCTTCAAGGTGCTGTTTATGAATTGTATGCAAATGCAACAATTATGTCCGGTACAAAAAAGGTGTACAGTATGGATGATCTGGTAGCTACATTTCCTGCAACGGATTCAAATGGTTATGCAACACTTTCCAATTTGTATATGGGAAGTTACTATATAAAAGAAAAATCAGCGTCAACAGGCTATTTAATTAATAGCCAAACAACTATAGCAATCTTAACTGTAAATAGCAGTAACTTAGATGTTGCAGTAAATGTAACTAACCATATTGTAAATGAACAAGTCATGAAAGGAAAAATTGAGATTAAGAAATTCCTTTTAGGAAATGATTATTTATCTTACCTCGATCCACTAATATCTGAGGAAGGTGCAGTCTTCAAGATTTGGTTACAGTCTGCCGGCAGTTTTAATGAAGCATATGATACAGAACGAGACATCATTACGACAGATAGTAATGGATATGCAATTTCTAGTAAACTGCCATACGGTACATATACAGTAGAGCAAGTTAATGGTGCGGAAGGTTATGCTTTTGCAAACAATTTAACTGTTTATATAAGCAAAGATGGCGTAACACTCACCTATAATTTAACGAATCCGCTATATAAAAGTCAGGTTATTGTAGAGAAGATAGATGCAGAAACCGGAAAAATCATTCAGATCCCCGGTGTTAGATTCAGAATCTATGATGCAAATATGAATCTGATTACACTAGGGACAAATAAGCAGAGTATCTTTGAAGTGAGCGACGGAACAGTAAATGATGCTTATGGCGTAACAATGCCGATTGGAACATTACTGCTTCCGGAATACTTAGACTATGGAACATACTATTTAGAAGAAGTAGAAGGATCCGCCCCGGAGGGATATATTCGAGAAACTGAACTGATTGAGTTTAATGTTACTCCTGAAAATGCAAGTGAAGAATTAAATGGTGGTGATGTTATTCGGGTAGAATTCTATAATGCACCAGTGAAAGGTAAAATTGAAGTCTACAAAGAAGCGGAACAGTTAGTCAACTTTAAAGACGGGCAATTCAAATATGAACTAAAACCATTATCTGATTGTGTATTTGAGGTTTATGCTGCAGAGGATATTTATACACCGGATATGCAGACTGACGGAGACGGTAATAGAAATAAATTTTATACCAAGGATGAACTGATAGGAACAATTACGACAGGTGCTGATGGGAAAGCTGAATTATCAAATCTACCTTTAGGCAGCTACTATGTGAAAGAAATCAGCGTTCCGGCCGGATACGTTTTAAATGAGGGAACATATCCTATTACATTGAGATATGTTGACGAAAATACTCCTATTACCACAGAAAGTATTACAGTGTTAAATGAGAGACAAAAGATAGACTTAGAAGTTATAAAACTATCTGCATTTGATGATAAAAGATTACAGGGTGCAGAATTTACTGTATATGCATACCGGGATGTTGTAAATTATGCCGGCGAAGTAATAGTAACAGCAAATAGTGAGATTGCTACTATCACAACGGATTCTTCCGGGAAAGCTATATGTACGGCAGATCTGCCCTATGTAATCTATTCATCAGTATTCAATCAGGATGTTGACCTTGAAGCATTGTTTACAGATCAAAACGATATTCTAGAATCAACAACAAGTGATGAAGATATCAATGTGATTAAATCAAAGGAATACGTTTATGAAAGTATTCTTATTCAAGAAATCACAACCATAAAAGATAAGATTACTAATATTGAAATAAGCATTATTACAAAAACAGCTGCCAATCCACAGGCAGTTTTATTTTACCTGCAGGAGACGAAAGCTCCGGAGGGTTATTATCTAAACGAAGACAATTTCGCTTATATTAACGGTACAACAATGGAACAGACTATCGCGATCAAGCTAGAAAGTAAAGAATTTAAAAATGAACCGTCTGTTACAAAAATCTCTAAAGTAAGTATGATAGATGATAGCATGATAACAGGAGCTGCATTGGAAATTAGGGATATAACCGGAAAAGTGGTTGATAAGTGGAACACTGACGGAAGTACACATATTACATATGCTTTAGCAATTGGCGGTACATATACCCTTGTGGAGACAAAGGCTCCGGATGGATTTGTGACTGCAGATCCAATTACATTTACAGTTAATGATGATGGGATGATTACAACGGTTATCATGAAGGATGATATCACAAAGGTAGAAATATCTAAAGTTGACATCACGAATGAAGAAGAACTGCCAGGCGCAACCTTAGTTATTAAAGACAGTGAAGGTAATAAAGTCGAAGAATGGATAAGCGGCGATAAACCGTATTCTATTGAGATGCTGCCGGTTGGGGAATATACTCTTAGTGAAATAATAACACCTGATGGATATGTAACAGCTTCAACAATCAAATTTACCATTGAAGATACAGGAAAAATCCAATGCGTTACTATGAAAGATGATGTTACGAAGGTAGAAATCAGTAAACAAGATATTACAACCGGTGAGGAGCTGCCAGGAGCGACGCTGCAGATAGTTGATAATGAAGGAAACGTAATTGACGAATGGGTAAGCACTGAGGAGGTATACTATATTGAAAAACTTCCGGTTGGTGACTATATCCTTCGTGAGACAATCGCTCCTGATGGATATGAAATTGCAGAAGAAATAATTTTTAGAGTAGAGGATACGGGTGAAATCCAACGTATTACAATGCATGATAAACCAATTGAAAAAGTATCTGCACCAAAGACTAGTGATATATTTCCGGTTGCTGTAGCTACTCTTTTCTTATTCGGCAGTGCTGTAGTACTTTTACTATTAAGAAAAAGGAAAGTCTATATTGAAACAAAATAAAAATCTTTATAAGAGCAATATGTAGGAGTAATTTCAACATATTGCTCACTCTATCCAAATGTTAAAAGGTCATTCGATCAGTTTATGTCTGCGCTGCAACCATAAACTTGATGATGTAAAAGCTTGCCTTACAAGCATTGATAAGCAGCGCAGAAATGAGGAAAATATGAATAAATTAAATAATTTAAAATTAAAAGTAGAAATGTTTATAACATTCTTTATTTTATGTATGACAAAAATGGAGATGATTGTGTTTGCGGATACTAAAGCTACAGGTGCTACTACAGAAGATATTCTAGGCCCGGTAAATAATCTAAATTCATTACTTACTGCATTAGTAGTGGCTATCGGTACAATCGTCTTGATATGGGGAGTAGTATCAGTTGCCGGTGCATTAATGAATTCTCATGATGGAACTCAGATTTTAAATGGAGTATTCAAAATAGCTGCAGGGGTATTAATGATAGCAATCCCATTAGTTATTTCATTTTTACAAAGCTAGGAGCGTGATTCCTATGAGATTTAGTAAAAAGAAAGTAGGAGTGAGCATTGTTATACTTTTTATAACAATGCTCAGTAATGTAACACTTGTATATGCAGGCTGGATAGATGATAAGTTTGAAACAGTCACTAATTTATTAAGATCTCCACTACAGGGATTAATAGAAGGTATGTATGGAGTGTTTAATCTATGCTGTAAAACAACACTTGATTTAATTGGCATTACGCCTAAAGAATTTAACAATGGTCTTGGATGGGATAAGATAGCAGATATAATGCCTATTTTTACGGGAGTTGCGCTTAGCCTGGTTGTAACATTCTTTTTAGCAGGATTTTTTCGAGAATGTATTAATATCAAACAGGAGTTTACAGTAGAGCAAATAATAAAGATATTAGCCAGATTAGGAATTGCGCAGGGTATTGTAGCTTCAACAATGCCTATAGCAGAAGCAATATGCAAAAGTGCCGGACTTTTTGCAAAGGCAATCAGTGGCACGTATTCAGAAATAGTAATGCCAAATTCAATAAGCAATACAATTGAATCGGCTAATTTTGGTGAAGCGTTAGTAGCATTAATCGTAGGAGCAATGCTATTTGTTGTAGCTGTAGTCTTAGGCGGAACAATGTTATATACGATTTACTTCCGTATATATAAAATCCTGATTGTCATACCATTTGGAGCATTGGCATTTTCTACGATTTCAGGTGGAGGTTCAATCAGTAGTACTGCAACTGCCTATTTAAAAACGTTTCTTGCATATACCGGTGAAATCATTGTTATGGCAGTTGCAATTATTCTTTCCTCCGCTATCTTAAATGGAGGATTTAGCTTTGGGTATACCGGAGGATCCGATTTAGTAAAGCTACTGCTAATTATGCTAGAAGCAATTTTTTCATTTGCTGTCATTACTACAGCCGTAAAAGGAGCAGAAGGAACATTGAGAAGGGCATTAAATTTATAGAACGGAGATGAGGTGAATCATGCTAAGTATAGAAATTAGCCAGGATATTGAAGAAATAAAAGATGATTTTTTCTTGGGATTTAGTTTTAGAGAAACAATGTATTTTGGAGCAAGTATGATATCAATCTTAATTGTCATAACTTTATGTACGTTTATTGGAAATCTAAACATTATGATCAGCACATGGATTGGTATGCCAATTGCATTTGTAATATGTGCAAACGGTTTTTTTAGCAGAGATAAGATGACTGTAATTGAGTTTATGAAAAAGAAACTTCTTATCCTGTTTTTAAAACCACTAAAGTATATCAGTACAGAAAATGATACTACCGGGTTTATTGAGACTAAAAATAATGCTACAGAAAGAAAAAGAAGAAGGAAGGAGAAACAAATTGGATCAATTCAAATTAGCAAAAAAAATAACAGTACCGACTTATAAAGTTCCAAGGTCTGTTCAGCAAGTAATCCCGATCTACCGAATATCAAAAGATGGCATTTTTGAAATCAAAGAAAATTCGCTTTTTGATAAGGTTTATCAATTTGATGATATCAATTATACAATTGGTGATGCAGAAAGTCAAAAAGACTTATTTGGCCTGTACTGTCAGTTTCTAAACTCTATGTCTATAAAGTTCAAGATTGTGATTGCGAATCATAATAAAGATATGGAAAAATTCAGAGAAGAGATTATGTTTACAGAAAATAAAGATTCCTTCAATAAATACAGAAAATCATATAATAAACTAATTGAAAACCGAATGATGAAAGGTCGCCAGGGAATTGAACAGGTTAAATATATTGTTGTCTCTACGGAGCAGAAGAACTATGAGGAAGCAAAGAATTATTTCAATACGATTGAAAATAATATGCGCGTACATTTTTCTAACCTTGATTCTTATCTGTATCCAATAGATGCCGACGGAAGGATGAAGATACTTCATAGCATGTATAATACGGGTGAAGAACACAGATTCCAGTTTGATTTTGATGAAGCTTTACATCAAAAACGAGACTGGCGGAATGATATATGTCCGGTATCTTATAAAGAGCAAGATAATCATATTAAATCAGACAAAATGTATTTCAGAACATTATTTATAAAATCGTTTCCAAAGAGTGATATATCAGATGAGTTTTTGACAGATATCGCAGGGGTTTCATTTCAGAGTGTGATTACAGTTGATGTTACGCCAATCCCGGATAATATTGTGACTAAAAAACTAGAAAAATTGTATATGAATAACGAAAATGCAATTAACAGACAAGAAAAAACGAGAAATCGGTTAGGTCAATATTCTGTTGGTATCACTTACAGTAAACGAAAGGAAAAAGAGCAAATTGAGGAATTATTAGATGCCAACACAGACGCCAATAGTAAAACATTCTTTACAGGTGTTACAATTTTAATAACTGCACATACAATGGATGAACTAGATTATTATACGGAAATCTTAAAGGGGAAAGGTGACGGTAAAAACGTAGTGATTCAAATATGTGAGAACTTCCAACATGAAGCATTTATGACAACTTTACCGGTTGCAGGAACATATATAAAAACCGCAAGAAGTTTAGATACAGAGAGTTTGGCTGGATTGATACCATTTAATGTTTATACCGCCAGTGAACCGGGAGGTCAGCATTACGGAGTGAATCAGATTAATAAGGCATTGATTAGAATTAACAGGCGTAAACTGTCCGGTGGTCATGGGCAGGTCTTTGGTAAAACCGGATTTGGTAAGACAATGGGTGTTAAGGATGAAATTATGCAGCTTTATCTAGGGACAGATGAACACATTGTTATTATTGATCCGTTAAGTGAATACTTTGATTTAGTCAAAAATCTTGGCGGTGAAGTAATCAATCTTACAGCTTCAAGCGGCCACTATTTAAATCCTTTAGAAATACCAAAAAATATTAAAAATGCTGAAAAATTTATTGCAAGCCGTTCGGAATTTATGATTTCAATTATGGATAATATATTTAAGGATAGTTTAAATGCAAAACATAATTCTATTATGAATCGATGTATTGAAAATTTATATGCACCTCTTATTCAGAAGTCAAAAATGGAAAGTCCTATAATTCCACAATTATATGATATTTTAACAAAACAGCCTGAACAGGAATCTGATGATTTAAGTTTGGGATTAGAATTACTAGCAAAAGGGACATTTGATCTGTTTTCTAAACAGTCAAATGTAGATATTAGAAATAGAATTACGACAATTGGAATGAAGGAACTCGGAAAGAAAAACTTTGCAGTATCGATGCTTGTTGTTTTAGAGACCTTAAAAGGTATCTTGCAAGAAAATGCTGCAAAAGGAATATTAACAAGAGTATATGTGGATGAAGAGCATTATCTGCTGAAAAAAGAACTGTCAGCCACTTTTTTAGAAGAGTTTTTTAAGGTAGGCCGGCATTGGCTTACCATTATGACCGGAATGACACAAAATGTAATCGACTGCCTGCGTAATGAGACTTCGCAGAATATTATATCCAACTGTGAATTTGTAATGCTATTAAAACAATCACCAAATGATCGGGATGAAATAGCAAAGGTATTCAATATTCCAGGATCAGCATTACAATATGTGAACGCAGCTCCGGCCGGTACCGGCTTAATTAAATATGGGAATAAATTAATTCCATTTGATAACGATATACCGGAAGACAGCTTATTATATGAAGAATTTAATTCGGATTAACATAACAAAAATTAGAAAAGGTTTATACAAGTAATTTCGTTCACTTCGTCAGGTCAAATTTGTCCTGATTTTTTTATGCATAAAATAAAGAAGGAGAATGGTAATATGCGATATAGCAAATATGACTATTTGGAAGGGCGTTTCTACCAAATGCCGGAAGCACTTTTCATGGGCGAATACCATGAGCAATTAGGAAATGATGCAAAGGTATTATACAGCCTATTAAAAAGCAGACATAGCCTATCCATTACTAATAATTGGGTAGATGAAAAAGATAATATATATTTTATCTTCACAAGGGAAGAAATGGAGAAAATGTTGAAGGTATCTGCTCCAACGCTGCGAAAAGCAATAAAGGAGTTAAAGGATATTGGATTGATGGAAGAAGTAAGGCAAGGAGTTAATAAGGCAAATTTGATTTATTTAAATAAACCTAAATTAGAATACTGTGATTCTAATCAAGACCAGGATACCCTAGAAGATCCAGTAGATGAAGTGGTGGAAATTACAGATCAAGAACAAAATGATGTTACTGATGAAAATCAGCAAGAAACGGTAGAAGTGGCTAATACAGCGGAGTGTAAAAATCTTTCAGTCCAGGAAAATAGCGGAGTGAAAGAATCTTTCAGTCAGGAGTGTGAAAATTTTACACTCCTGAAAAACAGCGGAGTGAAAGAATCTTTCAGTCAAGAGTGTAAAAATCTTTCACCTAGATATATTAATAATAATTATATTGAAAATAAAAATATATCTAATCTAATCTTATCCTATGAAGAGATGAGAGATGAATTTAGACGGCAAATTGATTATGAAGTGATAAAAACAAATCTTCTGATTGAAAGAAAAAGTACGAATGTATTAGATGAAATTGTATCTGTTGCGACAGAGCTGTTAATATCATCCAAAGAAAGTATTGTGATAGCAAGAGAAACGAAAGCTATGGATTATGTTAAATCAAGATTTAAGTGTTTAAACAAGGATCACATTACATACGTTTTATCATCTTTTGAAAAGACAAATAAAGAAATGAAGAATCCAATTGCCGTCATTCGGACTAGTTTATATAATGCCTTGAACAGTGTTAATACTTCCAACAGTGTAAATAATCAAAAACGCAATAGTACCAATAATAGCTTTAATAATTTTGAGCAACGGACGTATGATTTTGATGAACTTGAAAAACAATTATTATCGAGCAGGAGGTGAGCAGGTCTGAAAAGTAAAGTAAAAGGTAAAGATAAGGGGTTAAAGGCAATAAAAGGACCGAAAGCCAAGATATCCAATAAAGTATCCGCTGATTATTTAAGCAAGGCATTTAAGAGCAGATCAAAAAAAGATGCAGAAGCACAAATTAATGATGTGGTTTCTCCATTTTCACAAATATCGGCAAACACGGTAAACAGCTTGAAAAACATAAATGATGAGAGACGGCTGAGTAAGAGAGAACGGAATATTAAGAGGGTAAAGAAGTACAGAACAGTGGATACCCCATCCGGTAAAAGAGCAATCATAAAGAGAACAAAGATAAGATCAAAAGATGTTCAAGGAATGAATAAGCAAACCTTAAAAAAAATTTCTAAACTTACAAAAAGACAACAAAATAAATTCTTTAGAAAGATTAAAAAAGATAGAGAAAATGGAGATAATCCGGAAATCAATAAAAAATATGTTACCCGATATGGAAAAGGAAGAAAATCTGTAAGGATAGCAAAGGGTGGAGCTAAATTATCAGTAAAAGGAGTAAAATCAGGATTTACATTAGCAACTACAATCGCATCTGAAGAACGTGCGGAAATTATAAGTGAAAAGCTCAAAAATAGAGCGAAGCAAAAAGCATTAAAGCCTGTATATAAAATAAAACAGTTTGGGAAAAAGGGAAGTAAGGCTGTCGCAAAGAAAATCGGCAAGCTGCTACTTAAACTGGCATTAAAGATTGGAGCTATGGTACTTTCTATTTTTATTAGCTTGATAACCATGTTAGGCTTGCCAATTGTAGCAGTTACCATGGTTATTGTTTTTATATTATTGGATAGCAGTATTGCATCAGTAAAACCACCGCCCCTATATACGCAGTATGATGAAAGATGGGCTAATATGTCCTATGGTAATGGGACAATAAGTACAGATGGCTCAATGATTTGCACTTTATCAATGCTGTTAAGCTATATAGAGGATGATTCACAGCTGACACCTGATCAATTACTGGATTGGTGCGGAGATGATTATTACATAGATGGAAGTACCAATTTGGATATTTTAAACGCTGCAGTATTAAAATATAATTTACAAATGATAGAGTTTGATAGGCTTGACGATAATTACGATTTATTCATCAAAAGAAATATTAATAAAATTATAAATGAGACAAATCTGGATAATGAAATAGAAATGATTTCAGCTGTCACTATGATTGGTATTACAAATAATAACAGCATTTTTGGGAATAAATCACTGCCAATCTTAATTACATCATACTCCAATGATGGTTTTGAAGATGATGAATTTTACTATAGAGTCTGTTCTCCAATGGATCAAACTGTAAGCAATAGTGCAATTAGTCTTAATGCTCAAATATCTACTACCGGGAGAACGAGTATACCGTCACTTTATATATCAATCTATCAACGAGCTGAAAAACAATATAATGTACCGTGGTGCTTACTAGCGGCAGTACATAAAATAGAAACAAATTTTTCATTGAATGTTGCGATATCCTCTGCCGGCGCAGTCGGGCATATGCAGTTTTTGCCGAGAACATGGATTGGATGGTCATATCCAGGAAGTACAATATCATTAGAGGACTTAAGGAATCCTGCAATAATAGCCAGATATGGAGGATATGGAACGGATGCAGACGGAGATGGCTTTGCGGATCCGTGGGATATAGAAGATGCTATTTTTACTGCAGCTAAGTATTTAGCAGCAAATGGTGCGGCTTCCGGAAATTATCGAGATGCTTTATTTGCCTATAATCATGCAGATTGGTATGTAGATCAAGTAATGAACTATGCTGAGTCGTATATTACAAAGACGACAAATGATACTAATACCGCTAATATTTACTATAACAAATATACTAAAGGACAATTAATTGCAGCCTGCAGTAAGTTTTATGTTTTTGTCGAAGGAAGCGATATGGCACCAACTGGAACATTGAAATGGCCACTATCTGGCTATACTGCAATTTCATCGGATTATGGCAATCGCATAAGTCCAATTACTGGTGAGGAAGAATTTCATAATGGAATAGATATTCCTGCTCCGGAAAATTCATATATTGGAGCTGCAGAGCAAGGAACAGTGATTGAAGCAAGATTTGATTCCAGCATGGGTAATTACATAAAGATTGATCATGGTGGAGGGTTAACCACTGTATATATGCATTGTTCCCGATTATTAGTTGAAGTAGGAGATATTGTAAGGCAAGGCGAAGCAATCGGCTTAGTAGGAAAAACAGGAGATGCTACAGGGTTTCATCTGCATTTTTCAGTTATGTTTAATGGTACTTTTGCGGATCCAAAACTTTATTTAGGAAATTAGGAGAAATAAGAGTGAAAAAATTAATAGAGATATTAAACATAAAGATATCTAAAAAGAGAGCCATATGCATTATGCTTTCCATTAGTATCTTATCAACAATTCTGTTGCTTGTTATATTTTATAACGTTGCAATAAACATAAAAAATCCGGATAGTGAAGAAAGTAAACAAGATAATACTGTTGCTGAAAGTACGACAGAATCAACCGAAAAATCTAAAGAAGCAGAAAACACGGAAAATAATACTGCATCTACAGAGCCAGAAACAATATTATTAGATCCAACAGAAACAATAGATCAAGAAGAGACTACAACTTCTGTATATAGCACGATAGGAGAAGGCAGCACAACCATTTCATGGAGTGAAATAGAAGGTCAGGCATATAATCCGGATAATCTATATATGAATTATGACCTTATTCCGGATGAAGTAATTAAAGCGCTTGGTGCAGGAATCGATAATTTGAAAAAGGAAATCTACAAATACATATTTTCTGATAATAAACTAAACAAAGCAACCGAAGTGAAGTATATAAAAGAAAGCTTAAAAGTATCAAAAAAGAAAGTTACGTTAAAAATGCGGTTAAATGATTCCAAGAAAACAAAGCTGCTTGTAACTTATAATCTAAAATCTCA
>Ga0153924_1001147_pt1 | contig 14366 bp, 13 predicted proteins | sample TSNJ008MetaG_FD_104709 | JGI IMG/M metagenome (GOLD analysis project Ga0153924, IMG submission 104709) | Attine ant fungus gardens microbial communities from New Jersey, USA - TSNJ008 MetaG | ecosystem: Host-associated > Fungi > Mycelium > Unclassified | place: USA: New Jersey, Wharton State...
GGATTAAATGACTGCATAGGTGATTTCGGACCCAATTTCTTGCCTACATTTTCTTGATAGGCCTTATATTGAGCTGGGTCATATTTACGAAGCAATGTAAGAATCATACCATAGTGTTTTTTTTCATCTCCCATTATGCTGGTCCAAGCCGCATTTATCTCTTCCATGTTTGAATTTGCAATATGTTCGGCATAACCATTTATGGCAATAATTTCAGCTATTAATATTTCCCTCAGTTTATTCGTATCAAGTTTCGCAAAACCTTGTGGCATACCAAAATTGTTCGTGTAGCTCATTTCTAACCTCCAGTATCATTATTTTGGGCTTAATTTAATATATAATATATTATTCATAAATGTTTAAAATGTTATGGCTATGTTAAATTTCTATAATCCTAGGGGGATTGGAATATGAAGAAAATATTATGTTCATTTACATTTTGATTTGTTATTGCAAGTTTTTTAATTATTATCAACTTGTAAACCAGAAGAACTTCAACAAAATGCTGAACGAATTTCAATGTCTTTAGAATTAGAGAATGCAGAGGAATATATTCGTGCTTTAAAGAAACGTGTTCCTGAATTAACAGTTGAACAAGAAAAAAAGCTTCATAAGTTGGGAAGAAAGATTTTGAGACAATTTAATATGAAACCTATAAGAGATTAAAACAATTTTTATAGTTATTAACAAATTGCAATTTATTTAGGCAAATAGTATTAGCATTATGCACGCAATGGTCTCCTATTGTGAATCAAACGATAAGATGTTAGTATAAATGGGGTGATAAAAATAGAAGAACATATAGTCGCAGATGACTGGCTACTATGCCCCATCTGTAAAAATAAAACCCATATAAGGCTGCGGCAGGATACAACGCTTATAAATTTCCCTTTGTTCTGCCCTAAGTGCAAACGAGTGGGAATCTATAAAAATCTTGCCCCTGTCAACTTCGGGACAGTCTGTCCCGAAGTTATAAAGCGGCATAGAACAGCATATTATAATATCAACCAAGTATCAACCTTACACAAATATTTTCTTGCATTTAGAGGGATTTTGTGTTAAAATATAAAAAAATATAAATGATTGTCAAAAAACTTATTTTTAACAGAAAAATATAAAGGTGGTGCGATAATGGCAGTTATTGGAGTTGTAAAGTATGATGGTACGCCTGATGTGTTTGCTTGGAAATTTCCAAATACAGAACTTGGGACTTGGACGCAACTAATCGTAAACGAATCACAAGAAGCTGTTTTGTATAAAGGTGGACAGGCGTTAGATTGGTTTGGTCCCGGTCGTCATACTTTAGAAACGGCAAATATTCCTATCTTGAATAAGATTGTAAATCTACCTTTTGGAAGGCGCTCCCCATTTACGGCGGAGGTTTGGTATGTAAACAAAGTTAATTCCCTTGATGTCAAATGGGGAACACCAACACCTATTCAGTTACAAGACCCTAAATACAATGTATTTGTACCGCTTAGGGCGTTTGGACAGTTTGGGATAAAAATTTTAGATTCCAAAACATTTTTGGCAAAACTTGTAGGAACATTACCCGCTTTCGCATCCAGTGATATCATAAAATATTTTAGGGGTGCTTACTTAACTAAAGTTAAAGATAACATATCTGAATATCTTATCAAGAAAAAAATATCGGTGTTAGAGATAAACGCATATATCAGCGAAATATCAGAATCCTTAAAAGAGAGTATTTTGCCAACCTTTTCTGATTTTGGAATTGAGTTGGTAAATTTCTATGTAAATGATATAAGCGTCCCGGAAGAAGATACTGCTGTTATCAAATTAAAAGAAGCTCTTGCAAGGAAAGCGGAAATGGATATTATCGGATATTCATATACGCAAGAGCGCTCCTTCGACACATTGGAAGGTGCCGCTACAAATCAAGGTTCGGGTTCGGCTCCTATTATGGGAGCGGGATTAGGTCTTGGAATGGGACTTGGCTTAGGCGGCAACTTCGGTGGAGCATTTGGCGATATGGGGAAAAATATAAATACCAATGCCGCCGAACCTAAAAAGGAAGAACCTACCATAAAATGTAGTGCCTGCGGAAATACATACTCAAATAAAACAAAATTTTGTCCTGAATGCGGCGACAAATACCGCCCTTGCCCTAAATGTGGAGCAGATTTACCCGAAGGAGCAATAAAGTGTAATGATTGTGGTTATGAAAAATCTACACCTTGTCTGTCTTGTGGTGCAGAGATTCCAAGTAAAAGCACAAAGTTCTGTCCCGAATGCGGCACTTCTCTAATTAAAAAGTGTCCGAAATGTAATGTGCCCATAGATGGCAATCCTAAATTCTGCCCCGAGTGTGGGGAAAAATTGGGGGGTGACAACAAATGAGTAGAGGTATTTTAACAACAATTAGTGTATTTATTATTGGGATATTAGTAGTTGTCGCAGGTTTTTTCTTGCTGGATATTGAGAAAGTAGCTCTAAACTTCTGGGCGTTCGGCTCATTATTGTTTTCTCTTGTCGTTTCTTTACTTGCAGTAATTACGCTTGTTGCGCCAAAGAGAAATAAAGCAAGCGCGTTTTATAATGCAGGATTAAGTGGTGCGATTTGGACTTATGAAATTGCTGTTATTATCAGCATTTTATTCATCAATTCATTTATAGACCGTTTGAATAATTTTATATTCACTCAAATAGCAATCAACGCATTTTTCTTTATTGTGGCGGTACTTATTATCGTTGCATCAGCCCATATTTCCGACGGTAATGCAAGAACTGCTGAAAATTTACAAAATGGAGAATATAACAAACCAAAAAGAGGGGGATTTTAAGAATGGAAAAAAAAGGTGCAAGTTGGGGTTGGATTATTTTTTGGCTAATTATCTTTTGGCCTGTAGGGTTGTTATTAGTGGTCAAAAAACTAGCAACCGATAAATCAGCGTTAATGAGTGGGAAAACAGGTGCGCTTTCAGTTATTGCTTGGGTTCTGATTGTCATTGGGGGGCTGGGCTTTATTGGTATGTTATCTGATACATCTGGCGATAGCGAAGGAGTGGCTGGTGGAATAGTCATTGTGCTTGCTATGGTTGTTGGTGGTATTTTACTATTACGCAAGGCTTCCAAAACAAAGAAGACAGCAGCTAGATATAAGAAATACATAGATATAGTTATAAATCAAAATGTTAGAAGCATAGACAATATTGCTTCCGCCGTTGGCTTATCATATAACGTTGCAACAAAAGATTTGCAGGATATGGTAAATAATGGTTACTTAAAGGACGCTTATATACATCAGGGCAACCGTGAAATTATTTTAAAGCAGTACGAACCCGCACCTGTGGCATACGCTCAAACGGCAGTTGTCGAACAATCCGCTCCACAAACTACAGTTACACGCTGCCCCGGTTGCGGCGCAAACAATGTTGTCGCCGTTAACAGAGTTTCGGAGTGTGAGTATTGTGGAACTCCGATAAATGCGTAATGGAGGAATTGTAATTGGTATTAGTCAAATTTATTAATTAAGAGTGAAAACAAAATATTTAATGCTTAAGTATGGGAACTGCTAATACCGATGCCTATGACAAGCCTAATAAAGATTATGTAATAGAAGCTGAAATATGAGCGGTGTTACTACAAGTTGCTCTATGTTACAACCAAAATCAGGTGTAGAATTTATAAATATTAATTGTAAATGTGGTGCACCTAATAAAGTTGCAAAAGGGCAAAGTGCAGTATGTGAATATTGCGGAAAGGCGATAAACGTGTAAACTCTTCACTCCATACACCCACCCCACACTATGAAAGCGCGTAGAGATTTACTCGTTTTCGCTTATGGATTACATACGCTTTCTTGCTACATAAATCCGCGCCGCCCACTTCGCGCCCGAACTTCGGGACAAGTTGTCCCGAAGTTCGGGCGCGAAGTAGTCTGTGATAAAAATGGGTAACCGTAAACTTATAAACCTTTTTTATAAAAATGCCACCGGACTTTGATAATCCGGCGGCATTAACTATATCAGCATATATCTTTTATCACGCTTTGTTGCGGAAGTATAAAAGCTTCAAGCATAATGCTTGCACCGAGCCGAAAACCTTCAATAAATCTCTCAAACTCTGAAAATTGCCACTCGGCTTTTTGCCTAACGACGTTCTTTGTAATGTGATAGTTTACTATGCACATTTTGTGCATTTTGCTTTTAATAGTCGCAATGATGGATATAAACCATATTGCAGGAGATGTTTGCCAAATTAATCGACAATTAAAGCTTATTTAAGACAAAGAAACATTTCTATGGAGTTGTGGACATTCTCTCCCGATATGATATCCACGACGAAATGGCAGTTATGCATAGAGCAGTGATGTGAAAAACGAGAGTGTCCCAAAGAGGATCTGTTGACAAATGATTTTTATAGACTTAGAAGCTATGATACTGAAAAATCATTTTATTGAAACAAATTAATAATTGTATAAACTTTGATTTTATTTATAACTATATTTTTTAGTTTAGGACAAATTTGTCATGGCATATAAATAGGTATAGGAACGAATAAAATGAATGGGGTGCATTGTATATGAATAGCGACGTTTTCTATTTAAGAGCAACAGAGGATATGTCAGAGATTGAAATACTAAAACAGAAGAATGAAGCCAAAAAATTAGGATACAGACAAATTGTTATTTTTAGAGAAAGTAAACAGAATGATATAACCGATGGATTAAAAGAGCTAATTTTAAATCATGCATAAAATGGGAAATAAGGGAGCTTAGATATGGAAGTAGGTTACGTAAGACTTTCAAGAGATGACAATAAGAAAAACTATGTATCTATAGAGAACCAAAAACTGATCATAAAAAAATACGCTGAAAAACAAGGTTATAAAATCAGCAGATGGTATGAGGATGATGGAGTTTCAGGATATATTTTCACAAGACCCGGATTTTCCCAAATGCTCAATGACTTAGATGAAATTGACACCATAATAGCAAAAGACTTGTCTCGTATAGGAAGGCATAATGCTAAAATTTTATTATTCTTAGAAGAAATAAAAGAGGCAGGTAAGCGAATCATATTAATTGATGACGATTATGACAGTCATGGAAATGAAGATGATGTATTAGGCATAAAGACCTGGTACAATGAAAGATATGTTAAAGACGCCAGCAAGAAGATAAAAAGAGTAATATCTGAAAGACAAAAAGAAGGTACACTAATAATCGGTGTACCTTTTGGCTATTATATTGATTCCGATAAGCAAGTAAAGATAGATGAAGCAGCAAGAAAAACAGTAGAACTTATTTACGAGCTGTATTCAGGAGGATATGGTTTTAGAAAATTAGCAGATAAATTAAATGAAATGGGAATAAAAACCCCCTCTATGCACTTACAAGAAAAAGCAATAGAAAATCATAAAGCATACAACCGTACTATAGCTCCCAGATGGAATGAAAGCATGGTATCAGATATCATTAAAAATGACTACTATACCGGTACTTTAAGGACACATAAAATAGAACGGCAGTTAGTGCACGGAAGAGATCAAAAGATAAAACGTGAGGATCAAAATATCTTTGAAAATCATCATGAAGCTATCATCACAAAGGAACGCTACTATCAAATTCAGGAACTAACCCAAAACAGATATCGGACAAATTACAGAGGAAATAAAAAATACAATAATTTATTTACAAGCTTTCTGATATGCTCCGACTGCAATTGCCGCATGACTGTAATCAATAAACCAAATAAGAAATACTATGTATGCGCTACATACAATAAAAAAGGCAAGTCATTTTGCCCATATGCCCATACAGTATATGAAGATACAATTATAGATGCGATTATTACATATGTAAAAATGTGCAGAGACAATCTATCAGATACCATAAAAAACTTTGATATAAATAAGATTAATACAGGAAGAAGCAGTAGAGAAACATATCGATCCTTATACTTAAAAGAGATGGAAAAGACAAAAAATGAATTAAAAGTTGTAATCAATCAAAAAGTAAAAGAAATTGTAGTTCATCCAAATATGAAAGATATATTAGGTGAAACCTATGATAGCTTAATCACAGAAAAGACTATGAGAATCAAACAATTAGAAGAAAAACTATCTATCATACAAAAAGACCTGATCCCAAAAGACAAAATCGAATCAAACCTTAAAAATGCACTGGAGATAATCGATGATGTGATAGAAAAGCAATCACTAAACAGAAAAGACATAGAACTCCTGATCAATAAAATAATTGTAGACAAAGACGGATGCCTGGAGATCTATTTCAAATATGGTATCGGTAAACTAGCCAATTTTGATTTGCAGCATAGTCAAAAAAGTAAAAAGCTGCAGATTATGATAACAATAACATCACTTCTAAAAACAAAAGAATACACATCGGCCAAAAACCTGTCTAATGAAATGAAAGCAAAAGGCTTCCATGTAAATAATAAAAGCATACTTCCCTATCTGGAAAAATTAATGGAAATGAACATACTTGAAAAAACAGATTTGTTTCACAAACCATATAAAGTAATAACAGACAAACAAACACTGGAGAAAATTGAGACAGAACTAAGTAAAGATATAGAGTTGTAGCAGACGGAGATTAGATACGATACAATACTAGACATCTATAAATGGGTAGAAGGAATAAAATAATACACAGTGTAGGGGCATACCACCGGCTCTCCCGCCAATGAGTTCCTTCCCCTTCAAGTTTTCCCACTTGAAATCCGCTTCCTCATCTCTAGACACCAAGAAGTTCCCAGCTCTTTGAGTCAGCTGTGCAAAGTTGACAGCGAAATCGTTAGAACCTTCTGCATACACATAAATAGACGCTTCCGATCCCATAAATCCAATATCTGCATCTCCGGAAATAAGCGCAGTCATAACATTATCAGCTCCGGACCCGTTTACCAGAGTAATGTCCAGGCCTTCCTCTGTAAAATACCCTTTCTCAATTGCAACGTACTGAGGTGCGTAAAAAATAGAATGAGCAACCTCATTTAATGTTATTTTTGTCAGTGTGGAATCATTATCATCATCTTTACAACCAACAAAACATAATGAAAAAATGATACATACTGTGAGTAAAAGTGATACAATTTTTTTCATAAAATCCTCCATGGAAATATAATACTATAGTATATGCTGAGATTACGAAAGTGTTAAAGAGGCAGACTATTTCTAATATCCAATAAAGGGAAGCCATACAAATAGAATATTGTCATAGTTGAAAGTCAGTTTAAAATGTAGTATAATTTTGAATTAGTTTAACTAGATTATATATAGCAGAATTTCATTAAACTTTATGTCTGGAATGGGGACGAAACGAAAACAAGTGAAAAATAATCACTTAATTCAAAAATAGGTTAACTTTCAGGAACGAATTAAGCAACTAAGGAGAATCATATATGAAATATAAAGTTTTAGTACTGGATATAGATGGGACCGTGACTAATTCTAAAAAAGAGGTAACATCAAAAACAAAAGCTGCAATTACGAAACTTCAAGAACAGGGTGTCATTATAGTAGTTGCTTCAGGCCGCCCTACACATGGGATAATACCGTTGTCCAATGAACTGGCTTTAGATAAATTTGGCGGTTATATCCTGTCATTTAATGGAGCAAAGATTATAAACTGTGCTACAAAAGAAATAGTTTTCGAACAGACAATGCCTCTTGGATACCTGGGAAAGCTGGCAGATTTGGCCAGGAAAAATGACTGCGAAATGATGAGTTATCAAGGAAATTGCGTGATTACAACCTGTCCAACAGATCCATTTATTGAGATAGAGGCTAAAATCAATAAACTTCCAATTAGGCCAATTACAGATTTTCATATGTATGATAATCTCTTGACGAATAAATGCATTGTAACGGCGGAAGATGAAGTGTTGGAAGCTGTAGAACCTAAATTCAAGCAAGTTTTTGGTGAGCAGCTTAATATTTTTCGTTCAGAACCATTTTTTTTAGAAATTATGCCGCGGCAGATAGATAAAGCTTTTTCATTAAGTAAATTATTAAAGCATTTAGGGTATGTTAAAGAAGAGATGGTTGCGTGCGGAGACGGATTTAACGATCTGTCTATGATTATGTACGCAGGCATGGGAGTTGCTATGTCTAATGCTCAGGATGTAGTGAAGAAAGCAGCAGATTTTATAACAAAATCAAACGATGAAGACGGTGTAGCCTATGCAATCGAACAAATATGGAATCGTCAATAAAAATGATAACGACTAATCGAAGGAGGAATCAATGGAATATCAATTAGATTCACATACACATACATTAGCAAGCGGTCATGCTTATAATACCATTATGGAGATGGCAAAGGCAGCAGCTGATAAGGGGCTTAAATTTCTTGGTATCACCGACCATGCGCCCAAAATGCCTGAATCCTGCGGAGCCTTTTATTTCAGTAATTTAAGTGTAGTAGACAGAGAATTATATGGAGTGGAATTGGCGCTTGGAGTAGAATTAAATATTATCGATGACAAAGGTGAAGTTGATTTATCAGAGCATTTATTAAAACAAATGGATATATGTATTGCCAGCCTGCATGCTCCCTGTATTAGACCCGGTACAATGAAAGAGAATACAAATGCAGTTGTTAATACGATGAAAAACCCTTATGTAAATATAATCGGGCATCCCGATGACGGACGTTATCCGCTAGATTATAAAAAAGTGGTAAAAGCAGCGAAAAAGCATCATGTATTACTAGAAGTAAATAATAGTTCCTTAAATCCAGAGGGTTTTAGACTAAATACTCATGAAAATGATACAATAATGCTGAAACTATGTATGGAATATGAACAGCCGGTCGTAATAGGAAGTGATGCACATTGGATGAGTCAGGTCGGAACGCATGACAGAGCAAAGTCATTAATTGATGAAATTGAATTTCCATATGATTTAGTTATGAATTATCACTTGGAAGAATTTAAAAAATATATTAATAAATAAACATTGAGATAGCACGCCAAATATTTCGGAATTATCCATCACACATTTTGGTGCAGAAAATGTGGAGCCTAATTTGTAGGATTTGAATGAACGATATATGCTGAGTTAAAAATACCGACAGGACACTGGCCCACGCCAAGAACGCTGCTATTGGGAGGACAATGGGAAGATGGTTGTTGAAGCATGGGTTCCTGTAATTAAAAAAATATAGACTTTAAGACTTTAATATGCTAAAATGAGTAATAAACCTATTAGTATAGAAAAGGGGACTTTAGTCATGAGCAAAAAGATAAGAACTGAAGCAGTTGACCATCTGTTTGATGCTATCTTAACCTTAGAAGATAAAGAAGAATGCTATAAATTTTTTGAGGATGTATGTACCGTAAATGAGTTATTATCATTTTCACAAAGATATGAAGTCGCAAAAATGCTGAGGGAAAAAAGGACTTATCTGGATATTGCTGAAAAGACAGGCGCCTCAACAGCAACTATAAGTCGTGTTAATAGATCCCTCAATTATGGGAATGACGGATATGATATGGTATTTGAAAGACTAATGGAAGAATAATGCTAGATATTGCTCCTAGAAGATAAAAACGATCCGCTAAGCCGTACGACTCATGGGTATAGTGCATTTTAATTCCGTAAAGTGCTGCTGAGATTGAATAAGGAGATTATTATGAATACGAATGGAACATTGCATATTTTTTCTAATGATAAAGCAATGATACCTGATGATGTGTACTTTACAAACTGGAAAAACTATTCTATGGAGCATCATTACCATCTGGAAGGAACTTTTGAGCTGAATTACGTTACAAGCGGTTCATGCATTTATTATATAAAGGATCAAAAATATATACTTAAAAAGCGAAATCTTCTGTTAATTAACGGTTCCGTACCGCATAAGCTAATATTTACTTCTCCAGAGCCATGTCTTATTCTTGGAATGTCTTGTGGACAATATCCCATTATTCCTGGATGCATTTCTTTAGAAAATATGATATCTGCTTATGCTACATTAAAATCCTTCTTTTCTACTTTTGAAGATGCATTACTTATTAGGAATGGAAGCAGTGTCTATCCAATTCTGTCTAAAATATTAACAGAAGTGCGTGGAGACAACAATTGGGCTTACCTTAATCTATTGATTAACAATGCATTGGTTGAGATTTCGAGATTGGCTACACAAGATAATCAGCAGGCATTTCTTTATGTATCAAATGCAATAAAATATATGTCCTATAATTACTATAACATAGAAAAAATCGACAATATTGCAGATGCCGTTGCACTTAACAAAGTATATTTAGAGCGAATCTTTAAAGAAATTACAGAAAAAACAATCTGGCATTATCTATCGGGTATCCGCATGGAAAAAGCTGCTCAGTTTCTTAAGAGTTCTACGATACCTATTGGTGAAATAAATGAATTGATTGGAATTAAATCCAGACAGGCATTTTATATTTTGTTTAAAAAAACCTATGGTATTTCTCCTTTAGAATATCGTAAACGAGGCGGTATTATTAATTAATTTCATTAGGCATATTGTAAAAAAAAGCAACTATCATACTATAAAGTAGTTGCTTTTTTACATAGCAGATATTATCAAAAAGTTATATTATGAATTTATCAAATTAAATTAATAATACAGGAGGTATATTCATGAAAAAAAGGGAAGTATCATCTTTACTTGCAATAATTTTAGTTATTGCAATGTTTTTTGGTTTTGTTCAGCTGCCAAGTTCTATACAGACAGTTGAAGCAGCTGACGAGAGCACTATATTATGGGATGGGGCGAAAGCAGCAAGTGTAGGAAACAACAATGGTGAAGCGGTTTTCACTGGAACAGGGGTATCTGTAACCCATGATACAGAATTAAGCTCAGATGTATTGACACTGACAGGTGAGGATGGATATTTAGAGTTACCAAGTGATTTATGGGCAAATGTAACAGACGGTTTTACGATCGCATATAAAGTAAAGCCAGCATCAGATGCTGCGAATAGTTCAAATATCTTTCAATCTAATTTATCGGGATATGGAACAGGTGATAGCTTTTGGGTAGATGCACCAGAGATCAGTTTTGCAACATCAGGCTTAACTACATTTTATATTGGCGGAAGAACGATTAATGGCGTTTATAATCCATTGGCTACATACAATAACGGGGTAGGCGCAGATGATAAGAATTATGCGGAACCTTACGGGCATAAAGTAAGATATAGTGCTAATATGAGTATAAAGCCAGAAAAAAACAAATGGAATGATGTAGTAATCAGCGTATCTAAGACAGAATTAAAGATTTATATTAATGGTGTAGAAACAGCATTATCGCCAACAGTCTCGACATATGATATTAAATCCAATTTAGAATATTTATTTGGTGCTTATACGACCTTAGGCGACAATTGGATCCAGCAATATAAGTATAATTCAATAGGAAATTCAGTATACAGTAATATTGCAAATTTTAAAGGGTCTTTAGATAACCTTAAAATCTATACACGTGCATTATCTGCCGCAGAATCTAAGAATCTGCCGTCAGGAGCAGAGTATGACTGGACATTTGAAGAAAGTACCATATCAGAATCAGATATAGAAAATTATGTCAGTGATCCAACCAAATATATGGGAGAGACAGATCTAACAAAAATTGAAGATTTAACAACATATTCACCGGATGGAAATACGGAGATTAGTATCTGGAAAGATGCGCAAAACAAATTTTACTATTCCGTAATCAGGGATGGTTTTGTCGTGATTGAATCCTCGGCTATAGGAATAGAACTGGTACAGGCGGATCTGACAAAAAATCTGACCTATACAAGCGGGTCTTCAATCACAACCAATATTAATGAAGAATATGATTTAATCAGTGGTAAAAAGGCAATGGCAGTCAATCAATGTACAGAAAGAGAGATTGTGCTAAAGCAGGGCAATCACTCGCTGACAGTAGTATTTAGGGCTTATGACGATGGGATTGCATTCCGATATAAAGATGTCAACATAAGTGGAGCAATTAGCCAAGTGACAGTGAATCAGGAGACATCAGAATTCCTGTTATCAGATAAAGCAACCACATGGGCATTTAAATTAAATGGTACTTATGAAGGTGAATTTGTAAAGCGGACTAATAAACAATTAGTAAGTACTGAAATGAGATTTTCAACACCGATTTTAGCATCGGTTGATAAATATTGGGTTTTATTTTCAGAAGCAAATGTATTTAACAATAACGGGGATTATTGTTCTTCCGCATTAAAGACAACTGCAGGAACGAAAAATCTTGTCTGGGATTTTGGAGATGCCAGAGATCCAAATAAAGAATCTACAGGAGATTTGGATTCTCCGGGACATATAGAGATAGAAACGGTAACTACCAGAAATGGTTTTCAGACACCATGGCGTGTAGCAATTATCTCAGATGATTTAGATACTTTTTATAACAGTGATCTAATTTATAATTTAAATCCATCAGCAGATGAGACATTATTTGCAGACACAAGCTGGATTAAACCAGGTAAAGTTGCATGGTCCTGGTGGGCAGAAGATGCAGAACAGGGTAACTATGATAAACATATAGAATACATTGACTTTGCATCAGAAAATGGTTGGGAGTATGTCTGTTTAGATGTCGGATGGTTGAAGTTTGAAGACAGATTGTCAGAATTATGTGCGTATGCCAAGACAAAAAATGTTGGTATTTTTGTATGGATTAACTATAGGGATATGACCACAGAAGCGAAAGTAGATGAGTATTTCACCAAATGGAAACAAGCCGGAATTGTTGGTCTTAAAACGGATTACTTTGAAAGTGATGAACAGTCTGTATTAAAGATAATGGAATATACAGCTAAAAAAAGTGCAGAATTACAATTAATGATTCTGTATCATGGTTCTGTAAGACCGGCAGGTGAATACAAAACATATCCTAATATCTTAACAATGGAAGCAGTACAAGGCGAAGAGTGGCATAAATGGATGAATACACCTACAATAGCAAATTGCTTAATGTATCCTTTTACACGAAATATATTAGGATCCATGGATTATACGCCGGTTGGAACAAAGGTAGGAAGTAATGAGGCGACTTTTGGATTTGGCATTGCTCAGACAGTTGTATATGAGTCAGGATTACAGCACTTAGCAAATGCGGCTTCACTTTACAAAACATATAATGGTCTTTCCTTCCTTAATAATCTTCCAACGGTATGGAGCGAATCAACAATGTTGGAAGGGGATCCGGGAAAATACGTAACATTTGCAAGAAAGAATCAAAACAATTGGTTTATTGGTGCAATGACTTTAAATGAAAGAACCGCAGTAGTTCCTCTTGATTTCTTAGATGATGGAGAGTACAATGCCTATATTTATGGAGATAATGCAGATGGTACCCAGCTCGTTATTTCAGAGCAAAAAGTATCTAAGAGTACAACGCTGACGATACCGCTTTTAGATGCCGGCGGTGTTGCGATTATGATTACAAAAGACACAATTGACACTTATGTGGCAGGCAGTGAACTAAAAGATCCGGCAGGCTATACCTATTATGAAGCAGAGAGTAAATTTAATACACTTTCAGGCACAGCCGTAGTAGCAGGGGCAACCTTCTGTTCAGGTGCGCAAAAGGTAGGATTTATAGGACTTGGATCTAACAATACGCTTCAGTTCAATCAGGTAAATGTTGCAAAAGCAGGATATTATAATGTGAATATTTACTACTGTACCGGCCTAACGAGGAAATTAAATCTTCGTGTAAATGGTAAAGATGAATATACGCTGACAAATTTAAACAGTGGAAGCTTTAGTAAGCCTGCAGTGGTGACAGTACAGATGTATCTAAAGGCAGGAAATAATACGATTTTACTATATAACAACAGTGCTTATGCACCGGATATCGACCGAATTGCAGTAGCTAATGACCTTAGCGTTATCAAAGTCAGCGGCATAAAGTTAAATGCCGATACAAAAACGTTAGTAGCAGGTACATCATTCCAATTAAATTCAACTGTGTCACCTGCCAGTGCATCTAACAAGTCAATTACATATTCTTCGAGTGATACAAAAACTGCAAAGGTGAGTGGAACAGGAAAGATAACTGCAATCAAAGCGGGAAAAGCTACAATAAAAGCGACAGCTGCGGATGGATCCAAAAAGTATGCAAGCTGCACGGTTACAGTAAAAGCCAAAGTATCTAAAGTAACATTGACGAAAAACAATACGGCGTCCAATCAATCCATTATATATTTGGCAAAAGGCAAAACACTGACACTAACTGCGAAAGTATCTCCGGCAAATGCGATACAGACGGTCAAATGGACTTCCAGTAAACCATCCATTGTATCCGTGTCAAATAAAGGAAAGATAAAAGCAAAGAAAACCGGAACTGCCATTATAAAGGCAGCGGCTACAAGCAATAA
>Ga0153924_1001150_pt1 | contig 14356 bp, 17 predicted proteins | sample TSNJ008MetaG_FD_104709 | JGI IMG/M metagenome (GOLD analysis project Ga0153924, IMG submission 104709) | Attine ant fungus gardens microbial communities from New Jersey, USA - TSNJ008 MetaG | ecosystem: Host-associated > Fungi > Mycelium > Unclassified | place: USA: New Jersey, Wharton State...
GAAATTGTTGGTAACAAAAGAAAGGAAATACCTTGAATCCGATGTCTTCGACTTTGTCTTGCGCAGTCGGAGGCACGCCATTCTCGATGATCTGGGCGTTGTGGGCATCGGACATGGTGTACTTGATGAACTGGTGAGCTTGCAGTTGTGAGGGCGGATGAACTTGTTGAACCGGTTTTTCGTGTCAAACTTGAAGGTTAAAGAAAAAAGACGCGGTAGGGTGACTGGCTTTTATGTAAGTAAACATGGCAAAACTTGGCCGGATTGGGGCATGTTGGCCTCATGTTTGGTGCAAGGACGTTTAACAAACAGGGGCTGAGGACAAAGAAGACAAATAGAAGACAAATTACATCAGATGGTCGCCATTCCAGATGACAATGTCAGCATTCAGGGTCCGTGCATCCCGGGATTAACCGAAGACACAGTACAAAGTCGGGCGCCCGTGCGCTAGCTTGGCAACGTCTTTTTCCTCTCTCTTATCTCGACGTCCTGGGCCTCCTCCTGGCCGTTCCATTCTTTAGACTCTCCCGTTCTTTCAACCCCCTGATACGCAAAGTCAAGCCATGGCTATTCTTAAGCTACTAAATCTTGTCGCAATTTCCTGTCTTGTTGTCATAGTCTCCCTGGCTCCTACTCCTGCCGGTGCTCTTTCTGTTGAGATCCACCATCCCCGCCACAACCCGCATCACGTACTTCATGAAAGTAAGAGGCGCGCAGCCTCCTCCAAGCGCTGCAAACCACGCTCCACCTCTGTTCCTATGCCTACCTCAACATCCAGTAAGATCTCAACATCCATTAAGGTCTCAACATCCAGTAAGACTTCATATACTTCCAAGCCGACGTCTTCGAACTCGAGTTCTGCTGGCGGAAATTCTGGTTCTGGTGGTGGCAAGGTCGGTATCGCCACGAACATAGGTAACGATCCTGCCCTCAAAAACTTCAAGACTGCAAAGGTCACCAAGTAGGTTTTCTTAGCCTTCCTTGTGACTATATTTAGGTTAATTTCCCCAAGGTATATGACTTGGAGCCCCTGGTGCATTGATTCTGCCAGTGAGGTTGGACTTGCGTGTTGTCCCATGCTGTGGGGTTGGAAGCAAGTTGACGACTTTGTCAAACTGGTTAAACCTGGTTATGCGCAATATGCTTTAGGCCCAAATGAGTATGCAAATGTCTTCAAATCTGTCTTTAGCCATCTCAACAAACCGCTAGACCAAATCAATCTGGCCAATCCGATATGTCCCCCGCAGATGGTGCTAAGCTCTGGCGGCAATACATGAGTCCCCTCAGCAGTCAAGGCTATTCCCTCATCTCCCCTGCTTGCACTAATGATCCTTCTGGCAAGACTTGGATGAAGGAGTTCCTTGCTGATTGTAAAGATTGCCCTGTAAGCGTTCCTGATCCATTTGGGGTTTCACTGACTCATGTAATACCATAAGATCAATGCATTGGCTGTTCATATATATGGTACCAGTGCTCAGGACTTCATAGATTACGTTACCGACTTCCACCAGACATTTGGTTATAACATATGGGTCACTGAATTTGCTTGCCAAGATTTCTCTGGTGGCGCACCATGTAGTTATGACGAAGCCTTTGCTTTCATGCGTGAAGTCACCTCTTGGATGGACAAGACTCCATTTGTTGACATGTATTTTGCCTATGGTACGTGATGGAATACAACAAAAGCTTGCAGATCCACTAATCGAGTTATCACGAAAAGGTGTATTGTACAATATGGGCAATGTCAACGTGGTCAATCAGCTCCTCGCTAGCAATGGACAGCCCACTGCACTCGGTAAACTCTACATCGGTTCCTGAGAAGTCGATCTATCCTCTTTTGCAAAAAGGGATTTTAAATGATCTGGCTCACATTATACCCTTGAAAACTATCCACCGTATCTCTAGTGGTCTATCGTTCCAGCATTTGGATAACATTGATGCAGGCCGTCTATCGTAGTTCTTTCATGCTTTATATCCAGTTGTCCACTTCTGTTGCATTGCTGGATTCAATGCTCGGATATCATTATATAAACTATAATATAACTGGCATGGATAATCTAACCTGGAAAACATTTATATCTTAACTTGTCCCGTAGGGAAGCTCAGGATGGTCAAGCATCTACCTTCGTCTATCAAACATTTGTTGAGTCTACGCAATCCACACTCGTGGCCCAGTCCGCCAATTTCAAAGCTGAATGAGGTTTTCAAGAAGACTTTCTGTGATGCTCAGTTGAAGAAAGCAGAGACTGGTTGGCTAGTATTGACTGTTGGTCCCCATCTCCACACAACCTGCAAATGGTTGATGAAATCTAGACATGCACCCTGCTCACGGCCAATCGACCTTCTGCCGTTGGCCATCTCTATCGCTTCGTAACGCGCGGGATCGAAGGACAGGATCGTCTTCATATTCCAAGTGCAGTAAACAAAGCCGCTCTCATCCGAGAATCAGCACTCAAGAGTGTCATTTTTGTGGGGGTCCCCCGTGTGTGTCTGATCATACTGGTAGTGAAGCCAACAATACCTACTGACATGCCGCCATCCAGGTGATCCTTTCACTCGCTGCATTACATGAAGTTTTGGATGGCGAAGTCAAGCATGATCTAAGAACTCAATCGCGCAGGTTCGTGTTTACCATTGACCTTGGTCTGTCGCAGCATATCAGAGATTCTAAAACCTCGCTTCGGAAACAACCTTGCTCATTAGAGCCGCAACGTCCGAGAACATCGAATCAACCGTGAAGCGGGGCAGGGTTCTTTGGGACTCGATTTACGCGCCTCATGCAGATAAGCTTCATGACAAATTAGGGTCTTACCATCCGGACTTTATCTGTGAGTACACGTTGTCCACATCCTGATGTTGCCCCTCCAATCGCATGCCCGAAGAAGTGGTTCATTTGGGCTATGTGGATACCTTTCTGATTCCCTGCTACTCTATTACCCAGAGATCTGGTATTGATTCGCTCTTCAGCTTTCATAATCCAGAGCTATGGAACAGTCCTCGCGCCCTTATCGGGGCGCACAAAGACTTACTCTGAAGACTCCAGCCTTGAAGATCTTGATCAAGGTAATCTTAGTCGAGCTTTGGGCTCTGTTATCGGAATTGCAACGCTCCGTTCGGAGGGAAGAGTAGGACCTCAATTAGTGAGCCATGCATTTGGGCTGCTGAAGGCTCGATATGTAAGGGGTCAAAATGAAGAGGATGCGTGGCTCTCTAGCGATGAGGGTACTGAATGGGTAATTCGAACTGTGGATGAAATTCTCGACGCTATCTCATCACAAACGGAGGGTAATCACACTCAAGTGAAATTGTGAAGCGAAAGAAGGTTGGCTTCTATTTCTTAGCTGTTCTTGGTGTATCAGCGATTAATTCATCACTTTGCCTTGCTTTGACTCCACGTGGGAGCAGATAGTGCTATCTAAGATTTCCTTCACACAATCGATGGACGGAGATATCAAGTTGATTTTGTCCTAATGTATTCAAGATACTGCCCCGAAAGAGCTAATATACAGTAACATCCGTTTCAAAAAAGGGTCCGACCTGCTTGGATACACAGACAAAATGACTATGGTACAAAGATCCGATGCGATGTGAAGAAAGAACATGCCGAGATTGATCAGAAACTGAGTATGAAATTACAAATTCCAGGCTACACAAAACCGGAAGAGCATGGCGGTCAGAACGACCATATTCATCATGGGCGGATGCATCTTTTACACGAGTTAACCTCTAGGATACCTTAAACGGCGTAGAATACTCACCACAGTTCCAGCTCCAGCGGTTGGAATGAAATGAAGTTCACCGTAGGCAACACCGATCTGATAGTGTATTGGGCGTGTCGGGTGGAAGAAAGCAATTACTATATCATTACCATCTTGTAGCTGGAAGTTTGAATCAGGACTGATAAGCAGGCAGTACTAATGGATTTGGACCAACTAGAATGTCTGCGTTCGTAGGATTCGGACGCCATCGGTATTGTGAACCATCAGGACCGTTGAAGACGCGAGAACCCTGATTATACCATGACCCTGAGGACGTGCAACTATTGGATTCAGAACCGCTTACGTTGACTCGAGGGTCTGGTCGAACAAGATCTGACATAGGAAGTGTATTCTGGAACAGATGACCTCAAGTAATTGAAGGGTCGTTGGGAGCCAAAGCCGACTAGCCTTTCCAATGGTCATACGACCAAGACCACCGTTTTCCGCCCATTCCATCTGTGCGACACGGTCTTCCTTGTTCGGGCGGATGGCTCGCCACAATGTTGTAGTGCTCTGACCATTTGATGTAACTGACGTCTGGAAAGCAGGTCTTTATACTGTGTTGAGCTTTGAGTGTGACAACGAACTCGGAAGCGGTAACAAATGCCCCATGAATTGAAAAGCAGACTTTCTCGGGGGTCTTGATTGGTCCAGGACAAGATGTTATTAGAGGCTGTCGTCATGCTGAAGCAAAGAAAGTAGATGTTGCTGGACGAACAAACCCTCGTCGGAAACTTATATACCGTGAGGGATGGAGGTCGTACAAGTTCTGCATTGATTCCAAAAGATCGACAACGTGGGCATATTGCGACGGAATAAAAATGAAGGCCAAGATGAGGACACTTCAAAACGTGTCGGCGCAGAAGTCAAGGATCCCAGCCTTGGTCTGTGGAGCAAAACTCCGATTACGAACTGCTCGTAAGACCGATCAATAGTCCTTGAGGTGCCAAAAGGGTGCTTGAGCTCGGAGTTGGTGTCACAGGAAGCCCAATGTCGTTTGCTATAAATTTCGTCTGCTCATTGATCGCCATGGAAGAACAGAAAGGCTATGGGATAATTCATGGCGTTGGCTACTGCTGGGATCATACACGAGGTATCCTGCTTTTGGAAGCCGCGAGGCAGTAGTAGATCTGGTGCTACCTGGCCTCCAACGTGTAACCTGCAACCGGGATATCGGGTCGACATGGAGTGTATGCCAGGATCAAGCAGGATGTATTGCTCCCGACTGAGGGGCACGGAAGACAAAGAAGATCGTAAAAGGTCTGCAGTCCTGAGATTTTCAATTTTGAGATTTCTAGAAAAGTGGATCGTACTGTTTTGTCGAGGTGGAGAAACTGGGCGCTATGCAAGCGCTCACAAATCTGATATCTTTATCTCTTCATCAATCAATTGAAACTCCATTTAGATTGTTTATTGAGCTCAAACAGTACCTGTTGACGAACAGGGATATTGGGAAATACATATCTAATTCTCAAGAAGACGATGAAGTAATTCGCGAACCTTGCACAACCGTAGCTCAAGTTGAGCGGGCTCTATGTCCTGAGGGGTGTATAAAGGCCAAGTCTCGAAAATGAATGCTGAGAAGCAAGAACAGACGTTGAGAATACCGGCGGAAAAGAGTCAGGGATGACCCACGAACCTAACATATGATCATGGCACGACCTGAATCCCATGACTTCGGGCGCTGCCCACAATCATTCTTGCGACTGATTCTAGTGGCAGATGCTTCAATTGCTCATCTGAAGACTTAATCTTCGTGATTTCATACACATGTTTCAGACTTATAGTGCCCGTAACTTCGTTCCCTGGTTTACTGGCGCCTTTCTCGATTCCCGCAGCCTTTTTCAAAAGATAAGATGCAGGTGGCGACGTGATGGTGAAGGTGAACGATCGGTCAGGTTGGATGGTAATCAGGGTTGGAATTGGAACACCAGGCTCAACGTGTGCAGTCCTTGCGTTAAACTCTTTGCAGAAATCCATAGACTTGACTCCACGGGCACCAAGAGCTGGGCCGACAGGAGGCGTGGGTGCCGCCTTGCCTGCAGGAATGAGCAACCGCTAGACGAAGGAGTCAATTTTAGGCGAATAACTTAAGCCTCATCGAGTGCCAAGTTTGACATACTACAGTTTGGGCCGTCGCTTTCGCAGCAGCCTTGGACATGACCTAAAAGGGAAGGACAGACTGTGAGAGACGAAAAACACTCGCGTCTGATCACCTGACTCGATGACATGACGTGATTTGTCCAACTAACCTCGAAGTCCTACCCTCACAATGAAGTCCGTCCCCAGTCTCTTGTCTCTTCTTCTTTTCGTTGCATTGGGTACAGCTGCACCTCATGAGCTGCAACTGTCTTTAGAAGTACACCCTGGTTTTGATATTGATTTGAGTACTCAACGCTTGATCGAATTTAATGATCATCAACGCGTTTGGATGACTGAGCTTGAGAAGGTCAGCAACTTTCGAGGGTATACAATATGCATCTTATGATTTTTAGATTCAAACCAGAGCTCGTGGTATCAAGTTCTTCGATGTGTAAGAGTCATTCTTTTGTCTCAACCTCTGGTTCGATTTCTCCTTAGTACAGACACCCAAGATTTAGAGACCTTTAGCCAATTGAGTGCGAACAAACGTGAGGTTTTCAATGCACCAGTAACATGGCATCATTCTATCGGATGATAAAGATATAGCCTCTTATCCTTCTCCAAACGCGACGGATAGGGTGAGGTCGATCTTGAAGACCTTGTCCACCCAAGGACCTCAAGAGAATCTAGAACGCTTCACTGGCTTCCGCACTAGATGTAAGTGCCAGCTTAACATTGAAATAGGATGTGTCCAATCTCTTCTCCTTAGATTACCGTAGCGAAGTGAGGGTTTAATTGACTTTCCGGTTGCATGTTCTTACCATATTTTCAGTCTGGTAGAGAAAGTCAGCGATGGCTTCTTGCAAAGATTCGGGAGGTATTGTGTTGACTGTTACCCTTGGGTACAAATAATAAGCCATGGTTTTTAGACAACAGCTCAGTGTGCTTCTGAGTCCCTCCGGAACCTCATCACCCTCGACGAGTTTTCCCATCCTTGGGGACAGAATTCTATTGTGAGTTTGACTGTTCACGAGTCGGTTACTTGCTTGCCGATATCCATACCAGATTGCACGAATAAATGGCTCATCCACTCAAGATGATAGTATTATTATCATTGGAGCGCATCAAGATAGGTAAGAAGATTCAGTTCCTGTCTATGACCTTCGATATCTCAAGTCCAATAAGCACTAACCTGTGGCCTTTCCTTCCGGCACCCGGTATGTCCAATTTGTGCAACTTCGTTTCCAGCTAAATTTTTCATATCTGGAAGGTGCCGATGGTAATTTTTTTGCGACTATTACTGTCAATGGTCTCTGAACCAAACACTTGTAGATGATGGATCTGGGAGCGTCACAATTCTAGAAGCCTATCGTGCTCTCCTTGCGGCTGATTTTCGACCTATCCGCACGACAGAATTTCATTGGTACTCAGCCGAGGTTCATACTACTCTTGAGAAAGTCAAAACCGCTCTGATCCTTTACTACAATAGGAAGGAGGGCTTTTGGGGTCGCAAGCCATTGCCAGGAAATACGCAGCTGATGGCGCCCGTATTCTTGCTATGACTCAAGTAAGCCTTCAATTGCGTCATGAAATCAAAACTGATATTGGTATAGTTCGATATGACAGCGTGGGTCAAGGTAAGTGTTGGGGCCCTTATCATTTTCATGTCGCTGATCCTCTCGCAGCGCGGTAGTCGCGAAGAAGTTGGAGTGATCGTCGACTATGTGGATCAAGCGTAAGATTTTCGCTTGATCATCCTTTACAGTTGGGCTGACTTTTAGCTGACTTTGACTAGTCTCACCCAATTTAACAAGGATCTTATCTCTACGTATCTGGACATACCTTATGTCGAAGTAGGGTCACACTTTTATTACTTGACCAGATAAGAATTAACTGTATACAGACTAAATGCGGTTATGCTTGTAGTGATCAGTAAGTATCTTGTTATTGCCGGACTCAAGTTCTCATCAACCGCCTAGTGCTTCATGGAGCAAGGCAGGATATCCCTCAATCTTCACTATTGGTAAGTGCTAGCCTTTCTCCATCTCTGCTGCAGTATATCTTATTTCTTGCAGAAAGTAGTTTCGAAAATTCTAACCCTCACATCCATTCCTCCGACGAGTGAGTCTGATCAACTTCATCAGAGATGTCCAGCTCACCCTTTTAGTCGCATTGATATTTCCGACGAATTCAGTTTTAGTCACATGCTGGAATTCTCCAAACTCGCTGTCGCCTTTGCAGTTGAGCTTGGCGAATGGACTAAATCGGAGTGAGGATACCCATATGTTTTCCAGCTAGCCCAGTTTTTCGTGGCCTATTGTGCTTTCCCTGGTTTGTTTGGGCAACGAGTCAAGAACGTAGGCAATAAATATATGGACATCATTGAAACGTTATACAATCATTCGACCAGTCACCATACTCGTATACCATTCGCAAACCATGTCCTCTGAAGTTTCATCCTGAGTGATCTAGTCGCTCACCAAGTAGTGATTTAGACTCTGCCAGAAGCTGCTTGATGAGAATTTCATTTAGGAAAACAAACACCAAGGCAAGACTTCATGATAAGATGTGTTGATGTTTGAACATGTAAGAAAGAGAATTACCAGGTCGCGTACATCCCACCCTGGATTTCAAAAATCATTTGTCATTTTGTGTTGCGTGCTGAGTATCCTCGAGACCCATGGACTGCAGACCCAGACAAGGGACAATGCTTAATACTGCAGTAATAATGACTAAATGTCACGTCATGCCATCCTTGAACATTGCTAGAGGTACACAATAGTTCAATAAAATGAAGGAAGGTATTTTGTCATATATATGACTTGTTTTATAGAGGGCAATGAACGTCTGATTGAATCAACGGTCATGAGAAGACCCTGGAATGGAATTTATTTTATGGTGCTTGAGCTTTGATTGCAGGTAGATGATTGCACTGTCTGTCAAAGAGGATCTCCAGATATAACCAGTAGTAGCTAATAAGAAATATACCTCAGCTCGTGAGCGCACGGAACTGAGGCCTACGCGGCAAGAATATCCGCTTATTAATCAATGTAAATAAGCGCAAAAATCAATGAGAAGACGATCAATCAAGATCGAATAACTGAGACGAATAGTGAAGAAAAGGTGTTGTACTTGACGTTGGTGTTGCAGCTAATTTTGCAGACGCTGTTCTGATAACTACATTTTTGGGATTATATAAGCACTAGTGTTGACATAATTAACACGGACCCGTGGCCCTAGTGGATCCCGAGTTCCACGATGTTGACTCGTGAACGCTATAGAGAGGACCTAGATAGGGCATATGAAGTCCAATTCAGAGCAGGCGTCGAGGTTTGTATTTTGATGTACCGCAAAAACTGGGATTCAGGATTCATTGGTTACCTTTGCAGGGTGCATTGAGAGGAGCAGCAATTGGCTTCGGATCTGCTATTCTAGCACATTACTCTTGGCCTCTGTTCAGGTGCATGAAAGTTAATTTGATTTTTCTCTACATAACCTCATATGCGTCGGTGGGACAGGAGGCAGACACTGGCCTTCAAGGGTTTTTTAGTATCTGGATGTAAGCACTCAAACAGATTACTGACATTGGCCTGGCCTCATGAGTAGTTAACTACTTAAACAAGTCACTATATCCGGTCTTGTGTTCAGTGCAGAAAAGGCCTTGATGGGACATGAAGCACTTCGGCGAAGAGAGGAGAATATCATTCGCCGGGAAGCACGCCTTGACCTTGCGCGACAGGGTCTAATAGGCACTGAAACCGAGATTGCCAAATGGAGGGCCTCTCACTGAGGCGAGAGATTGTCATTTAGCAACAAGAGCACAAAATCAGTAAATGGATACATAGCTGACCCCTGCTTGGGGCAAAGTTATTGTTACTTTTACAAGCCAATCGTGTCCATCTGGCAAGAGTGAAAAGGTAATTAAGAGAGAAGTTTAATTAATATCTGATCGTGCGCAATTGGAGATATGATTTGAAGGGAGATAATCCCGCGTGACATCGTTTTTTCTACAAAAATGCGATCTTTAAGCCGAGTAAGCGAATTCGACGGCAGATGGAATCTAGCTCACTACACGAGGGGAGGTGGTGGAACAGAGTATCCCTCGACTGTATGTACGGGAGGTGGAGGCGGTGGAGGCGGTGGAGGCGGCTGGTAAGGTAACTGCTGGTGGGGAAATGGTCCAGGTGGTACTGGAAGACTTGCCCGTCGACGTGGAGGAATCTGATTCGATGTCACTGACGGCGGCAAAGGCGGAGGCGGTACCGTTGACACATTATTAACAGGATATGTTGGAAGGATAGGGATTTGGGGAGGTCCTGGGGAATATGATACAGGAGGCGGAGGGGGCGGGGGAGGTGGGGGAAGTGGTAATGGGGGCGGTGGAGGAGTAATGCCTTCTTGACCAATACCGGAAAGCGGAGGGGCATAGATAACGTGTGGCTCAGGCGGCAGTGGCCTTGGAGTGCTGTTAACGCTAGAGGTTGAGTTACTCGTAGGTATCGACTCAAGAGACGAAGGCACTGGTTGATAGATAGGATATGGAGTTGGGGAATGACCTCGAGGGGGTATCACGGGTAAACCGTACTGTTGAGGCGGCGCTGGAGGCTGGCTGGGTGGATATGAAGGATAATGTTGAAGTTGTGGCTGGAACACTTGAGGAGCATAAGGTGCAGCTGCCGTTGATGAAATATACGGAAGTGATGGGACCTGAGCTGGTAAGAAATTCTCTGCTGGTTGATATACGAGAGGATTCGAGGGTGCCGGCGTATGGCTGAGAGGCAGGGGGTATGTAAATGTGTCAGAAGTATGTGCCGGCGGCGGAAAAGTAGAGGCGCCATTTATTGGCATAAATCCAGAAGAGGAAATGGGTATGCTTGGAAGGCGTGAATTCCGGACTGGAGCAGGAGGCTGGCTTGGATCATATTGATATGGCATGTAGTTGTGGGGGTTGGAAGGTCGATTATGAGAGTGCATGAGATCCCCTAGATATGGATTGGAGGCTACTGCCGGGGCGTATTCATATTGAACAGACTATATACATTCAGGTCATCAGAAAGAACCCATGAGGGGACCAGACTCACGGAAAGACTCTCTCTCCTCCTGTGCTGCGATATTCCCATGTCACTGAACTCGCTGGCGATGGGATCCAACATACTCGTGATTGGCTTTTCGTAAGGTGGGACATAAAGGTCAATTTTTGCTAGGGAGTTTGATGCCCTTAAAGAGGACGGGACTGCCACTGAATTCGCGTCGGAGGGTGGTCGGGGATGGGCATATACGCTTGATGATCTAACAAGAGACGGCGACTCATTTGAAGGTACGAAAGATCCTGGACCCGCATATTGTCTGTTGGGTTTTGGAGGTCTCGGAGTAACTTTCTTTTCCGGAGCGGGGGCCTAAAGAGAATAAGATCCTCCCCAAACAGATTCAAATGTACTCACGTTAGACCAAAAAGTGAGCTCAAGGTAGACCTTCCCAGCGAATTTATCTTTGTTGGATAGGTTAAACCATTCTAAAAAGAGATTATAATGAAATTCAAAACTCAAATGTAGACCAACCATCGGTCTCCCCTTTGGTCAAGACCTCAGTCAGATCGACCTCGGTCTCTCCAATGAGGTCAGGTTCGCGGGGGTCATCTGCATAACATGCAATTTTCATTGCATTGCCACCTTGTATCTTCTTCGGGCTCCTAGCATCTTTCGGTGGCAATGGCGGAGGAGTTCCAGGTGCACTGGTCGACAAACCATCATCATACTCGAACAAAGTGAACCGTAACTCCTCATCCCATTCTGGATGCTGTCCACCCCTCTTAATGGCCTTGGTACGCTTCTTCTCGCCATTGACTATTGCAAGACAATACGGATCCTGTTTTCCTATATGACGTTTGTTTGGAAGATGGTTCTGGTGCAGGGGTTAGACCGCCACAATTTCACACAAAGATAGGAACAGACAGCTTTGAGAACAACAACAATCAGAGTCCCGATTTCGCGGGGAGACGTGGACATTTGCTTGCACTATAGGTTGTAACAGCGGAACATCCAGACCGGGGATGAAGTGTATAACGCGTCCCACAGGACACAGGACACAGCATCCCGTGACCTCTGCTGATTACCGAATTCTATTCCGCAGCGAAGACGCCCGGTGTCAGGGGTATGTCAACAAGGAGGCAGTGTCGACGCAGTGTTGACTCGTAGATGGGTAGGGTAGAGAAGACGATGCTACTCTAGTAACAGTAAAAGTAGGATAGATGAACATGGCACTGATACTTGCTGCGGCTGAAGGGGTGATGCGACAGATACCTCCTCGAGAAAACTTTCTAGGGTGTCCTCAGCAGTTGGTCTGTGTCGGGTGGGGTAGGGGTCTTGATCTCCCCACAATGGATGGGGCAGAACAGCAAATGCCACAACCACTAGCGTTATACAGAGACCAACAAAACAAAATCACTGAGGACAGCTCACGAATTTACATATAGTATGTTCAACCTGGGTTGAGTACAAAAGTCGGGAAATAGTGCATGGAACAATATTCGGACTAGTTACTTCTTACATAGCCTTCAGCATTGATCGGTGAGTCCAAGGCCAGGCTTGTAGCTCTTGTTCTCTTTCAGAATCAGACTCGGTTTACGACTCGCTAGGTCCAAAATCATCTCTGCAAAGAAACTATTCGCCCACGCGAACCAGCTTCGGGTGTAATCTGATTCGTTATAGATGGACTGAGATTCATGGATTAATCCGAGACCCGAAGTGCTCTGAACAGAATGTCAGTATATGACCATCACCACGAGATATTTTACTGACATTAGCGATCAAGTATAAGGACGTGAGTATCTCTTGATCGTCGTCAGTACCGAATATAGCTGAAATTTGGGACATGGGCCTATGGAGTAGAAATTCAGAACTTCAGAGCCCCTCAGGAACGGACAGCGTACCAAGGGTGCCATGCGTCTACATGAGGTCCTCTGTCCAATAGCTTAGCTTCAGCATTAAAAACCTAACTTAGTAGATGACGCACCCTATACCACGGAACTTCTCCCCCGCAGCATAGTAGGGATTCCTGGCAGAAAGTAACAATTTGCGCGTAGCCAGATAACTCGGATGATGTCTGTCGAGGAATCCCAAATAGGGCAAGGATAGCAAGGACTGAGGTTGCATTAGGATATCAGTCAGTACCAGAGGAACCCCCTTCCTTACCGGAACATTCGCATCATCCATGACATATCTGCCACTGAACCCTGAAAAATCCGCCGTTAATCATGATCATGTTATTCATTTGGATAGTCCAGATTACCGTTTGTTTCGTAAGCAAATATATTGTCAGCCACCTGCAACGTGCTCTGGTCAAAGATGCGTCGAGACGAAGGCTGGATAGTAAATCTCACCGTAGTATTCCATATAGCCCCATGGGTTCTAGAACTCCACTCCTTTGCTTGTTGACTGACGTTCGGGAGCTGATGTGTTTGATCTAACATGTCCGCCAGATTGGTTAGCTCGACGCTGAGCATTGCGTTCGCTGGTGTCAGAAAGGCTGGAACAAATACATCTATTCCATTTTTCCCGCAGCACAGAAGAAATACACACCGAAAACACTCAAGTCATCCGAGGGCCTGTGATGAGTACCCACCAAGCCTGTAAAGGCCTTGGGCTCGCTATTTCCGCCATTATCAACCATGGGAGACAATGCGCCGGCTTGCCCGGTCCAGTTGTAGAAGGATATTAAATTGAAGGCCTCATCAAGGGTGGGTTGAGATTGTTCGTTGATAACTCGGAAAATCTGATCAACTGCTGTCCGCCCTATATAATGGGTCAGGCTAGATGATTATAACTTCTCAGGAGGCACAAAAATATTCGTACAATTTGCGTTCATGAAACTGGCATCTTTCGTATTCTGATAGTAGGTGCGCGAGAGCTTGAGGAAACCGCAAAGTGAGTCAAGTTCATACTGTAGTACCGTAGTCAGCCAACGTCCAGCGTGATTAAGATCGTGAGAAACTACCTTGCATTCAAAAACGGTTTGGTTGTTAACAGGGCTACCCAATAAGTGATCTATATTTTCTCGAGGCTCGATAAGAGGGTGCTCACGGATTGACGGTCACACCATCTGCCCAATCATTGTGTGAAGGAGCGAGGCCACTTTCTGGAGGAGGCTGGAAAGCACCACCTTGAAAAGAGTCCCTGAGTACACACGTTCTATACTCTCGCATGTATGACTCACAATACGGGTATTCCGAAACATAGCGAGCCTCGTTATTGATGACAGCTTTGACGAGCTGTGCTAGCTCAGGGTCACTTCCCAGAAGGACGCCATAATGTGCAAACTTCAAGACAGACCAATGTCAGGGGAAAGTAGTGACATTCGACGTATAGTTCCTACCTGGTTCGCAGTATCACGCAACCACTGGGCACTACTGATTTCAGATAGGGACCTATGAGTTCATGAAAATTGGCGTACGTGATGTCCCCAGTAATAATGAATGCTAGGTTTTGCTCCTATTGAGGAAATGAATTAGGTGTACCTCC
>Ga0153924_1001151_pt1 | contig 14300 bp, 15 predicted proteins | sample TSNJ008MetaG_FD_104709 | JGI IMG/M metagenome (GOLD analysis project Ga0153924, IMG submission 104709) | Attine ant fungus gardens microbial communities from New Jersey, USA - TSNJ008 MetaG | ecosystem: Host-associated > Fungi > Mycelium > Unclassified | place: USA: New Jersey, Wharton State...
AGCCCTGCATCGCCCATGTTAAGTTGGACTTGGGGACCCATGCGAAGCATGGGGGCGCGCAGGTGCGCAGCACCGGAGTGCATTCAAATTGAAGGGGTCCCCGGCGCGCGAAGCGCGTTGGGGAGGGCAGGTTTCGAGCCCTGCATCGCCCATATTTCCTCGAACATTAAGGAATTGATCGGCCATGTCTGTTGAAACTGCCCCGGTAACCGTCGAGCGCGAGGGGGCGACGAGGATCGTAACGATGCGGCGGCCCGACCGGCGCAACGCACTGTCGCTGTCGATGATGCGCGAGCTGGAGACCGTCTTGCGCGGTCTCGGACCGGACGGAACCGTGCGGGCGATCGTCCTCGCGGGGGAAGGCCCGGCGTTTTCGGCAGGCCATGACCTGCGCGAAATGTGCGGGCGCGCTCGGTCCGACTACGTCGAGATTTTCGACCAGTGCGTCGCCCTGATGGAGGCGATCGAGGCGGTTCCGCAGCCGGTGATCGCTGAGGTCGGGGCCGTCGCCACAGCGGCGGGCTGCCAGTTAGTTGCAGCCTGCGATTTGGCCGTGGCCTCCACACAAGCGCGGTTTGCCACCCCAGGTGTGCGGATCGGGCTGTTTTGCAGCACGCCCATGGTCGCGCTCAGCCGCGCCGTCGGGCGCAAGCGCGCTCTGGAAATGTTGCTGACCGGCGACCCTATCGACGCAGCTACCGCTTTGACCTGGGGCCTGGTCAACCGGGTCGTTCCTCCGGAAGAGCTGCGCGACGCCAGCCTCGCGCTTGCGGCGAAAATCGGTGAGGCCAGTGCGGCTGTCGTTGGTCTGGGAAAGACTGCGTTTTATCGTCAGTTGGAGCTCGATCAGGCTTCCGCGTACGAATATACGAAGGGCGTGATGGTCGACAACGCCTTGCTCCAAGATGCGCAAGAGGGTATGGCGGCGTTCATCGAACGGCGTCCGCCTCGGTGGCAAAGCTAAAGGGGACGTAAAAAATAAGCCTAGCTACTTTCCCGAAAGGTCATCACCTGGTATGGTGAGAAGCAGAGATTCATCACCGCACAGCGTTATGGAACGTGGGCGCTTCGCTGTTCGGTTAGAAAAAAAAGACGTCGCCCACACCCGGTATGCGGGCAACCGCATACGCGACGGCATAAAGGCTCGCTACGCGGGCCTTTATGTTTTGTGGGGGTGGGCGAACGCCTCAGTCAGAACAAACGTCCCCCGTGATCCGTCCTGACGCAAAGACGCGCTACGCCGCGTTGATCTTGGTTGTTGCGTTCCTGGCGTGCCTCGTGGTCGCGGTATACCGCGTGCACACCGAGTTGCAGGCACGGCGTGTCGAAATCGCGATGGATTACACGGATTTCATCCAGATGGCGCGGTCGTACGACTACGAGCCGGCCGCGTTCTTGATCGCGCTGCGCCGCGCCGGCCTAACCTCGCTCGCACTTACCGAGGAGCTCGGCGCAAACGTCGGGGACGATGGTCTCGCGTACGCGACGACCGGTGGCGCGCTGATCAATCAGGCGCGCCTTTCCTCGCTTTCGGACCCGCTGCTCGAATCGATGGTTCGTTCCAATCGCCTTTCGCGGAACGCCGTCTATCTGATCGTCGACGATCCGGCAACCTATGCGCGATATCGCGCGCAGCTGGCGCTGCATTTCGAACGCAAGAGCGTGCGCGTCCTCCGCGCGTCCAAGCCGTGGATCATCGAGGTGCGAACGCAGATCGATTACTTCAACGCCCTCGCTTTAGGGATTCCGGCGCGGCAGATTGCGCTCGCGAAGCGGCTCGGATTGCTCGTTGTACCACGCCTGCAAAATGACGAACGTTATGCTCGCCCGCAGATCGAAGCGGCCTTTAACGACGTGATTCGTCAGGATCGCAAGGTCTCGACGGTAATCTTCTTCGGATTGCGCAACGCGGTCTTCGGATACCCCGACCATCTCGACGACGCGGCCGCTGTTTTCCGAGAGCATGGAGCCAAATCGCCCGTGCCGTTTACGTTCGGCGCCATCGAAACGTATGACGACAGCCAGATCCAAAAAGGCAGCGAAACGCTCGCGCGGGACATCCCCGGCCAGACCGTTCGGGTTCAGGCCATTGCCCGAACCGAGCTCGACAAAATCACCCTCGACGACGTCGTTGCGCGCTACGTGCTGGGCGTGCGCGAGCGCAACATTCGCGTCGTCTACCTGCGGTCTTGGCTGCACCAGGACGGCGACCTGACGATCGAACAGACGAACGTCGAGATGGTCAAGGAGATCGCCGACCAGCTGCGGGCGCACGGGTTCAAGCTGGGCCGTGCTACGCCGATTCCACTCTATCGCGGCGACAACCGCATCCTCGTCGGTATCGCGACCTTGGCCGTGCCGTCGATCTTCGTGCTGCTGCTCGGGTACTACGGCTGGTATCGCCCCTGGCTCGGTGTCGCCGCTTACGTCTTGACGCTGCTGCTGTACGTTACCGGCGTGCTTATCCATCACGACGTCTTCGCACGCTCGCTTATCGCGTTGCCCGGTGCGCTGCTCTTTGCTACCGCCGCCATTGTCGCGGTCACCAAAGCCTTCAGCGAAGAACCCGCGGCGCGGTTGCCGGATCAGTTCGTGCGCAGCCTGGGTTGGACGCTCGTCGCGACGGCGGTAGCGCTTGCGGGAGCGTTGGTCGTGGTCGGGGTGATGAGCGCGCCGCTTGCGATGGAGGAGATCGAGCGCTTCCGCGGCGTCAAGCTCGTCATCGCGTTACCTCCGCTGATCGCGCTGCTGCTCTATCTGTTCGATCGCCGCTTCAACTCCGGCATCGATCATCCCTCACAGGTGTTTTCGGCGCCGGTGCGCGTGTACCAGCTCTTTACCGGTTTGCTCATCATCGGGGCCGGTGTGTTGATCTTGATGCGTACGGGGAATCAGGCCGACATCGCTCCGTCGCATTTTGAATTGGCGTTGCGGCATTATTTGACCGGCGTGCTCAGCGTTCGTCCGCGCTTCAAGGAGTTTCTGGTCGGATTTCCGTTCCTTATGCTGTTACCGGCGTTGACGACGGCGCACCGGCGTGTGGTCGGATGGCTGCTCGCGCTTGGGATCGGCATGGGGATCGGGGACGTGATCGACACCTTCTCGCACTTGCATACGCCGGTGACGATCTCGCTGCAGCGCGTTGCCAACGGCCTGGTCATCGGCGCGATCGTCGGGGCTCTCGCGATCTGGATCTACCGCCGTGCGTGTATTGCTTTCGGGCTACTACGGGTTCGGTAACCTCGGCGACGAGGCGCTGCTCGACGTGATCGTAGCGCAACTGCGCTCGCGATTCCCCGCTTTGCAGATTGACGTGCTCTCGGCTACGCCCGAAGCGACTGCACGCGAGTACGGCGTCGATGCCACACCGCGTTGGAATATGCGGACGGTGCGTAACGCCGTCGCGCGCGCCGATATCGTGCTTTCGGGCGGCGGTGGTCTCTTGCAAACGGCAACCAGCGCGCGCAGCATCATCTACTATGCGGGCATTCTTCGCGAGGCGGTTCGCCAGCGGCGCAAGACGATGATCTTCGCACAGTCGATCGGTCCGCTCGATTTGCTCGGCCGCATCATCGTACGAAGCTTTTGCCGCGGTGTCGATTGCGCCACGGTGCGGGACGCCCGCTCGAAACGCATTTTGCAGGCGCTCTTACCGGCAACGTCTATCGAGCAGACCGCCGACCCCGTATTCCTTTACGATTTGCCGGCCGAAGAGCTCGATCTCGCGAGAGAAGGGCTTGGCAGCGATCCGTACGCGATCGTCAGCGTGCGAAAGATCGCGAATCTTCGCGACGGACAACGGGCGATCGCGCGCGCCGTCGACCGGCTGACGCAGGCGCACGGCGTTCGCGTTGCATTTCTTCCCCTCGGGGGAGCAAGCGATGCCGAGGTTTCGACGACGATCATTCGCCTTGCGAAGAGTGCGCCGGTCCTGCTACCCGAGGCTGCGCTGCCTAGAGCCGCCGCGATCTTGCGGGGTGCTCGCGTGGTAATCGGGATGCGTCTGCACGCACTGATCCTGGCCGCTCGCTTCGGCGTTCCGTTCCTTGCAATTCCGTACGATCCCAAGGTCGGTGCGCTCTGCGACGATTTGCGCTATCCGCTCGAGCCGCTCTGGACGCCGGGCAAACCCGCGCCGTCCGACGCGGCGGTGGATGCACTGGTCGACCGCCTTTTGTCGCAGCGCGATGCTCTGGGCGCCGATTTGCTCGCGAAGATCGACGAAGTCCGGTCTGCGGCGGCACGAAACTTCGACGTGCTCGGCGAACTGATGCGCGACCCATGAGCGAGCTAGTGGAACGAGACTATCGCGATACCTTGCGTTTGCCAAAAACCGGCTTTCCGATGAAGGCCGAGTTGCCCAAGCGCGAACCCGATCGCATCGCGTGGTGGAACGAGCAGCGCGTCTACGAGCGCCGTTTGGAAGCAAACCGCAAGAACGGACCGTGGATCTTGCACGACGGTCCCCCGTACGCCAACGGCGATCTGCACATGGGGCACCTGCTCGGCATGGTGCTCAAAGACATGTTCGTAAAGATCGCGCTGCTGGATGGAAAGTGGGCCGACTTCATTCCCGGTTGGGACATGCACGGCTTGCCGATCGAGCTCGAGACGCTCAAGCACTTGGGCATCAAGGATTTTCATCAAATCGATCCGCTGGAGCTGCGCGAACGATGCAAGGAACGCGCCCTTTATTGGTTGCAACGGCAGAGCGAGGCGCGTGGGCGAATGGGCGTGTTCGGACACTTCGATCGTCCCTACCGCACGATCGATCCGTCGTTCGAAGCGACGATCGTCGGTGCGCTCGCAGATTTGGCCGAGCGTGAGCAACTCTACAAGGGGCTGCGCTCGACGCTTTGGTGCGTGCACGACGAAACCGCGTTGGCCGAAGCGGAGATCGAATACGAACCCAAGGTTTCGCCGTCAATCTACGTACGTTTTTTGGCGAGTGACGAGCAGCGCGAGAAGATGCTTGCGGCCTTCGGAGCGCCGCAGGTCGACCTCCCCGTTTCGGTTCTTATCTGGACGACGACGCCGTGGACGCTCCCGGCGAACGTGGCGATTGCGCTGCGAGCACAGGCGACGTACGGATTGTATCGCGTTGGCGGCGAGCTGCTCGTGCTCGCGACCGCGCTTGCGCCGCAAGCACTAGGTGAGGCGTTCGCGCAGGCGCAATTGCTGGCGAGCGTTCCGGGCGAGCGGCTCGACGATTTGTCAGTGCGCCATCCGTTCCTCGATCGCGACTCGGTAATCGTGCTCGCCGATTACGTCGATCTGGAAACCGGAACCGGCGCGGTACACACGGCGCCCGGTCATGGTGCCGACGACTTCGACACCGGCGTGAAATACGGACTGCCGATTCTCAATCCGGTCGATGCGTCGGGGCACTTCACGCAGGAAGCCGGCCCGTATGCGGGCCAGTTTATCTTCAAGGCCAACAAGCAGATCGTCGAGGATCTGCGCGCAAGCGGCGCGCTTTTTCGTTCGAACGAGTACGAACACTCTTATCCGCATTGCTGGCGCTGCCATAATCCCGTGATCTTCCGCGCCACGGCGCAATGGTTCATCGCGATGGACCAGAACCGTCTGCGCGCGCGAGCCATCGCTGCGGTAGATGGGGTGGATTACGTTCCCGAGTGGGGCCGTGCGCGCCAGCGCCAGATGATCGAAAATCATCCCGAATGGTGTGTCTCGCGTCAGAGGATTTGGGGAACGCCCATCCCCGCCGTCGTCTGCCGTACGTGCGGTGAATCAATTCTCGATCCGCAGGTCGCGCGCAACGCGGCAAAGCGCTTTGCCGAGCACGGCGCCGGCGTGTGGTGGAAGGACCCGGTCGGGGTCTATCTTCCGCCCGGTTTTGCCTGCCCGCATTGCGGTGCCGATCAGTTCGAAAAAGAGCAGAACATCGTCGACATTTGGTTCGAGTCGGGGGTCACGCACCTGGCTGTGTTGGGACATGGCGACGTCCCGTGGCCGGCCGACATGTATCTCGAAGGCGGCGATCAATTCCGAGGCTGGTTTCGCAGCTCGCTTTTGACTGCCGTCGCGATCGAAGGGCACGCGCCGTACCGGCGTGTCGTGAAGAACGGGTGGGTCAACGACGAGCAAGGGCGTCCAATGTCGAAATCGCGCGGCACGGGGATGGACGCAGTCGATGCAATGGACAGGTGGGGAGCTGACGTCCTGCGGCTGTGGGCTGCCTCGGTGGAATTCGTTGACGATGTCCGTTTCGGGCCGAACGTGATCGAGCAAGTCGGCCGCGTCTATCGCAACATTCGCAACCGCATTCGCTTCATGCTCTCGAATCTTGACGATCTCGGAGCCGGCGATGTCGTTGTGCGCGAGCGCATGGAACCGCTCGACGAATTGGCTTGCGCGGTAACCGACACATTTGTAACCGACGTGAAGAGCCTCTACGATCGCTTTGCGATTCACGATGCGTATCTTCGGGTGGTCGAGTTCGAGAGCTCGATGTCGAGCTTTTATTTCGATGCGCTCAAGGATCCGCTGTACTCCCGGGCAGAGAACGATCCGCGCCGTCGCAGCGCGCAGTCCGCGCTACTCTACGCGCTCAAGCGACTACTGACCGCGATCGCACCGGTGCTTTCGTTCACGGCGGAAGAAGCATGGCAAGAAATTCCCGGTCGCCTTCGGCCGGGAGAAGACAGCGTCTTCGATTCGGCGTTTGGCTCGGCGGTTGCTGCAAGGAGTAGTGACATTGCGCTCTGGGAGACGCTGCGCGAGCTGCGAGCGCGCGTCGCTGCTTCGGAAGATATTCGCGATTTCGAAGCGCGTGTCGACCTCGACGTGCCGGCATCACTCGCACCGGCGCTTTCGGCCCTCGGCGACAATCTACGCGAGGCTCTGGTTGTCTCGCAGCTCGAGCTTAACAGCTCGAAGGACGGCGGAATCAATCTAACCATTCATCCGGCGCGGGGCGAGAAGTGCCGCCGCTGCTGGAAGTTTCGAGAGTTAGGCGTCGACCCCGAGCATCCGGCGATCTGTCAGGACTGCGCCGCAGTAGTGCGCGCGTTGTAGATCGCGCACCGATATTAATCTAGTCCGGACAGCGCGCCGTCACGATAGGCAGGCCATTTTTTGCGTTCAATGGCTTCACGAGCTGAGCGCATCAGATCGTTGAGCACGTACACGTTGTGGTACGAGAGCAGGCGAGGGCCGAGCATTTCGTTGGACCTGAAGAGGTGCGACAGGTAGGCGCGCGTATAGGTCGTGCACACATAACAGTCACACTGCGGATCGACCGGCGAAAAATCGCGCGCGTATGCCGCGTTGCGGATGTTGTATTCGCCGTTTCGCGTCATGGCCCGAGCATTGCGGCCGCAGCGCGTCGGGTAGACACAGTCGAACATGTCGATTCCGCAGTCGACCGCCATGATGACGTCGCGCACGGTTCCGACTCCCATCAGATAGCGCGGCTTCTCCGCCGGCAGCAGTGCAGCGCAGGTGCGCGCGGCGAGGTACATCTCGTCGCGTGTCTCACCCACCGATAGCCCGCCGATTGCGTAGCCTGGGAAATTCAACTCGACGATCTCGTGCGCGCTGCGCTCGCGTAGTCCCGGGTCAAGCCCGCCCTGCATGATCGCGAAGACAGCCGTCTGCTCGCTGCGCCACGCCTGGTGCGAGCGTCTCGCCCACGCAGTCGTCATCCGAACCGATTCGGCGAGATCGTCGGGCGACGCCGGAAGCTTGACGCACACGTCGAGCACCATTGCGATATCGACGCCGAGGGCCTCCTGGAATGCAATGACGCTCTCCGGAGTGAATCGATGCGTGCTGCCGTCGATGTGCGAGGCAAACGTTACGCCGTCATCGTCGAGTTTGCGCCGCTCTTGCAGGCTGAACACTTGAAACCCGCCGGAGTCGGTAAGGATCGGTCCGTCCCAGGCCATGAAGCGGTGCAATCCACCCGCCGCGACGATCGTGTCTCTTCCGGGCCGCAACCACAAATGATACGTATTCGCCAGGATGATTTGACTGTGGGCAGAGCGCACCTCGTCTGGTGTGAGCGCTTTCACGGTTGCCGCCGTACCAACGGGCATAAACGTCGGCGTCTCAACGATTCCGTGCGAAAGACGCAGCGTTCCGCGCCGCGCGCCGCCGTCAGTGGCTTGCAGCGAGAAGACGTTTGGCATGCAGGTACTCCGGCGGAGGATCGGCTTCGAAGATCAACTCGCGTTCGGTTCGCGGGTGAGCGAACTCGAGTCGCCACGCATGCAGCGCCTGACCCGGTAATCCGAAGCGCTCCTCCTCGCGCCCGTACACCGGATCGTTGAGGATAGCGTGCCCCATGGCGGCGAGATGGACGCGAATCTGATGCGTGCGTCCGGTTTCGAGCCGAAACGAGAGTTCAGCGTGTTTGGGAAAGCGCTCGAGCACCTCGTAATGGGTGATCGCCGGCCTGCCGTCCGCGACGATCGCGTATTTTAGGCGGTTATGCGGATCGCGTCCGATCGGTCCGTCGATGGTGCCGCGCTCGTGTTGCGGCACTCCGTGAACCAGGCCAAGATACTCGCGATTGATGCGGCGTGCTTTCATCGCAATCCCCAGTGACGAGAGGGCTGCAGCTGTTTTTGCCACGATCATCAATCCCGATGTGTCACGATCGAGACGATGCACCAGCCCCGGGCGCAACGGATCGCCCGGAAGCGTGCCGATGTGCCCGAGCAGTGCATTGACCAACGTTCCGCTCGTTGCTCCATGCGCCGGATGCGTCACCATGCCGGCCGGCTTGTCGACCACGATCAGGTCGTCGTCTTCGTAGACGATTGGAACCTCGATCGCCTCGGCAGTCGCTACGAGCGAGGCCCGCGGGGCCACTTCGTATCCGAGCGCGTCCCCGCTCTCCACAGGATGGCTGGCTTTCACCGCCACGCCGTTGATGAGCACCGCACCGCGTTTGACCGCTTCGGCCACGAGCGAGCGCGGCGCGCCGGATAAACGCGCGACGAGAACGTCGGTACGCGTTCCCGCCTCTTCAGGCGTGACGACGTGCTCGGACAAGGCTCGAGAGCAGCAGCAGAATGACGCCGATCGTAATACACGAGTCGCCGACATTGAACGTGAAGCGCCAAATCTGCGGAAAGCGGTAAAAATCGATGAAATCGATCACGTAGCCGTAGTGCAGCCGGTCGACGATATTGCCGATCGCGCCGCCGACGATCATCCCGAACGCAATACAAACCAGACGCGACCGCGCCGCCGCTTCGCGAAAACTCCACCAAAAAATCATGAGCACGATCACCGCCAGCACGACAAGCATCGGTTTACTGCTGCCGAACATCCCGAACGCACCATGCGTGTTCGGAATTGGCGCGAACTCCAGCCATCCCGGGATGAGAATCTTGTGCCCGCAAAACGGGCTGCACCGCGCATCGAAGAAGATCCTGGTTGTAATCACGTGCTTCGACCATTGGTCGAGCACAAACGTCACGATCGCCACGGCGGCGATCAAGAGGCTTGCGTTAAAGGTTCGGAGCCGGGACAAATTGATAGAACCACCCTGCGACGGTGTAGAAGGCGTTGTTGACCAGCACGAGCCCTACCGCCACGAGGAAGACGCCGGCACAAAACTCGATTGCGGGAAGGAAGCGTTTGATCCGGTTGAGCACCGGCAGCACCGCGCCGATCGCAACGGCGGTTAGCAGGAACGGAACGGCCAAGCCCAGCGAGTAGACCAAGAGCAGCAAGGCCGCTTCGGCGTTCTTCTGCTGCGACGCAATCGCAAGAATTCCCGCTAAAATCGGTCCGATGCACGGCGACCATCCTGCAGCGAAGGCGATGCCGACGAGCCCCGAGGTCCAATACGTCCGGCGTGCTCTCTGCACGTGCACGCGGGTATCTCGCATCAGCGGAGGAAGGCGCAACATGCCCATCATGTGCAGGCCCAAGATCACGACGATGACGCCGCCGACCTGCGCGATCAGGATGCGGTGCGAATTGAGCGCGGTACCGACGGCACTGGCGGTCAGGCCAAGTATCACGAAGACCAGGGTGAAACCGACGATGAACGCGATCGCGTGTCCAACCGCCGTCGCGCGCAAGACCGCACCGGCTCGCGCCGCTTGCAGCTCCTCGAGGCTCGATCCCGTTAGGAGCGAGAGGTAGGCGGGAACCAGCGGGAGGACGCACGGAGATACGAAGGAAACGAGCCCGGCTAGAAAAGCGATGCCGACCGTGACGTGCGTCGACGATGTCATGCTAGAGAGTGTTCGTGATTCAGCATTGGTTTAACTATCCGACAAATGTCGACCCCGTCGCGATCCACCTAGGCCCAATCCCTATCCATTGGTACGGGATCGCCTACCTCGCCGGTTTCATCGCGGTCTACCTGTGGATGAGCCGTCCCGGGGGACGCCGGCGCCTCGGTCTGACGCGGGATCAGGTCCAAGACTTCTTATTCTACGCTCTGGTCGGCGTTTTGGTTGGCGGCCGCACGTTTTTTGTTATCAACGACATCATCTCCAAGCACGACCTTTCGTTCTACACGAGCAACCCGCGCAACATCTTCGCCGTGTGGAACGGTGGAATGGCTTTCCACGGCGGAATGGTCGGCGTCCTGATTGCAATCTGGCTGTTCGTGCGCAAACACCCGCAGCTCAAATACACCGTGCTCGGTGACGAAGTGGTCGTGCTGCTCCCGATCGGGATCACGCTCACGCGAATCGTCAACTTTATCAATGACGAGCTCTGGGGTGATGTGTGCAATCCGGATCGACCATGGTGCATCCTGCCCAACCGGCCCGGCGATGCCGAGATTTGGGGATTGGCATACCGTCACCCCGCTCAGCTCTACGAAGCGGTGCTCGATCTGCTCACGCTGCCCATTCTGCTCTTCATCTATAAGCGGCGCCCGCCGGACGGGGTCGTGGGGTGGAGCTGGTTTTTGATGTACGGCATCACGCGAAGTATCGCGGAGATGTGGCGATATGCCGACTTTCATCTCGGACCGATCACCGGCGGACAACTCTACGCGCTGCCGATGATTCCAATCGGAATCGTCGGACTGTGGTATTGCCTGCGGCGCGGGCGCCGCACGGACTCAACGCAGGTTCCCGCGGCGGCCGGATGACGGGCTCATTTGCACAAAGGCTCGCAACGCTGCGCGCACAACTCGAGGATGAACTGCGCGACGCCGGCCGACCCGCCGGCGCCGTGCGTATCCTCGGTGTTAGCAAGAAGCAGCCGGCGGCCGCTATCGCACAAGCTGCGGCCGCCGGTCTGCATGCGATCGGCGAAAACTACGTGCAGGAAGCGCGGGCAAAGTTTGCCGACCCCTCGCTCGCGCACACGGCGATCGAGAAGCACTTCATCGGACACGTCCAGACCAATAAGGCCAAAGCGATCGTCGCAACGTTCGACGTGGTGCAAAGCGTCGATCGCCTCGAGGCAGCGCAAGCCCTCGGCCGCGCGGCAATCCGAGCCGGCCGCGCGCTGCCGGTACTGCTTCAGCTGAACATCTCGCCGGCCGAGCGCTTCGGGTGTCCACCCGAGCGCGCGGACGCGCTTGCCGAGGCGATTTCTGCCGAGCCGGGCCTGCGCCTCGACGGCGTGATGGCAATTGGACCGCTGGACGGCGGGCGCGACGAAATCCTGCGGTCTTTCGCGCTGGCAGCCAAGACGTTTGACCGCATAGGTGGAAGTACGCTCTCAATCGGCATGTCTGGGGACTGGCGCGAAGCGGTTCGTGCAGGCTCCACGATGGTGCGCATCGGAACGGCTCTGTTTGGGGAGCGCTAAAAAAGAGATGAGCATGTTCAGCAAACTTGGATCGTTCTTCTCGATCCACGACGAGGAAGACGAACTCTATGACGACGAGCCGGCTCCAACCGGGCGCGTCGTGCCGCTCACGCACGCTGGGCGTCGCGGCGGTATCGCGGTGAGCGTCTATTCTCCCCGCGGTTTTCAAGACGTCGTCGAAATCGCCGACGCCCTGCGTAACCGGCAAGTGGTCATCATCAACCTGCAAAATGCGGATCGTGGTTTGCTGCAGAGGGTCGTCGATTTCACATCCGGCGTCGGCTACACGATCGACGGCAAGATCCAGAAGCTCGCCGAAGCGATCTATCTAGTCGTCCCGTCGGGCGTTTCGATCAACGCCGCCGGGCTGCGCGACACGATCATCGGTGACTCGACGCTCGATTTCATTTCAGGCCGCAGCTAAGAAGCGTCAAGAGGTAGCGTTCGTGGAAAAAATCACGCCCATCGATATCCAGCACAAGACCTTCAAGAAAGCGTTGCAGGGATACGATCGCGCGGAGGTCGATCAGTTTCTGGACGAGTTGATCGAAACGCTGGAGGATGACGCGCAACATCGCGCCGCGCTCGAAGCCGAAATTGCCGACCTCAAGGAGCGTATCAGCCACTTCAAGGCGATGGAAGAATCACTGCAAAACACGCTGGTGCTCGCGCAGCGGACAGCCGATGAGGTCAAAGCCTCCGCGCATAAGGAAGCCGATTTGATCCGCGAACAGGCGCGCTTGACCTCAGAACGGGAGATCGCCTCGTACAACGACGCGATCCTCGACGTACGGCGCGAACACCAGCGCGCGATCGAGGCGGCAGAGAAAGCCAAAAGCGAGTTGCGTAGCATGTTGATGACGCACCTCGCGCTCCTCGACGGCGCGCAGCAACAACTCTTGCCGCCCCCTGCCGCGCAGGAGCAGAGCCGCGTCCCCGACCACCCGACTAACGACACAACGCGAATCGAAGTCTACTAGCGTCGATCCATGAGCGAACGTCTGGTCAGCGCCCCGGCGCGCATCGGCGCCGTCGGATTGTACGTTCCGCGGCGCGTCCTCACCAACGCCGATTTTGAACGCATGCTCGAAACGAGCGATGAATGGATCGTTCAGCGCACCGGGATTCACACTCGTCACGTGGTGGCGCAAGACGAGCATTCGAGTCATCTTGCGATCGGCGCGGTCGACGACTTGCTTGCGAACCAGCCGCGCGTCGATCTGAACCAAGTAGACTACATCATCGTGGCATCGTCGACACCCGACTACGCTTATCCAAGCCTATCGGCAATGCTGCAAGCGCACTACGATTTGCCCAAGAGCGTCGGTGCGGTCGACATCGCAACCGCCTGCGCGGGATTTGCGTACGCGATCAATCTGGCTTGCGGACTGATCGCCAGCGGCGAGTGCGATAACGTCCTCGCGATCGCGGCGGACGCGCTCACGCGCTCCGTCGACTACACCGACCGTTCGACGGCGGTGCTCTTCGGCGATGGGGCCGGGGTCGCGCTGATCGAGCGTAGCGCGGTGCCACAGATCTTCGGCATGAGTCATGGCTCGGACGGATGTGGCGGCAGGTTTCTCTATCGCACCGGCATTCGCACCGACATTAACGGCGCGATCGACGAGTCGCGCCTCCTTAGGCAGAACGGCCGCGAGGTCTATCGTTGGGTGCTCGAAAATATCCCAAGCGACATCGATCGCATCCTACGTCGGTCCGGACTAACCCTCGACCAAATCGATTGGTTCGTGCCGCACAGCGCTAACGAACGAATGATCGAAGCGCTGACCAAACGTATCGGATTTCCCATCGAGCGCACGTTGCTCTCGGTCGGCGAATACGGCAACACTTCGGCGGTCAGCATTCCCCTGGCCTTGATTCCCGCGATGCGCGACGGCCGCGTAAAGCCAGGCCAGCGCGTGCTTATCATTGGTTTTGGAGGCGGCATCGTAACCGCAGGATCCGTCATCGTCATCTAGCGCCGGTGCTGCGGTCCCTCGACTACGGCGCGCTGCGCCTATGCGCCCTTGTCATCCTGAGCGTAGCGAACGCAGTGAGCGTAGTCGAAGGACGCATCGCCTGTCGTGTGTTGCGGTCCCTCGACTACGGCGCGCCGCGCCTCCGCTCGGGATGACACCGCTGCGCCCGCGCTCGTGATGACAGCACTGCGCAACGCTTGCGCCCTTGTCATCCTGAGCGTAGCGAACGCAGTGAGCGAAGTCGAAGGACGCATCGCCGGTCATGTGTCTCGGTCCGTCGACTACGGCGCGCCGCGCCTACGCTCGGGATGACACCGTTGCGCCCGCGCTCGTGATGACAGCACTGCGCAACGCTTGCGCCCTTGTCATCCTGAGCGTAGCGAACGCAGTGAGCGAAGTCGAAGGACGCATCGCCGGTCATGTGTCGCGGTCCCTCGACTACGGCGCTTCGCGCCTCCGCTCGGGATGACACCGTTGCGCCCGCGCTCGTGATGACAGCACTGCGCAACGCTTGCGCCCTTGTCATCCTGAGCGTAGCGAACGCAGTGAGCGAAGTCGAAGGAC
>Ga0153924_1001152_pt1 | contig 14299 bp, 12 predicted proteins | sample TSNJ008MetaG_FD_104709 | JGI IMG/M metagenome (GOLD analysis project Ga0153924, IMG submission 104709) | Attine ant fungus gardens microbial communities from New Jersey, USA - TSNJ008 MetaG | ecosystem: Host-associated > Fungi > Mycelium > Unclassified | place: USA: New Jersey, Wharton State...
AATGATTATTATATCTATACAAAAGATATCAAAGGCAGTACAATAAACATAGTAGACAGTCTTGGAAATGGAATGGTATCCTATGAATATACCGATTTTGGAGAAACCACGAAGAAGGGTGATACAGACCTCTATAATGAAATATGCTATACTGGTGGTGTCTATGATGAAAGTACAGGATTTTATTATCTAAATGCACGGTATTATAATCCGGAGGACGGAAGGTTTTTAACACAGGATACGTATCGTGGAGAGAAGGATAAGATAGGTACATGGCATCTGTATGCGTATTGTGCGAATAATCCGGTGAATTGTTTAAGGCGATATAACTTTAAAAAATGTTTAATAACAGCAACAAACGACTATATTGCAACTTTCTAACCGTTTACGAAATATAATTATTCGTAGGCGGTTTTTAATTTCTAAAATTATATCTTTTTCCGATAATGACATCTGAAATACAGGTGTCTTTTCTTATTTCAAACGGTAGTATGACTGTGCCAATTCAAAACGAAAGTTGTTTCAAAGAAATTTTACTTTATCCGTTCCGGCAGGGAAAGCATATAGTGCCGATAGGCACATAATGAAAGGAGAATGCCATGAAAAATAACCAAATCAACCGAAAAAGAAACATTCCTGTCTGTATCCGTTTATCGGAGAAAGAGTATAAAGTATTAGAAAAGAAATTGGAAAAAGCAAAAATGAACAAAACCGAATATCTCGTAAAAATCCTTTTGGGCAAAGAAATCCGTATTTGCAGCTTCGATAAAGACATCAACAACATAATTTATGAACTGCAAAAAATCGGTGTAAATCCGAATCAAATTTCAAGGAATCTAAACAGCAGCATCTTTCAGGATGCTGCAAAAGATATTCGGCAAATAACAGAGGAACACACGGAAATGTGCAATCAGTTCCTAAACTTTATTAATGCGGTAAAAATTGAATAAGAAAGGATGAAAGCTATGGCAGTTTACGGAAATGTCAATGTAGATTATAAACCTTGTAAGGCAGTCGGTCAGTTAAAGTCGGCTGCCGATTATATTTTAGGCAAAAAGGAAAGCCAACAGCAAAGTGGTATTATAAAGACCAGAAATGATTTATATAATGCTTTGGGTTGTAATCGGGATAATTTTGCAAACAGTATTCTAATAAACCGCAAAATGCATGGAAAAAGCTATGTCCACCGAAAGCCTAACGATATTCTCGCCCACAAGCTCTCCCTTTCCTTTTCCAAACTGGACAGCAAATCCCTAAGCTATGAAACTGCTTACCGTATTGGTGAGGAATTTGCCGAACGAATATTCATAATCATAAAATCAAGTAAGGTTTTAAGCTGTCTACAGATTAATGCTTATTCGGTACGCAACATTACGCAAAAACGCATACTCGTTTTTTTGTGTTCTACATCTCTTAAGAAAGCAAAACCCATGTTGCTATATAGACGAATTGCCCTCTGATTAAATTCAGCTACAGTCAAACGAAAAGTCGATTTTCCTTTTATTATATTCTCTTCTGCAAATGATAGTCCAGCTCTAAAGAAGTTATTACCTAATCCTTTTCCGCATAATTCAGGCTTTATGCCTAAACCAATATCTAACGCTTCATCAGTATATACATTGCTCTCTTTTGTTGGTATTCGTGCCGAAGAGCCAAAACAGAAGTAGCCAAGAAGCATATTATTATTATCAAGAACAGCATAATAGTTGTTATTCATGAGCTCGTCAATTGTCTCTTGATTGTTCTCAAAACTATAAATTGAATATGGCTCATCATAAACCCACTCAGCAACTTCAGAAGCCACTTTTGTATTCATTGGTGCAAAAATATATTCACGCATAAAGCTCTACTCCTCGTATTAGAAAATATAAAATTCCTACCTTACTCTAACACCTACATTATAATACCGATAATAATTATTAATTACATAATATAAAACTTTCTCATTACCTAATGAACCAATTATATCACCATAAACATATTTTTTCTATAATGATTTTACAAAGTTAGAAAGCAGTATAGCTGCTTTCATCGGCAAACGTGAAGAAATACTATTTAAAACAGTATTCTTGTTTGCATGGGAGCTTTTCTGCCAGTGTGATGAGCAGACCAAACCCGTTCTAGAATCATCAGATTCCAATGAATAAAAATGTCCAGAGAATTCTGAAAATTCAGAATATCCTCTGGACGTTTTCATATATAATCGATAGTCTTTATTTATTAATCGTTATCGTTTGATCAATTTGATATAAATCATCATCATACATAATAGAAAGACTGTATGTATCAATCTCAAGTCCGTTCAGTGGTATCGGAAGACTATACTTATAGTTTTTTCCATTCTGATGCATGTATTTAATACTTGAAATATCATATACATATGTATGGTCTGTACCATTAAAAATCAACTGCGTAAATCCATGGTCAACTGCTCTCAGATAAAGAATGGAATCTTTCATCGTAAGAGTCACCTCATTCTTGATCGTTTTATCCGCCGTTATATTCTTTGCTGTTTCTACTGCTACAGGCCCGCTTAAATCACCTTTTATATAATTATCACTCAACTCATATTTACCTGCATATTTATTCGCATCGAATTCTATATTGTATGCACGGTAAAAACGATGTGATATCAAATATCGGTTTATAACTTCTTCTGTTTCGGCATCGAACTCATATATCATTCCCAATGCACCCTCGGTCTTTTTTGCTAAGTTTGCACATATAGAAAATAATCGATTCGCCTCCGGCTCATAGATAAAATTGGAAGTAATATGAGAGTAAACTGTTTCATATGAATGTTCCAATTTCACAGTTTTATCTTCCACATTAACCGTATATAGTTTAACATAAGAATTATCATCATTATCATAGGTCTCTACCGGTCTGTGCGTAATATTATGGTTATCATATAACATAATATGAATTGTTTTGGGATCATTATCTACATCCTCTTTCACTTCATATACCGTATGCTGCTCATAATGCCAGTTAATATCTCCAATTGGACTAAGTACCTTATCTTCATATTCTGTACCTTCCCAGACAACAGGGTCAGATAATATCCATTCTATCTCATCCGTCGTCCAGTTAATACGAATTCCGGAATGGATGTTTCTTGGACTGATTAAAATGGTATCCGTATCATCATCATAAGATACTGTATTGATATGCGCCCAATCATCCTGGTCGATATATTTACAACCTTCCATAATTTCAGTAAGATTTAATGACTTTATAACCTGTCCGGTTTCCCTGTCAATCTCTTGAATCATATCTTGTTCATAACCGTTATTACTATTGGTAGCTATTAAAAAGTTACCATCCAGTGATTTCTCTTTAATTTCATGATGAACACCTTCAGGGAAGAAGTAAGCATTGTATACCCGTCCTAAATAATCCATTTCGTAAAATTGTGGTGAATTCGGCATACTTGCATTTGGCATTAGAACATCCTCTGCTTCCATCAAGAAGTTTCCATTCGCAAGTGGAAATGCTCCGTAGTATTCAAACTGCCAGCTGCAATACCATCGAATATCTCCAGCCTGATCAAATGCATAGATATAAGGTGTTCTTAATCCTGTCACCATTAAAAGTCCCATAGCTGATTCCTGTGTATATTCAGCTGTTTTTACCACATCCAGTAATGTATCCGGTAATTCATCCGTTTGTACATTAATCGTTTTTTCATCTAAAACTTGATTATCTGTATCTAATAATTCTAACTTAATCTCATTATTATAATTAGGATACAATCCAATTATCGGAACTCTATGCTCTGTGGAGGCATCTATTGTACTTACTATATCGTTAGACTCTTCCTTACCTTTAACCGTTATTCTAACTTTTACTTCTGTTTCGGTTTCAAATAACGCTAACGCTGTTAAAGGCGCACATTGAAAGGGTCTTGTATTACCATCGCGCTTTCAAATGTATAGCCGCCATTCTCTAGTTCATTAGTAATCTGAGCCTCTATATTAGCAGTCTTAATTGGCGCAGACTCCTCTGTAGTAATATCTGTAGTAATTTGATCGGAAGTCAATGAACCGGAAGATATCAGTTGATATGACCTGGCTATGTTATCATACAGCGCATATTTCGCACCTAAACCGATGTCTGAACTTTGCGTATTGACATAATATCTTACATATTGCTTTGTATCATACAAGGTTCCGTTATTATATAGATAAATATCATAGGAATGTCCTTGTTCAACAGACTCTTCTGTAATCCATACGCTGAACATCTCAGAATCCTCGGTGGCTGTCATTGATGTAAGACTGAAGCTGGTCATATTTCCTTCTTCATCAACCAGTACTAATACCGCGTCCTCGCCTGTACTTGCCCAAGTTCCCGATACTATGAATCTATCATATGTTTTCTTTATTGTTGTCAGCTCAAAATCAACCGATTTCGCGTCCTCCATGTTAACACTTGGATTGTCCGTAGTATTGACCGCACCCAGCGTTCCAATATAATCTCCTTCTGCCTCTAAATCAAATGTATAATCAGAAGGGTATAAACTCATCCTAATACTTCTGTAAGACAAGGCAGGAATTGTTAATTCATAAACTAACTGATCCTCTATCACTTGGTTATGATATGATTTTTTGACTAAGTCACCTGTAACATATGGTGGATTATCATATGTATCATTGACTGCATCATATCGATTGGCTCCTGAAGTAATCCAGTAAGTATCCGTTCCTAAATAGGACATTCCTGAAATATATGGTGAATACCATTCTTTTCCAAGATCCTTACCGTATTCCCATACTTGTTCAATCGTCATATTCTCATAATCCAGTTCGTATCTTACTGCCCTGGAATAAACATCATCTCCGGTTACTTTTTCATCTTCTTTACTTGTTTTTGTTCTTCCTGCGCCATTATCAAACAGGATAATATCTCCATCTTCTAAAAATTGCGCATTATGCTGTGCAAACTGCCATTCAAACCCATTCTCTGTGTTAATTGGAGTAAAAAATAAACTTTCATCGGCATTAGTCCATCCTTCAGGATCTCCGAGAATCCATTTCAACTGCTTATCTGACATATCTATTCCCAGTACTGCATCTAAATGCCTGCATGATAGTATCAGTGTGTCGGTCTCTTCATCATAATCCAGTCCATTGGTATGTGCCCAATCGTGATCGCTTCTGTTAATAGAGCCTCCATCTGACGGATCAATAAGTTCGGCTAAATCCAAATCATAGACAATCTCACCTGTAGTCCTGTCTATTTCCACGATTCTATCTTCTACTGTCGAAAAATCTGACGCATTACCACATAACAATATATTTCCATTTGCTAATTCATAGAAATCATGATGTTCTCCTCCTTCTACTAAATAATCATGATAGATTTTACCGCACAGATCCAATTCAATTAGCCCGGAACTATTATAATATGTTTTTATGATTCTGCCTGTAGGTATCATAATATTCCCATTTGCTAATCTCTTTAACGGTATTACTGTTCCTTCGGGTGTTTTTAACAACCATCTGATATCACCTGCATTATCATAAGCCACTGCACCATACTGTCCGTTATCTCCCGATTCTATCGATACAAATGTTAATTCATTGGAATTTACCTGACCTTCTTCATAAGCTGTAACTTCTGCATCTGCCAGTACCGTATCGATACTTTCAGTCTGAATCTGCAATACCTTCGTTGTCCCATCATCTAATGTCAATTCTACTTCTGTTGTATCTCCCAAGTACAAGCCATATATCGGTAGCATATGACTTTTAGATTCATCAAATTCAACTTCAATGTTATTCTTATTGTCTTTTCCTTTCACAACACATTTTACACTTGTAGTCTCTTCGGTTGTGAATATAACCATTGCTGTCAATGGTGAATTTTTATATGGATTTACAACTACCATCGGATCATCAATTGTATATCCATTTTCCAGCTCTTTTTGTAAATTACTATCTACCTCTGTCTGACTTGCCAAATAGTCCTCATACTCTGCTTCGGTTCTGGCTGCTGTATCATTCGTATCAGTCGGTGCATCATCCTCTGTATCTTTAAATAATTTCGACCAGTTTAAACCAACTGCTAATGCTGCTACTGCGAGACATAGCACTAAAATCCATATAATATTCTTTTTGTTCTTCATATTAATCCTCCATGTTGTGCGCTTTGCGTGCCGACAACTATCTCCTAGTTAATTCTAATTGATAAAGCTTCCTCTTCAAATGTATAATTTAGTGTTAACCCTACTGCATTTTCATCTACTTCATAACAAATCCACCCCTCGTTTTCACCGAAATTCAAATCCGTTCCCGGCAGTCTGTTCATTCCCAAATCACTAATAAAAGAGTCCTCCATGCGCTCATATTCTGAACCATCTGCATCAATTAACATAAGCTTGTCCCATTTTAGTGTTTCATTGCTGTTACTCTTCTTTAACTTTAACTTAATTAAGCAAAACGCTTTTCCTTCTTCAGCTGTTTTAGAAAAATCGGCCGTTTCTACTTCTGCATACCCTAAAACAGTACTCGCATTCTGTAATGATGTATCTATCAAATAGCCTTCGTATGTAATCTCCCACCCGGATGCTTCATAACTAACATTTTTAGTGGAATCTGATGCTGCTGTTGGCTCATCAACTGTCGTCGGATTATCTTCTGCACGATTATCATTGCCTCCGCATCCTGTTAATAAAAGCATCCCTGCAGCTGCTAATAATGCTATTTTTTTAAACATAAAAATCCTCCTTTTAACACAATTATAGTTTTTATACTCTATATGTGTGAAAAGGAGGTGAATTTTACCACTGCTTTATTTAATTATTGCACTTTTTTCAGTCTTTCAATCAAAAGTATGGCGGTCTGCACTATGCCATCGCCAGTTTTCATTTTATGACAGCTCCATCCCTCTGTAATATCGTAACACCAAATTCAATTCCATTCCTTTTATTCTCCACAAAAACATCTCCCTGGTGAATTTTCGCAATAGATTTTATAATAGCCAGTCCAATACCATAATTTCGATTTTCATTCCTTGTCCTTGCCTTATCCGCTTTATAAAACACTTCCCAAATGTGCTCTATGTCTTGTTTGGATAAGCTGCTTCCCGAATTATAGACTGCTAAGATAAATTTATTTTCTTCACTCCTCATTTTCAAATGAATCTCACCAAATTCAGGTGTATATCTGACAGCATTCTCTATTAAATTGAAACATACTCTTTCCATTAACTGATAATCGGCCTCAATCAGACCGTTTGAAACATCCTTCACTATAAGTATAATATTTTTTTTCTTTAGCTCCAGTTCAAAATGTTTTTCTACAGACTGGGATAATTCAGCGGTTTTGAAAATCTTCATATTTATATTCATTGCCATATTTTCCATCTGTGATAATTCTAACATACTTTTCACCATAGTATCCATTTTATCACACTCATCGACAATCACATCACAGTATTCCTGCATTTTATCAGGATCATTCGCAACAGAATATTTTAGCCCTTCTGCATATCCCTTCACTGCTGCAATTGGTATTTTTAATTCATGGGACATATCTCTGACTAAATTCTTTCTTTTTTCAATATCATCTTTCAGATTGTTGATTCCTGCACTTAACTTATCTGAAATATCATTTATAGAATCTGCCAAATCACCTAATTCATCTTTCTGATTTACAACGACTTTATTTGTAAAATCAAGATTTGATATTGCTTTCGCCGTATAGCTTATCTCACTGATAGAATTTGTCATCCTACGCGAGAAAAACCATATGATTGTCAGTCCTGCAATCGCTACAAAAACTCCTCCAAAAATAAAGAATTGATTTGATATTTGGGCACTATTCTCCAGACTCTTTAGTGATTTCGTAAGAATCAGGCTTGTATTCGTGTCAATTACCTCAATATACATTAATTTAGATATATTATCACTATCATCATATAAATTAATATGCTTATACTTGTTCTTATCTATCTCACTTTGATTCTTTTCTAACATAGAAATCATAAAATTGGACAGCCTGTTAAATTTATTTTTGTTTGATGTATACAATATATTAAAATCTCTATCAATAATACGGATATTAAAATCCCAGGTATTGCCCAAATTTTCAATGTACTCCTGAAAGCCGGCTTCTCCTTTTTCATATTCCGTAATTACCTGATCTGAAAGTTTTTCCATTCGGTTTTTGCTTGTTAATATGTAATAATCCTCTAAAAACAGTCCATCTAACAACAGTACTAATAATACCATTCCTACAATAACACCGGCAAAAATAGCGAAAAGTTTTTTTCTAATCGACATTATGATTCCTCCTCACATTCTAAATAATATCCGGACCCTCTTAATGTCTTAATATAATCTCCGCAACAGCCCAGCTTCGCACGCAAAGTCTTAATATGCGTATCGACTGTTCGTTCAGTCCCATAATAATCATATCCCCAAACGCCGGTAAGGATAGTCTCACGATCTAACACGATTTTCTGATTCTGTAACAAATACATTAATAGCTGATACTCTTTATGACTAAGATATACTTCCTTTCCTTTCGTAAACACTCTTTTTAGGTTATCATCTATTATCATCTCACCACACTCAATATTTTCTTCGTCCAAATCATTTTCATTGGCTTTCCTTAGTGCGGTCTTTACGCGAGCGATCAGCAGGGCATAACTAAAAGGCTTAGAAATATAGTCATCTGCACCCATTCCTAACCCTTTTATTTCGTCAGCAGTGCTGTCCAGAGCGGTCAGCATAATTACCGGAATGTTTGAAGATTGGCGTATCAGCTGCAATACTTCCCAGCCATCATGCACCGGCATCATAACATCCAACAAGATTAGAGAAAGCTCTGTTTCGCTCCAAAATATTTTCAATGCCTCATCACCATTGCTGGCACTCACTGTTTCGAATCCCTGCTGCTGCAATATATCGCATAATAATTTTCTGATTACTGTTTCATCATCTACTACTAAAATCTTTTTCTTCAAATCTGATACTCCTTTATACACTCGCTTGATTTGTGTATAGTGTATCATATTTTTCCCTATAAATATATATTTTCTGTGATTTCTCCGTCCATTAACTGAATAATCCTGCTTCCATATTCAGCGGAATGTTCAGAGTGCGTCACCTGTAAAATAGTAATTCCCTTCTTTTCATTAATATTTTTAAATAACTGCATAATGTCTGTACCACTCTTACTGTCCAAATTACCGATTGGCTCATCAGCCAGCAGTACCTTGGGATTTGTGATGACTGCTCTCGCAATCGCCACTCTTTGCTGCTGACCGCCGGACAATTTACTGGGATAGGAATTTCTTTTCTCTGTAAGCCCGACAATGTCTAAAATTTCATCTAATTCATTTTTATAATTGCCGGCTTTTTTGCCATCCATAATAATCGGAAGCATAATATTTTCTTCCACACTCAGGTTTTGTACCAGGTTATAAAATTGAAATACAAATCCAATATCCTTTCTCCTCAGCTGACTTTTATTCTTATCTTTCATTAAATTAATATCTTTATCCTGAATATGAACCGTACCGTTTGTTGGCTGATCTAATCCTCCCACAATATATAACAGCGTACTTTTTCCACATCCCGATGGTCCCATAATTGACACAAATTCTTTTTCCTTGATTTCAAAATTTATATTTCTTAAGACCTCAATCTTACTTTCTTTTTCACCAAATTCTTTACTTAAATTATTTACTTTTATGATACTCATGTGATTACCTCTTCCTATTCATATTTTATTTGATCCACAACATTCATTTTATTTAGCTTTCTGATCGGTGATATTGTTGTCAGCAATAATACTATAAACGTAATTCCTAATAACTGCAGCATAGCGGTTATATTTACTTCAGTACTAATGCACATACCTACTGAGAAAAACATCTTTGTCATTAACCGGGCTAAACCAACACTTAATATAGCCCCTAAGATGCAGCCAGTTATAAATGTACCGATTGCTTCAAATAAAATCATCACCCTCAGCTGCCCTTTACTCATACATACAGAATATAAGACTGCAAACTCTTTCTTACGCTGTATAAATCCAACTAATTGATTATTGATTAGTCCAAATACTGCTAATACCATAGAAGCGCCTAACAGCATTACAATCATAGAAACCATGCCACCTACCTGATCTTCCTGATTTTTAATAAATTCCTCGACTGTCTGGATAGTAATCTGCTTTCCTACAAAGGCTGTTTTAATTCTATCCTCCATAATATCGTAATCCTCATTAGTTTTGATCACTAAAGAATAAGGTACTTTTGTCACCTTTTGTTCATAGACGGTTTCATTGATAATCATAACTGCTCTTTGTGTTGAAAATTTAGAAGCATCGACAAATCCAACCACTTTCATTGATAATTTCTTTTGTATAAATGATTCATCTTCTATTGTAATCACATCGTTTACTTTAATATCATTACGAATAGCATAGTACTCATCTACTAAAATCTCATCCTCTTTTAATGATCCAAACTTCTCGTCCAAATCTTTAATACCCATCATTTCCTTATTCATTCCCAGCATCATGAACGCTGACTCATCACCACTTAATTTGCCGGTTTCGGTATAGGTGGTCCACAGATATAATTTCTCTTCTATACCTTCCAGACTGTCAACTATATCAAAATCTTCCTGAGACTCTATTCCATATATTTGAAGGTCACCTTCAAAAGTATCTCTGGCACTGGTAAACACATCTGTAATAGATAATGTCATTAAATAAATCATAATCATAATGGATACTGTAACTGTTACTAATACGACACTTGAGATTGTACTTTTCCCATATGATAAATTCCTGCTGCCAAGGCCTGCTGCCGGTCCAAACAGTTTTTCATTCATTCTCTTTAAAAATTTCGCAAAGTACTTAGTAATAATCGGAACTAAAAATACACCTCCGACAATTGCTGTAACAAATGCCAAACAAGCCATGATAATATTGTATCTTACATTAGTAACATGAAGCAGGACTGCCACAATTAACAGTATCACACCCAGTAATGCTTTTTTGTTATTCACTTTGGCTCTGACACTTACCGTGTTAAATATTGCATCCTTAATTGGTCTGTTGCTTGCTTTTTTAACTGATCGATAAGCGACTGCTACTTGCAGTACAATTGCAAATCCAACAGACAACAGAATATGAACAATGTTAATACTATATTTTGTTTTTTCAGCAACCGCACCTGCATAATCCCCTAAAAAGCTGCTTGCCATGGTATCCCTAAGCAACATACCAATCACTATTCCGATTACGGCGCCTATTACCCCATATACCACATTTTCCATAATTAAAATTCCGTGCATTCGCTTTTTACTTGCCCCTACACTTCTAAACGTTCCGACTACGGGATTTCTGGCAGCCATTAATAGTCTGCAGATAGATGATATAACATAAAATGTTAATACGACACTGGCTAACAACATAATAGTCATTATCATGCCGATTTGATCTAGTGTAGATTCAATGGAATCCCGGTCCACTACTATGTGTGCCTGATAATCACTGTTATCGGCTTCTACTATTTTTTTAACATCCTTACCGTCTCCATCTGATTCAATTAGTACAGAACTGTATTTATCTTCTGTGCCTAATATATGATTCACTTTCTCTGACGCTGCCAACAGTATAAGCGTATCAGAGTTAAAGCCAAATTCTCCTTTATTTTCTGCAATTGCGCCAATTGTGAATTCTTCCTCGCCGCCTACTGTAGTAACTTTGATTTTATCACCAAGTTTTAAGCCATATTCCTCCATATGTTTTTTACTTATGATTACCATATCCTCATTGTTCGTGTTAAAATCATCTGCTTTTTCATAGAACGTACATAAGTTGGTATCAACCATAAGCTCTCTGTCACAGCCATTTATTACAACTGTTGTAATCTCATCATTATATTCATAGTTCCCATATGTACTGATTCTGTACATTACTTCACTTATTTTACTGTTATCTAACTTCAAGTCAGCTTTCGAGAAGTATGCTTCTTCTCCTGTGAAATTTTCATTTTTACTTATTAGAATATTATAATCTTGATATCTTCCTTGTAATACTTGCTTATATTGTTCATAGATATCGTCTTTAATTGATAGGTTCAAATACATAACTATTGTAGATATTGCCAGAGCAATAATGATTAATATACTTCTTAGTTTATTCTCTTTAATATTTCGTAAAATATGTTTTAGTATGATTCCCACTGATACACCACTTTCTTTTGATTTTTATTATATATTAGCTTAAAAACCTTTGTCATTACAAGTTACATATGTCACTAGAAAGACTTTCAAATGTCATGATTTATATTTAAAACCAGACAGTTTTATAAATATGTTTAACATCTCAGATAGCGTTACACTTCTTGCTATTACTCTCATATATTGTATTATGGGAGTACTCCTACTACACAATTTTCCCCTTATCTAGTATTTTTACAGTAATTAACTAGTTGATTTTTATATATACTCCCGTATTTACTGGTACAAAAGTACCATCTAAAAGGTTTATTTTACCTTATAGATGGTACTTTTCGCGTGAAGCATCGGGGATTCGAACCCCGGACAACTTGATTAAAAGTCAAGTGCTCTACCAACTGAGCTAATGCTCCTAATATTTAATTACAAAAGAAAATGCCCAGAACCGGAATCGAACCAGTGACACGAGGATTTTCAGTCCTCTGCTCTACCAACTGAGCTATCTGGGCATCTTATTGGTATTCGACAAAGTGTACTACTCTGTCGTAGCAGTAACATTAAGAATATTATCACATATGAATTAATAAATCAAGCCATTTTGCATTATTTTTTTTGTATGTTACATACAGGCTTGTAATATCAGTAAAGCAATATTTAACATTTAGCAATAGAATTTGAGCTTAGTTCAAATGATTGTTACTCTCCATTAACTAAGTACTACACGGTTTTGAAACAGTAATTGTCAATAGAGGTTAGCATCACTTTAATCTAAAATATTATGTATAGTATCTTTGTTGCATGTTAATCCACAACTGCATCTTACGGTACCAAATAAAGTATCGTATGAACTTGGAAAAGCATTATTTACTAATTGCACTTCTTTGGCAAAATCCTGCTCACCCTTTGGCACCTCACTCAATAAATCTGCTTTCTCCTGTGTATCAATAATAGCCCCTGCCGGTATAAAACGATTCGGCTTTACTATAATTCCTCCTGTTACTAATACATTTGCTGATATATAACAGCCCTCTCCTATTACTGCATTTAACATAATAGCATGGAATCCAACAAATACATTATTTCCTAATTTGCAGGGCCCATGAATAATACAGCCATGTGCGCAGCTAGTGTTTTCTCCTATATAAATAGAATATTCGTTTTTTTCATGCAAAACTCTGCCATTCTGTAGACCATGCATAATGACCCCGTCCTGAATATTTGTATTCGCTCCGATATAAAAAGGTGTTCCTTCATCAGCCCGTATACTTACATTCGCTGCAATAAATACATTATTTCTTATTCGTACATCTCCAATCACAGATGAGAACGGACCTATGTACACTGTCTTATCTATCGTAGGAGATACACTGACAGGATTAAGCGGGGTACTTGGATTTGCCGCGATAAAATGTGCATTAATATTATATGTTTTTTGTTCGCTTTCAATATGATTATTGTCATCGGTTAATTTACTATGCATTTTATTCTCCTATTACTTCACCTATCCCCTTGCTTTAATAATATCATAATTCCACCATACTCTCAAGCTCGATAATGGTTTTCTCACCAATATAAACCGTACCACCGATGCATAACTATCATACTACGTTGCCTTTGGACGCTCGCAAAAATTCAATTGTAACAATAGTCTGATGTCGTTTTATTACAATACAAAATAAGTAGACTATGATATAATATCATATGTAAAGATACAAAAATGAAGATTTATTCACACTGAATGATATTCGCCACGCTCTGTGGCTGAAAATGGAGGGATAACGAAAATGAAAACAAAAAGACAGGAAGAATTGGTAAATTTATTTTTATCAGAACTTGATGACGAGAGCAGACCGTTGTACCATGATATAGTCATGTATTTATCGGAGCTCGGATATAATCCGAAGAAAGAAAAATCAAGCATATCCTTCAAACATGACTTACATAATAAGCAAATAGCTAAAATGGGAATAAGGATAATTAAGAAGATTGGTTTATCTCCGTTTTTCTCCTTGAGGTTTTCAGCTTGCCGCGGATACTCACAAAGATTTATTGATGTTGTCTGCTCCTATATGAATAAATATCCTACCCGTACCT
>Ga0153924_1001153_pt1 | contig 14270 bp, 8 predicted proteins | sample TSNJ008MetaG_FD_104709 | JGI IMG/M metagenome (GOLD analysis project Ga0153924, IMG submission 104709) | Attine ant fungus gardens microbial communities from New Jersey, USA - TSNJ008 MetaG | ecosystem: Host-associated > Fungi > Mycelium > Unclassified | place: USA: New Jersey, Wharton State...
AACAGAATTAGGATTCATAGCAGCATCAATTATATGACTCCGCAACAAAAAGAAGATGAGGCATTAGGAGCTGCATAAAAGAGTTCGACTTTTTGTGTCCAAAGTATTGACATAAGTCCACCCTGTCATTTTGGCGTGCTCGCAGGGAAAAGGGCCAGTCGTTGCTGTTCGATATGTTATCTGGGTTTTATGCCTGTATTCTTATGTGCGATATATATTATCTGATTACCTGGACAGTGGAAGACTATCCTTTCCTGCTTTCGCCGGGCGACTTGTCATGGGTGGGCGCATTAATGTTCTTGATTACCATTGCACTGGAACTAACAGACAGGTGGACGCCCATGCAACGAAAGGCTGCAAGACGATACAGGTTGCCGGCACTGGTCGCCCCCGTCGTTTGTATTGCTTTTAGCATGGCTTATATCGCCATCTATCCCAACCTCATCTTCAATTATCTGCTGTACGCCGTGCCCACGGTCATTCTTTCTTATTTCGCCCTGTGGCTGTTCTTAACAGAGCATAAGGATGGCGTGCAGCCTGGTCTTAAGCGTTATCATCTGACGGTGCTTGGGTGGATCGTTGTCCAGTTGTTCTATGATCTGTTTTCCACTTTAGGCTGGGATTACGGCTATGCGGTTCCTTTTGTAATTTGCAGTTGGCTACTGACGCTCACGTCGACAAGTGTTTATTTCGCAGCGTATCGTTTGCATAAGCATGAGAGGAAGGTGGTGGATGGATGATCTATCTGGAAAATATCTTTGTTTGCCTGGCCATTCCGCTCATCATCGCAGCCTGCCTGCTGAAAGGAGAAACTAGGCGCTTCACAGTCTTTTTCACGTTGGGTTTTCTCGTCTGTCTGCTTTCAGCCTATATAAATAGCTTCATCGCGGCGGCTGCCGCCAATAACGGCTATGCTAGCTTGACAATTACACAGGCAATGGCACAGATCACACCCATCTGTGAGGAGATCATGAAGGCACTGCCGATATTCTTTTTCATGGCGGCGCATCGGCATGGGAGAGACAGCATTGTTGCCGCTTCCCTTGCGGTTGGATTGGGCTTTGCCACCTTTGAGAATTGTTTTTACATCATGGAGTACGGCTCGTCAGATTTTTTATTCGCGCTGACGCGTGGATTCACGGCGGGTGTCGTCCACGCCTCCTGCGCCGCCATTTTGGGCTATGGGCTGGCACTGACCTATCGGCGCGGACGGCTGGCTATTCCCTGTGCCTTCGCCTTGCTGTGTGCAACCTCCACCTTTCATAGTATCTATAACTTGCTGGTCGTAGCAAAGGGTGCATGGCGGACAGCAGGATATATCATGCCTGTTATTACGGCGGCGGTTGTTATAATTGGAATGATGAATACAAAATTAAAAATTGAGAACTAGTACACTGGAGGTTAAAAAATATTGCACGAGGATTTAATAAAATCTTTGTGCAATATTTTTTTGAAATAACTTAGGAGTTTTCCAATTTCTTGTCCCTAATATAGTAGAAGGTTTTTTCTGTGCTCTTGAATGGTAAAAACAATTGATTCTGTCCATGACAACAGCTACGGCGGGAAGGAGAGACCATGATGCGGAGCAATAAGGAAATTGCCAAAGAAGCGCGCCACCGTGTCGCCGTCTTTGGCGAATGTAGGAAGCACAGACGAAAGCGCATAAAAATCGGCGCACTGATTGCCGTCTGCGTTATTCTAGTCGTCTGCCTTGCCTCGTTGCCGGGATCTATTTCTAGCATAGGGCCGGCGGCACAGGCGGCAGTCACGATATTTGACGGTGAGGCGGTCGGCGGTTATGTACTGGCTGGGGTACTTGGGTTTGCGCTGGGCGGACTGGTTATGTTTATTTACCTACGAAGGAAAAAGAATTAGAGGGAGGAATGGGATATGAAGCGAAATCATTTAGAGAAAGCGGCCTCAAAGGCCTTGGCGATTCTTCTGATACTGGCGATGTGCTTTTCAAGTCTCGGCATGACGGCGGCGGGCGAAGCAACTGATGATGAAGCCACGGAAACGCCACTTGCCGGTGAGTCCGGCACCATTACAATCGCAGCCTTTGCCGAGTTGGCGGAGGATGCAGACGTGCGGAGCGTGCCGCTGGGTACGGTGATCGAGGAACTGAAATTACCGGAGGGGCTTGATGCCATGGACAGTGCGGGCGATGCCCTCACGGTAACGGGCGTGACGTGGGTGTCCGAGCCGGAATATGACGGGGACAGGCCGGGCATATATGCTTTCACCGCCGTCCTGCCGGAGGGGTACGAGCCGGATGCGGATGTGGAGCCGCCACAAATTGCTGTGACGGTGGAGCCCTCAATAGAGAATCCCGCCGCGGATCCAAAAGGTGAGGACGAAGCTGATGCGCCCCTGCTCATGGACATGCCGGACGGCGCGGATATGATGTTGGCGGGCTTTGCCGAAGGCAGCGGTACGGTAGATAAACCCTACATCATCAAGGCGGCGGCAGATTTGGACGCAGTGCGTGACGACCTCGGCGCACACTACAAGTTGGACTGCGACATCGACCTGACCGGCTATCTGTCAGGCGGCGGCGCCGGCTACAATAAATGGGACGTGTCGGGTTGGGAGCCTATTGGGACGTCAGCAGCCTCCTTTACCGGTAGCTTAGACGGCGAGGGCTATAAGATCACCGGTCTGTGGATCAATCGCACTAGAAGTAGTGAAGTAGCCCTGTTCGGATTTACAAACGGCGCAACTATTAAAAATATCGGCGTGGAAATTGCCGCTGCGGGTGTCACTGGTTTTGTGTCAACCGGTGGTCTAGTGGGATTTCAAGATGGCGGCAGCATCACGAACTGTTATGCTGCGGGAAACGTCGATGGTGTCAAAAGCACCGGCGGTCTGGTAGGATATTTAGAAAACGGCAAGATCAGCAACTGTTATGCCACGGGTAATATCACCGGTACAGGTGATGACATCAACGATGATACTGGCGGGCTTGTTGGAAGTCAAGCATCCGGCAGTATTATAAACTGTTATGCCACGGGCAAAGTCATCGGCAAGAGATCTACCGGCGGTCTGGTGGGAAGTCATGGTGGCAGCATCGAGGGCTGCTATGCTACGGGCAGTGTCACGGGCATCGGTAGCAGCAGCTTTACCGGCGGTTTGGTGGGATATCAAGGTGATAGCGGCAGTATCACAAGTTGTTATACCAAGGGCAACGTTACCGGTAACGGAAACTATACCGGTGGAGTGGTTGGGAGTAACTCATCTTATCTTTCCGATTGTTACAATACGGGAACGGTAACCGGCAGCTCTGTTACCGGCGGAGTGACGGGAACCAACGGATTTGCCATCACAAATTGCTACAATACGGGAACAGTAGTCGGAACAAAAATCTATACTGGCGGAGTGGTTGGGCACGGCAGATCTGCCATCACAAATTGTTACAATACGGGAGCGGTTAGCGGCACATTAGGCTATAGCGGTGGAGTGGTTGGATATAACAGTAGTAGATCTGCCATCACAAATTGCTACAATACGGGAGCGGTCACTAGCGGTCGGGGACACTATAGCGGTGGAGTGGCTGGATATAGCTTATCTGCCATCTCAAATTGTCATAATACGGGAACGGTCACCAGTACGTTAGATAATACCGGCGGAGTAGTTGGAGCCAGTGAATCTACCATCTCGAACTGTTATAATGCTGGAGCAGTGAGCGGATATTGTAGTATCGGTGGAGTGGTTGGGCGCAACGCATCTGATGTTTCCGATTGTTACAATTTGGGAACAGTAACTGGATATGACTTTATCGGAGGAGTTGTGGGAAATAGCCGCAGTAGAGTTGAAAATTGTTACAATTTGGGAATAGTAGCCGGAACTCACTACTCAACCGGCGGAGTTGTGGGAGAAACCACCTCTATCATTGAAAAGTGCTACAATACAGGCTCTGTAACTGGGGAGGACCGTGCAGGTGGAGTTGTGGGAGAAACTACTGAAAGCGCAACAGTCTCAAACTGCTATAATGTCGGAGTGGTCAAAGGCCAAGAATATGTGGGAGGTCTTGTAGGGCTTAATGCCGGTATATTGAAATACAGCTATACCGCTGGTGGTGTCAGTAAAACGAACGGCACCTGGGGCTGGTATGATTTCATCGGAACTGTGGTAGGATATGCGCGTTATTGTACGATAAATAATTGCTATTGGAACGAGGATAAAGTGGTCGACGGATATGATAAAAAGAGAAGTGTAGGCAATGCGGATTATAATAATCGTTTTTATGCTGCATATAGAAATAGTACCATAACGAACTTGAATTACAACAGCACAGGAGATTTTGTCGATGGCGATACGCTTACGAAGAAGCTGAAAAACCTGACCGACGGCAACCCAGATGTGTGGATGAAGCACTACAGCGATAACTCCTGCTGTGGTGGCTGGGTCGACTATTATCCGGAGCTGAAGGTTTTTGGAGGGAGTTTGGATCTGGTGACCGTGGAGCATTCAAAATGCTCAGCCGTTGGAAGAACTTATGAGCAAACTCAGCCCAAAGATGCGGACGAGGCTTACTTTACCTCGGGCGACGGCAGCATCGGCACCCCATACCTCATCCATACGGCCGAGCAGATGAACCATGTGCGCAAGCATACAAGCTCCTGCCATTCACTATGCGCCGACATCAGCCTCGTCCGTTACAGCGACTGGGCCGGCTGGGAGCCGATCCCCGAGTACAGCGGCGTCTTCAACGGCAACGGCCACCGTGTTACTAATTTGAAGATCAACAGGGTCGACACGAACTACATTGGGCTGTTCTCGAACAACACACATATGATCACCGGCCTCACCGTGGCTGGTGAAGTGGGCGGGAACACGCTGGTCGGCGGCATCGCTGGGGGCAACAGCGGAACGATTGAATACTGCAATTATACCGGCACCGTCTGGGCTAGCGGCGCTTACGCCGGTGGGATCACGGGGCGGAATTTCGAAAACGGCACGATAGACAGCTGCTCCCATACAGGGAATGTAGTGGCGGAAACCCATCTGGGGGGCATTGCGGGGCAGAACGACTGGGCAGTGTCAAACTGCACCAACCATAATGGGAACATTTACATGGATAACACGACTGGGACCAGCATCGGCGGCATTGTGGGCTATAACGGGGGCGGGCATATCACCGGCTGCGTCAATTACGCCGAGGTCAACAGCCGCCATAACATAGGCAACAACGCCAGCACCGGCGGCATCACGGGGACTAACTGGGCGGGCGTCTACAACTCCCGCAACTACGGCGTCGTGCAGAGCTATGGCACAGCGGGCGGCATTGCGGGATGCAATTATAACCTCGTGGAGGGATGCTTAAACGAGGGCATGGTGGCCGTATATTGCCCGGGGGGCGGTATCGTGGGCCGAAATGAAGGGGATAGCACAAGCGGGACACTCAGAAGCTGCACGAACAAGGGAACTGTCACGGGGAATGAAGCCACAGGCAAAGACTCCTATTACATAGGCGGTGCGGTCGGGTACAACAATAAGGGGAAGGTGGAGGACTGCCATAATACCGGCACGATCAAGAATTTCACGACCGCTTCCAGCGCTACCGGCGGGCTGGTCGGTTACGGCGTGGGCGGCCAGCCGTCAGGGCTGCTGAGCGCATCGCATAACGAGGGCGCCGTCAGCGGGGCCAACCTCACGGGCGGCCTCATCGGCTGGAGCAGCATGGCGGCCAACGACTGCTTCAACACTGGGACAGTCACCGGTTCAGGCGATTACATCGGCGGTTTAACCGGCAATAGCTCCGGCACTGTGCTGCGATGTTACAACACCGGCTCGGTCAGCGGCTCCAGCTATGTGGGCGGGATCTCGGGCTATATCTGGAATGACGATGCGCTGCTAGATGCCTGCTGCAATACCGGCAACGTCACTGGGACGGCCGGAGCCGATACAGGATGCATTGGGGGCATAGTCGGGGATTACACGGCCGGCACGGTCACGAACTGCTGGTACGACAAGCAAAAAGCGGGCGCCAAAGGCGTGAACGGCACAGATACAGCTGGTGCAGCCGGCCTGACCACTGCGCAGATGGTGGCGGATGATGTGCTGGAGCTGGGCGGTCCAATGTCCGGCCTCGGCAAGACGAATTGGAGCAAGCGGGCGGCGACCGGCAGCCACCGCTATTATCCGGAGCTCACAGCGTTCCATGGCGGCACGGGGGAACAGCAGGCGGCATCGGAGAAAAGTGCTCGAGTGGGAAAGGTCATGCAGGCCGTCGGCGACATCATTCCACCGCTAGCGATCTTCCCCGATCAGTTCCTGACACTTACGTCTCCTGACGTGCAGGAGGGCACTGAGATCATCACCGCCCAGGGCTGGCAGCTCTTGGCGGACGGCGAGTCCGACTGGACGGAGTATACTGGCGGGAGCTTGACTTCCAGCTATGACGGCTGCTTTCTGAGATATTATGCGACAAGCGCATCCGGCACGGTGTACAGCAACACGGTGACGATAACGGTCAACACCAAGCCCATACCGACCATAGAAACGAAACCGACGGCCTCCCCGGTGTGGAAGGGCGGGAGGCTCTCCGCATCCAAGCTCACGGGCGGCAGTGCGGATGTCCCCGGCAGCTTTGAGTGGATGGTCCCAGCAACTATCGTGAACGATTCCGGCGCATATGGCGTGACCTTTACGCCCACCAATACGGTCGATTACAATACCGTCACGACCACGGTACTGGTGACGGCAGTGGACAAGGACATGCTGGAGGTGCGGATTACGGCGGCGGTCGGTCTTAAAAACGCGGCATCCATCGGCGAGGGCAACGGCCAGTACACGCAGGAAGCGGTGGGCACGTTCGCATCGGCCATCGCGGCGGCTCAGGGCGTGGCCAATTCAGCCCCCACCACACAAGCGGATGCCGATGCCGCCCTTGCCGCCTTGGAGGACGCCATTGGCATCTTCAGCGGCGCGGCGAATGCGGTGGACGCCAGCATCCTGTGGGCGATGATCGGCACGGCGCAGGGCAAGCTGGGCACCGCCACCGAGGGCGAGAAAAACGGCGACCACCATCCCGGCGCGATGGATGCGCTGGACGGCGCCATTTCAGCAGCCGAGGCGATCGCCGAGAAACCCGGGCGGACACCAGCGGAGGTGCAGGGCGCGCAGGGCGATCTGCAGGCGGCCATCACGGCCTTCGACATGGCGGAGGTGACGGTCAATTACGGCGAGCTTGCCGACCTGATCGCCCTTTGCCTGCCGCTCCATGAAGGCGCCGAGGAGGGCGAGAGGAACGGCGATTATGAAGCGGGGTCGAAAGACGTGTTCCTAGCGGCCATCGACGCGGCCAAGGACGTGGCGGGATATGAACGCGCGACCCAGACCGAGGTGAACGACGCGAAGGGCATCCTGCTGGAGGCGATGGAGCAGTTCGCGGCCAAGAAGATCGGCGTGAATTACGACATATTGAACGGCCTGATCGCACAGGCCGAACAGAAGCTGGCCGACGGCGTCTACGGCGACCGCAACGGGGAGTGGCTGGAAGAGGCCAAGGAAGATCTGGAAACGGCAGCATCCGCCGCAAAGACGGCGGCTTCGGACCAGCAGGCGACACAGGCGGCCATCGACGCTGCCGCTGCGGAGCTGGCCGCCGCCATCACAGCGTTCGGCAATGCCCAGATTGTTGTCAATTACCAGCCGCTGAAAAATCTGATCGACACGGCGAACAACACCCTGACCATATCCCCGCAGGGCGAGGGGCGCGGCCAGTATCCCCAGCCTGCGTTTGATACATTGGGGCAGGCGGTCAAAGTGGCACAAGCAATAGCGGATAACGACCATGTATCCCAGCAGACGGTCAACGACGCGTTCAGTGCGCTGACGGAAGCCGTCGCCGATTTCTATGCCTCGGCCATCACAGTGGACACCGATGCGCTGGAGCAGGCGATAGACAACGCTAAGGCCGTCAAGTGCGGCGCTTACACGGTGGCCAGCTGGAACGCCCTGCAATCCGCGGTTTCGGATGGCGAGGAGCTTCTTGTGAAGCAGTATGTCATCCAATCAGAGCTTGACGCCGGAGAAAAAGCCATCCGTGACGCGATAGCGGCGCTGAAGGTCGTCCCCGCCGCGGATGCGTTGAAGGAACTGATTGAAGAGGCGCAGAAGCTGATAGACAGCCAGGACCGGAAGGATATCGGGGACGGCGACGGTCAGTATCCGCAGAATGAGATCGACAAGTTGCAGGACGCTATCGACAAGGCAAGGGATATCCTGGGCGGCCCCGGATCCTCCGAAGCCGATCTGCTGGACGCCATTGAGGATCTGCAGAAAGCGATCAACGATTTCAGAGACAGCAGGATAAATGTGGATTTATCTGCCCTGAACGAGGCCATCGCCAAAGCCGGAGCCTTGAAGCAGGACGATTACACCAAGGCAACATGGGGTGCACTGCAAAAGGCCTTAACAAACGCAAAGGCGCTGGCAGATAAAAATGGCGTGACCCAAACGGAGATAGATGCGGCGGAAAAAGCGTTGACAGACGCCCTGAACGCGCTGGTCAGGGTATACAGGTTCATATCCGGCTTCGGCGACTTCACGGGCTCCGGTGACCTCACCGGCACGATAGATGCACCCTATTCGGAATTTGTAAGGCTGATCCGTGACGGCGTGGAAGTGGATCCAACCAACTACACCGTCGCCGAGGGCAGCACGGTCATCACGCTCAAAGAGGTCTATCTGAAGACGCTGAAAAACGGCACATACACCGTGAAGGTGGAGTTTAAGGGCGGTTACGCCGAGACCACGCTGAAGGTGGCGGTTCCGGCGGATGCGGCCGCTGCCCCCACCGGCGACAGCTCCCATGCTTGGCTGTGGATCGCATTGATGGGGGCCGCCATACTTGGCATCATCGGAACAGCCAGGACAAGAAAAAAGAAACTGAGCGTGGGGAAAAGAAGAACGTAACGGCATAATAATAAAGAAGGTCGGGTAGCTAACAAGGTTCCCCGACCTTCTTTAACGACATAATTATCAAACTAAATTTACGGGAAGTATCCAAATATTATCGACCAATGGCAATTGTTCTTTCGCCAGACATACAATCGCACCCTCCCCGATCTTTTTTGTCGGAATCGCATCAAGGCACCTAAAAGCGCTTACCATTGATTTCTTTGGGTCGCTCGTAGTCTTGATTTCGATAGGATAAAGCACCTCACCATCCTCAATCAGCAAGTCAATTTCATTTTTATCCTTATCACGGTAATAATATAGCGGAGGCTTTACAATTCCATCATTGTAGTAGCTTTTGAGTATTTCTGCGAATACAAAGCTCTCAAAAATATGACCCCACATTGCCCCATTTGTCAGCTGCTGTGGTGTGTTCCAGCCTAGCAGCCAGCAAGCAAGTCCGGTATCAAGAAAATACAATTTGGGTGTTTTTATCATCCTTTTATTGAAATTATTGTAGTAGGGCTCTAAAAGATAAACAAGTCCGCTAGATTCCAGTGCGGACATCCAAGCCTTTACTGTCTTTACATCTTTTCCGCAAATTTCGGCAATCGTCGAGTAATTGAGCATTTCACCTGTAAATGAAGCCGTAGCCTTAACAAATTTGATGAACGCCGATTCATCTTGGATATGAAGGATATCTTTGATGTCCTTTTCGATATAAGTTTGAAAATAAGAACTGTAATAATCTGCCCAATCCTTGAGATCACTTTTGGTCTCATATAGTTCAGGAAAAAAGCCCTTGTGTATACATTCTATTATTCTTGCATAATTAAAACCAGAGTGTTCTTTGGCGATATTGTCTATATGTCCACATGTTGGCTTAAACGCTTCGTGAAACCTTATGTCGTCAAGCTCTCTCATGGAAAGACCGAGCATTTTGATGATACCTGCGCGTCCCGCTAGACTGTCACTGACGTTTCCCATCAATTTCATGCTCTGAGAACCGGTGAGGTAGAACTGCCCTTTTGTTTTATTTTCATCAACGACGTCCTTAATGTAATCAAATAGCTCTGCTGCCTTTTGAATCTCATCTACAATAACAGGCGGTTTATTTATTTCGAAAAAAAGCGAGGGGTTATCTTTAGCGCTCTGTCGCACAAGCGGTCGGTTTAAGGCAATATAGTTGATATCGTGATAGACCTCTCTTAGCATCGTAGATTTGCCGACTTGGCGAGCGCCTGTCAATACGATAACAGGCTTGCGTTTTGCGATTCGCGCTACGACCGACTCAATATGTCTATGAATATACATTTGGCACACCATCCTTTTCGACTATTTTGGAATATGATTCCATTATATATAAAGATGTTTTTTTTGTCAAGCAGTCACGGAGTTTTTCAATATATCAATTATTTCTACAACAGTGACAAAATAGCGGCAAGATGATTTCGTGGCAAGTCGTGACAATTTCAATAAATGGGCAGATTCTGGAGGGTTGAGTCCGCAACTATGGGCTCAATATAATCTTTGATAAGTTCTATTCTATCTTTTGCATTTCGGGCAAAAAGAGAAGCAATAGAAACGACTATCTTTTTCTTTGTATTGAAATAAATCACATTTCCGCCATCTCCCATAGCTGCACAGGCATGCTCTTTGTCATCAATAATCCACCATAAGTACCCATATGGAAGATTGATTTTTTGCCATCGACTATGTTCCTTAGTGCTCTCCTCTATCCAACTGGCCGAGACAATCTGTTTGCCATTCCACATCCCGGCATCTAAGCACAATTGGCCGATCTTTGCCATATCTAAAGGCGCGAGGGTAAGCCCCCATCCGCCTGCATTTATTCCGGCCGAGTCAATAACCCAGCCGCTGATGCTTTTAGATTGGTTAAATGCACTTTGTTCTTTCGCACTATGAAGAACCACATTGCTTTCTACAGTAATCCCTAGTGGCGAGAATAAATTTTCTGTTGCGAAATCAAACACGGATTGCCCGGTTGCTTTAACAAGAATGCCCGATAAAATATCCGGTCCTACGAGCGGAGTGTATCTAAATTCCCCGATCTGCCCCTTGCCTCCCAGCAAATCAAGCGTAAACCTCAGCCAGTCATCACTCATGAAATACCTTATGTAAGTATAAGGCTCAAACTTATATTTATACGGGGCTGTCATGGTCAACAAATCCTTAAGCGTAATATTCTGTATTGTTTTTTCTCTTTTTTTAACTGTGTAAGCAGGGAAAAAATCCAATACTTTCTGGTGGATGCTGCTGATGTGCCCCTTGTCTAAGGCAATCCCAATTAATATAGAAATAATGCTTTTTGATACTGAATAAACATGGATTCGGTTAGCAGCAGTGCATTCATTAAAATAATTTTCATATAGCGTTTGACCATCCTTTCGCACAACTATGCCTGCAATATTGCTATAATCAGTGCTTATCTTATTTTCTAACGCAGTCACTTTTTCTTGATTCATATCAATTTCTCCATTTCTTTTTAACAGGATAATAAACCTCAGTTATAAGCTCGCCTTCGCTTGAAACTTGAGAGGGATCCGTTACATAGACTTCATAAAGGGCATTGTTAGATTCATATCCTTCTTTTTCTGCCCACTTGCGTTGCTTAGCGTAAATAGAAGATAGGCCCGAATAAGAACCTTGCAGAATTGTTTTTAAGCATAGCCCCGGATAAAAATCTCTTGTACCGGTAACATACTCCTTTACTGGAATAGCAAATTCAGTATCTAAGCCCAAATGACTAAATTCTTCACTGTGAAAAAGCACCATTGGTGGGGCAAGCATAGTTAATTTGCTGTCTGCGATTTTCCTAAATAATTGGCTAAAGCAATTACTGTATTCTTCAGGAAAATTGTATTTATGAACCATTTTTCGGATAGATAGAAGAAGCATCATTGGCACTTCTACAAGCTTAACATCAATGCTTTCTAGATATGACATAATAGATTTGCCTTGTTTGAGATTTGATAGATCAAGATTTAGTTGGTTTAAAGCGCTTTCATATGCTTGTACTTGTTTCCTGATTTCGGTTTCCTTTTCAGTAAGCGCCATGTAAAGCATTTCGTCAGATGATTCTTCTGATTTAAGTATTGATTTGATTTCTTCTAAAGAAAAGCTGTATGATTTTAGGCGGTTGATCAATAACATCGTTTCTAATTGCTCGATAGAATAATATCTATAACCATTTTCAGGGTTGATTTCATCAGGTAAAATCAACCCTATTTCGGCATAGTAACGAAGCGTCTTTGTAGACACTTTACATATATTTGAAAACTCTCCGATAGATAACATAGGGCATCCTCCTAATGTATTAATATCCTCCTGTCATTATCTTACATCTTGCCCTAAGGGTAAAGTCAATGTGGTTTATTCCTCTTCCTTCCCTTTAAACAAAGCGGTTAATCGATCCCAAAAAGATTCGGTCTTTGTTTCGGCGGGAATACTTGCTTCTTTTATTTTTTCGACTCCGTCACATTTGAATACAAACTGAACCAGCCCGATATTTTTATTTTTCGATGAGGTGAAAGAAACAGGATCAAAATCCGAACCAAGGTACTCGTCCATCATTTTTTCAATTTCAGCTTGGGTCTTTTCCGGTATATCGGCCGTTTCGCTTTTAAACTCACTGGTGCCGTCGTAAAGGTCATTAACGCCTTGTTTCAAGTCGATCATTCCGTCACCGAACAATGAAATACCGGAATGAAATTCTGTATAGCCGTCATTTAGCTGTTTCACACCGTCTGTATATTCTTTCAAGCCCTTGTGGAACTCGCCGTAGCTTTGCGATAATTCCGATAAACCGGCTGACAAATCATCCAATTGCTGCAAAACATCCATACTAGACAGTGCCCCTTCAATCTCTTTCGTCAGATCATTAAGCGTACCGGCAATCGTGTTTGTATTGGCGGTTATTGTATCAATTGTGGAGCCAACGGCGTCAAAAGCAGCTTTTACCTGATTGTAGGTTCCTTTTACCGTTTGTCCCGCCACATAGGATTCTATCAGTTCGCTCAGTAAACCGTATTGGCTTTGGTCGGTATTGGCATACAGCTCCGCAATTTGATTTTCCGTAATCACTGTATCCGGGATGCCCTGTATGGCTGCATTAAGCGCCTGGTATGCCGGCGTGAAACCATCCTTTAGCGCGGTCAGTCCGTCGGAAATTTGTCTTAAGCCTTCAGCCAGCTGTGACAAACCCTGCGGAAGCTGGGTAAGGCCACTTAAATCTATATCCCCAGACATGCCGTCGCTTAAGGATGATGCGATCTGTTTTAACGCCTCGTCAATTAGCTCAGATGCTTCGGTCAATTTCCCTGAATTTTGATTCAGTTCAAAAAGCCCTTGCCCGATGCCTGATGAACCATTTACTAATTCTCCTGCACCTTCTTTTAGTTCGGCTACACCACCTGAAAGTTCACCCACTCCGTCATTCAAATCAGATATCGCATCAGAAAGCTGACCGAGTTCGTCTGTCAGACCGCTTGTATCCGGTAATTCCATGCTCATGGAGAAGGGCAGGGCAGAAATGTCAATGCCGGCCATCACAAAATCCTGAACGTCAGCAGATACGACAATATCGGCGTCTGTGCCCGGCATAACCGTATAGGTCATCATTTTATTTTTACCGGCCTCAGCGATTGTGGCATCCGGCGCTTTGATATCGCTGCATCTTTCGGTATCCAGTGTCAGGGATATTTGCAGCATGTAGTAGTCGTAAAAGACGGCATCTATGTTCTTGTTTGGTGCACTTTTCATATGGATTTCCAGCTTACCGGATTGTCCTGAAAGCTCTTGCGGCGTTATTATCTCACCGTCAAGGGTATAGGACAGTGTAAATATCCACGGAAGGTCGGTTACTGACATGTTGCCCTGATAATAAAAATCCCCTTCATCCGCTTGAATCGACACGCAATCCCCGTCTTGTGCCAGTGGGTCGGTGGTGCTTAGGTTTGTTATCGACGAGTAATGACCGTAATCCGTAAAACTTCCGGCTCCGGCCACTTCAAAATGGTTGACTGCATATACGTTACGGACGCCGCCGTCCGCCCCCATCGTGGCATAAATGACTTCGCTCTTATCCTGAATCAAAGCCGCTTCCTGTGTATCCGGGGCAGTGCCGGAAGCGGTGCGCCAAGGTGCGGCATTGGAAGCGCTTGCCAACATCAATGCCAGTGTGGCAATGAGAATGACCGATATAACGGATTTCGTCAATTTATATTTCATGTTAATCTCCATTCTGCCGCTAAAGCGTCAGCACAAATAGGAATGAAAGTACTGGCTTGCGGCTATTTTTTTGATATACTGTATTTGAGAGAAAGATACACTACAAAGCACGGTGGGAG
>Ga0153924_1001155_pt1 | contig 14259 bp, 17 predicted proteins | sample TSNJ008MetaG_FD_104709 | JGI IMG/M metagenome (GOLD analysis project Ga0153924, IMG submission 104709) | Attine ant fungus gardens microbial communities from New Jersey, USA - TSNJ008 MetaG | ecosystem: Host-associated > Fungi > Mycelium > Unclassified | place: USA: New Jersey, Wharton State...
TAAAAATCAACCTATCGAATCTACATCCGAAGCAAGTGAGTTTTCATCAAATAATAATATGGAATCAATTAACGGTGAGCTGTATTTTAAGAGAATAAGGAGTTGAGTAAAATTTAAAGGATATGGGATACAAAAATATCTTGATAGGCAGAATAACCGCTAGTAATAACAGGTAACATTAAAATCACCTCCAGTCGAAAGATAAAAATATATTCCATCAGCTTGTCGCAAACTTTTAACGATTTGCCAAGTATTTTTGCAAAAAATGTGGGTGATATAAAATAAAGGAAAGGTGACCTTGAATAATAAGGCTTAGGAATTCCGAGAATTTACAATAATAAAGGGAGGATATTGGAAATGAAGAGAATAAAGTTATTTATGTTAATGTCGATTTATGTAATATTGTTATTACAGGGGTGTGGTTCAAAAGTACCAGCGTATGATGAAAATCAATCCACTAAATCCATATTAAATAATAGTAAAGATTCAATAGATTATAATACGTATCTTAAAAAAATATGGGTTGATGAAAATTGGGATGGTGGTGGGACTTGCTATCCAATTTCTTTTTTTATTACAGATATAGAAGATGGAATGATTAAAGGAAAATTTAAACCAAGGACTATAGCAGATGATAAGCATTTTTTAGGAGATTTTACGGGAACAATACAAAATGGCACAGCAGATTGCAGGTTTGATGATAAAACCGGAGATAAAGGGAATATGATATTAATATTTAAAGAGAACAATCAGCTAGAGGTATCCGTAGAATATATAGAACAGGAGATTGAGAATGAATCACTTAATGGGACTTATCTTTTCAGGCCATATAACCTCACAGACGTGAAAAAAGACATTGATCCGCTTAAGACGCATTCACTTGCAGTTGACTTAAATTCGTGGGGAAATGTCAATCTAGTAACGGTAGTATTTACTGGTAATAAACCATATCCAGATGCATTTTTAACAAACGATGACAATGATATTCTGTATCGCTTTGGCATATCATCTCAAAATGCTTTCGAGGTTAAGGATGTTTCAGTAGAGGATATGAACAATGATGGATTAGTAGATATAAAAATTGTTACTCATTGTCCTGAAGATCCTGATATTCCAAATATAGAGCGAATTTTTATTCAAATGGAGAATGGATCATTTCGTTTGAGTGATTAATACTATATGGAACAACAAACCATTAAGTATATAATTACATCGAAAACTATACAGAGGCTGTTATAGCCTTGACAAAGGATAGTAAAAATGCTGCGACTGGATATAGATTGGAGTAGGAGAATTTTACTTAACTATATTGATTCTGACAATTTAGTGAGCTGCTTGTTCCTATAAATTTTAGAGCGATAAAGAGGTTGCCATGCCTCACAAACGCACATAAATATTCTATGTATAGAATTTTGCTCATGGCTATAGAACATATTAAAAGAGTATGAATAAATGAAAAAAATTGGATGTTTTATTGGATTGCTTTTGCTAATTATTCTGGAATTAAGATAATGGGGATACGCTCATAAACATATAGGCAAGTATAAATGATTGAAAGGAGACGTACATTAAAAATGAAAAAATATTTTATTCTGATTGAATTAGTATTTTGTATAATGTTTTTAGGGGCATGTGGTAATGTAACAGATACCAATCTAACCGCTGAAAACGTATTGCTAACAAGCAACATTGACGATGCCTCTAATTTAAACTTAGAATTTGAAAAAGATGTGTATAGAGATAGAGAAATAGAAATATCATATCCGCAAATATCCAATTTAAATTCGGAATTATCAAATTCAATAAACCAGAAAATAAAACAAGATGCGTTAAGCGTTCTGGATTTTTATTCAGGAGAAATTGAGGATTTATCAGTAGAGATAAGCTATACACAGGAAATCATAAACAATAGCTTAATTAGCATTTGTTTTGAAGGAATAGTTCATGTTAAGAATACCGCATATCCTAATAATGTATTTTATACTAGCAATATAGATGGCCGCATGGGTGAAAGGTTAACTACTAAAGACATAATTAAAGTAAACTTAAATCTAATTGAGATAATTAAAAAAAATGCAAAGTATGTACAGAATGATAAAAATACGAATGAAGAATTGACTTCTGAGATTAGTAGAAAATTGGAAAACTATGATTCTTCCAATATGCTAACTGACATAGAAAAATCGGGAACGTCAGAAAGTGAAATATATGTATATTTAAAGCAAGATTCAATAGGATTCAGCCTGCCCGTTTTGCATGCGCTTGGTGATTATGCGAACTTCGAGGTGGAGTATAATTATTTATTGCAATTTTTAAAGTTTTAGATTGTAGGTTATTTTGAATGATGACGTTCTCAACCGTATAACATATTATCAAAATGACAGTACCGACGTTAGTTATACTTACTATTCCGATAATATACGAAAAAGCAAAGGAAGTACAACAAGGTATGGATAGATGATGAAATTGATCTTGACCTGAATGGAAATACAGTAGTAAGTAGCTAACTGCTAAGTATTTAGCGGGAGTATTTCTGTACTGTCGAGAGATGCAGTAATAGTACATTATCATATCGCGAGTACAACGCAATTTTACAATTATTTTGTTTATAAAAAAACGCCAAAACTAAAAGATAGCTATGGAAATATATTCGATTAAATAAGGAGAATAAAATCATGAAACGCATATTATTTTTAGTAATCCCAATATTTTGCCTGTTATCAGCTTGTGGAACAGCGCCAATAAAAAGTTCGGAAATAACATCGGATGAAAAGATGGCATATAGTTATAAAATAGATACTTCTTTTGACAACTCGTCTTCTAATGGTAGAAATCCGATACTTACATTTAGCCGACCTGTTTTTGAAGAGACTTCTGAACTTGCAAAAGAAATTAATCAAATCTATGCGGAATTAGAAAAACCAATAATTGATAAAATGATGCTAAATAATGGGCCAATTCCCGATGAGGTGAAATTGCTTCCCGATTATCCATGGCATTATACAGAATTGAGTGAATGTACATATGAAAAATCTGGAATTGTTTCTTTTGTTTTAAACGGGGATTGGTATATGGGTGGCGTGCAAAACAGTTGGAAAATAGGGCATACTTTTGATTTTACTCTAGGCCGTGAACTAAAAATCAACGATGTTCTGCGCGGGGATGAATCGCAAATTACAGCAGCATTGGAAAACGAATTTTATAATTGGTATAAAAAAGAAAATGGATATGAAATATCAGAAAATTCTGGTAAGGACAATTTAAAAAAGGAATCCGGATTAGATACTAATTTTTATTTGGCAGGAGATGGCTTACATGTTATATATATTCCACATATTGCCACATTAATTCAAAATGGTATTGATATTTTGATTCCATGGACACGTACAGACCTTGTCCGTCCCCAGTGGACTTCATGATAAAGTAAAATGCGAACCTCTATTGAGCAATTATGTGAAAACGTTTAATGAGCAAGCGATTAAAGAGACAAAACAGATGGCACAGAAGTTATTGTCCGTAGAGAAGTAACTGAAGTCATCAAGCTATTACCTCGTTCTGGAACTGGCAGGGTACCTTGAGTTTTTTCTTTACACCGCTAAGGGGCCATAAACTGAGTTATTCATACATTAGAATAACTCAGTTTATTCTTTATAAAAAATCATTCTGAACATTGTCTGAGAGTCACTAACCTTCAAGACTTTCAATTGCAATGTTCAGGATAATATATTTTATCTTAGTCCATCTGGTGAATAATCACAATAAGGTAAAGGTGTTGAAGTCCATTATGGTGAATTAGATTAACAGTAATTATTTTAAAACAATGCTACAACCTTTAGACTAATAACATATAGAATGATTATTGACATAACGGCCTAAAACTCCTATAATGCAATAATAAAATTTCTTTTCGATGATTAGTACAGTGATGCACTGTCTATTCGGAGTATTTAAATCTTCTATAATTTATGGAGTAAAGTTAATTAATTCCACTTACGGCTGGTATCTCTACAATGCATGCGGTGATGTAACAAGTCTGGCTGATAACAATGGCTATGTGATTCAAAACTACGATTATGATCCATTTGGCGTACAGTTGGGTAACAATACAGGAATTGACAACAATCCTTGCCGTTATTGTGAGGAATAGTACGATATCGAAAGTGGCTACACCTATCTATGGGCAAGGTATTATGACCCGAACATTGGACGGTTTATTAACGAAAATGCGCCAAAGGGTGATTCAACGGACTGAGGTTCTCACGTTTCAAATCTTGTCAAGACAAAGATTAAGTACAACATATACTAAAAGATATGCCGGCATATATTTTAGCTAAAATTAATTTTGCACCTCAACATCAAGCGCAGGCTATTTAGCAAAAGTATTTAACGCAAATTACGAAAGGAATTATGATTACAAGCGGGCTTGGGATGGTCATCCAGGCAAGGCACTACTTGACAAAAGGGCTGCCGATGCAGAGACTTGGTATAAATATTTATGCAAGATAAAATAACTCATTGAGCCGGACACCGTGTGTTACGGTGTCCGGCTCGCCCTGATAATTTGCACAAAGTAAAAAGGAGGGACATCAACAATGAATAAGTTTATTCGTATTATATTAGCCGCATTTTTAGCAATTCTATCTTTAGGATTAGCAGGTTGTGTGGGGAGTAAAGATGAAGTACCGTCTGAAACAAGTACTTCTCCATCAAATAGCAGCACGGATTCAACCATTTATGAGCAATATCTGAGGAAAGTATGGATTGAGAAAAATTGGGATGGCGGAGATATTTTTTATCCAATTCCTTTTTCTTTATCCATTACCGACATAAAAGAAGAAAAGATTGAAGGGAAATTTTCAATAGATACCGTAGCGGATAGTGATTATTTATTAGGAGGTTTTACGGGTGCAATTCAGAATGGCAAGGTAAACTGTCAGTTTGATGATAAATCAGGGAACAAGGGGAATATGACATTAGATTTTTTAGAAAACAATAAACTGGAGGTCTCAATAGAATTTACTGAAAAAGACCCGATATATAGGGCTGAGAATGGTACTTATCTATTTCGGCTATATAACCTTAAGGACGTTGAAAAATCCCTTGATGCAATTAAAACATACTCAATAGCCATTAATCTATTTTGGGGAAATGTCAATATTGTAGCCGTAGTATATAATGTTGATAAATCACCATGCCCGGTTGTGTTTTTGGCGAATGATGACGGCGATATTTTATATCGCTTCGGGGGAGCATTTCCTAATGGTACAGAAATTAAAGATATTTTAATAGAGGATATAAACGGGGACGGTTTAGAAGATGTTATATTTATTTCTGCACCCCCACACGCAGATATTTATTCTGACCTTGACGCTGTACATTTTGAAGATATTTATCTTCAAAATGAGAAAGGGTTGTTTGAATTTTCTGAACGTATAGAAAAGGCCAATACAGAGAGATAAAGATACGCTGACCCTTGTTTATACTAATAATACCCTCCCCGGATATTTCCGTCTGTGCTTTTTGCGTTCAAGCGACGGGGATATATTCCTTTGAGCCGTCCCCTATCAATAAAGCATTGTAATGTATAAAGGGTATAATAACAACATTTTTATTGCGCGGTTTCAATTATTCTAGAAAGGAGAAGTGGTTATGAAAAAAATCATATGGATTTCTCTCTTGCTTGCTGTTACAGTATTCTTTACAGGATGTGGAATATCAGAAAATGGCAGTCAAGGTAATAATACAGAAAGTCATACAGAAAGTCTGACTGAAGATACTGGTAACGAGAATGCATCTGGAATCGCGAATGATTATGAGGTTCATGAAGCAGAATATGTTTTTGACGAGGGAGGGGAGAGCGAATATAAAGTAACGTATGCACAAATATCCGGAATCAACGATAAGGACATAGAAGCGGATATCAATCAGGCTCTCAAACTGGCAGTAACAGAGTGGTTGAAGGAAGATACCACTTGGATGGAAAAATGCGAGTATGTTGTTACATGCCATACGCAACGTTACCTGTCATTGCTCTATACGCACAAATCGATAGGAGGAAATCCAAAAAGTCAAAGGACATATATAACCCGTTTTGGCATAACAGTTGATATGCAGACAGGAAAGAGGGTATTTTTAGACGAGTTAATGGATGCTGTCAGCCTAAAAGAAAAATTGATGGAATATGAATATAGCAATGATATTGGGGCACCGATAACAGCAAAGGATGCAAACAAAATCATACAGGGGGCATCACTATCTGAGATGGAATATTTTGTTTTGGAGTATCACAATGATCCTCTTTTCTTAATAGGAAGTTCTCTTCACTATAAACCATCATTTTATTTTACAGACAATCAAATTGTTATATTAAGGAATATTGATATGATTTCAGATTATGGAAATGAGATTTTCCTTGATTTCGAGATGTAACGCTACGTAATTACCTGTATTTTATTGTCAATAAACTGTAGATAAAAAATAATTATGTGGTAGATTTATTATAAAAACAAAAGACAAGTAGAAATAATTAGATATGAAAGTAATACTAAAAACGCTTCGGGTTTCCGGAGAGTTTTTAGTTATATATTTTAATTAGCATCAGGCCATGCCATTATCATCTCTAATGTGATTTTAGGCAATATCCTTAAGTATTCTTTCTCCATTTTTTTGTTTCTTCAACTGTTAATTCAGGAACACGTTTCTTTAAAGCACGAATGTATTCCTCTGCATTCTCCAATTCTAAAGACATTGAAATTCGTTCAGCATTTTGTTGAAGTTCTTCTGGTTTACAAGTTAATAATATCTCAAACATACTTTTCCCTCCTATTAAATTACTATTTGTTGAATATTATATAAATACTATTTAATGCTTTATTCTAACATAAAACCTCAGAAAATAAAGCTATTTACATAGGACGGCACACGCCGTCCTTTTACATAACCAAAATTAAGGAGGATTTGACATGGCAGATAAGAGAATGGCAGGCACTTATGAAATCACACAAGCCTTGCATATTAGCGAACATGAAATTGTTTTCGGAATTGACGAGAACAGCACCGATAGCAAATATATGTGTGGTTATTGCATTCAAAATGATTTATTTGCAAGTTATGAGGATTGTGTCGGCGGTAACGATTATGTGGAAATCGTGAAACTGTTTGCCGAGCGTGTGCAGGAACAGGCAGGTTTTAATCTATGCACAACGCCCTAACGCAACGGCAGTATTGGAACTTGAAAAATGGAATAAACAGTTTGGCAGATGGGTAAATAAAGGTGCGACAGGCATTGCCGTGTTCGATGATGAACATAACGGAAATAATCGGCTCAAATATTATTTGATATATCCGATACCCACAAAAGCCGAATGTCCCGACCCGTACCCATTTGGAACGTGCATGAGCAATATGAGGACGATATAATTGAAACGCTTGAAAACACATTCGGTGCATTGGAATACGGGGACGATTTACTGACTGCCCTTATCTATGCGGCTTCCAATGCGGTTGAGGATAACTTTTCCGATTATCTTTCGGAATTGATGTATTGCCGTGAGGACAGTTTTCTTGAAGAACTTGACGAGCTGAACGTAAAAAAATATTTCAAGGAAGCACTCGAATGTTCGGTATCATATATGCTTTTAGAACGCTGTTGCGGCGGTGCTGCCGATGATTATAGAAAACTCGTTGATTTTTCGAGCGTTATCAATTTCAATACTCGTGAAACGCTCAATGCTCTTGGCACGGCAGCAAGCGATATATCGGAAATGGCGTTGCGTGAAATTTCCGCTACCGTCCGAAATCTGCAAATTGCAGAGAAAAAGCAAATTCGCACATTTGCGGAAAAACCAAAAGTGCAGTACCCTAATAATACAAAGAATATTAGCAATTCTGAAAGGAGTTTTGATAATGGAAATCACATATAGCAGGAACGGGGATTATTTAAGTTAAGGATAGTCGAAAGGAAAAACTCACAAACACACTGTTTACAGAACTCCTCGCAAAACAATAAAACCGAATGGAGAAATGTAAAATGGAAAAATCATTATTTGAGCAAATTGGCGGCATATATCACGAAGAAAGCGACTATCTTATCCCAAACCTTGCATTACCCGCTGAAAAGGAACAGACTATAGGTATTTGGGGGCAGCGGCATTTGAGATATATCAAGCAGTATAAACGGGGGCTTTATACCAATCTGCTGACAAGCGGAAAACTTAATGCCTATCTTGCCGATATCAACAAACAGGCTGAAAATATGTTTTTTCAGTTGGTAAAGGCATTTGCTGATAGGCAAGGCGAGACAGAACAGCTAAAGGTGGATAGTCCTATGGAGTGGGTAGGCAGAATGAACATCATTAGAAATGCAGTAGAGGAAGTTATCAGCAAAGAGATTATTTATGCTTAGCTAATAGAGCAATGGCGGCAGGGTGAAAATCTTGCCGCCTGCTTTTTTCGGGGATTTCTTCTTACACGAACTGCAATCTTTCGGGATAAGATATTAAATCTCTGATTATTGGAGAGATAAAAACTCGGTTTTCAGACTTTATATTGACTTTATGCAAACCCTCTTGACAAAATCGACACGAGTGTCGTATAATGTTTTCGACACGAGTGTCGGTTTTGTGGAAAGGATGAATTTGAAATGTCAAAATCCGATGATAAGAAAAAGTTGATTTTAGAAAAAGCACGACAGATATTTATACGAAATGGTTTTAACAATGTAACAATGAAGGACATCATTGAAGAATGTCAAATTAGCCGAGGGGGGCTATATTTTTATTTTTCATCTGTTGATGAAATATTCAAAGCCGTAGTTGAGGTGCATAACAAATCTAAAATAGATGAAGTAATTATCGACGTTAAAAAAGGCATAGATTTCTCTGAACTTTTAGAATCATATTTTTCAAAGCAAAAGAGGCGATTTTTGAATATGGACAAAAGCTTAAAAACAGCCATGATGGAATTTTTTCTTTCTCATAAGGATGAGTTCTCTAAGAAATTCATTCTATCTCAGTTTATGAATTCAAAAAATATGATGTTAGATATATTGAAATATGGAGTTAATAATGACAAAGTTGAAGATATTGACTTAATGCTATTAGCAGAGAACATTATGTTTTTCTTTGAAGGTATTGGCACAATAGCCTTAATAGCAAGAATAGATGAAGAGCAAATAGATAGACAGTTTGAGCATATTAAAAAAAATATAATTTCAAATATTGAGAACATAGGGAAAATAGGTGCTGATAAATGAAGGTAATGATAACAGCGGGAAGTACTGTTGAGAGAATTGATAGAGTTAGAAGTATATCGAACATTTCCACAGGAAAACTTGGCAGCTTGATTGCTGATGCTTTTTCCTCCGTACAGGACATTGAAGAAATATATTATTTATGCAACAAGACAGCTATTTTGCCACGCTCGGAAAGGGTTACTATCATAACAATAGATAATGTAACAAGCCTCGAAAGTGTCATTAAAGATGTTTGCAATCGTGTTCAAATTGATATTGTCATTCATAGTATGGCAGTTAGCGATTACTGCGTTAACAAAATTACTTCTGTTTCAATTATTGCGAAAACGCTTGCACCTAAACTTGATTTGTTGAAGGACGAGCAGATAACTGAAACCGCCCTATTGCCATTACTTTATGTATCAATAGATGAATCATCAATAGATGATACAAGGAAAATAAGTTCCAACATTGACGATATGCTGTTATTTATGAGGAGAACACCTAAAGTTATTTCTATTTTTCAAAATATCTCGCCGAAATCTATTCTTGTAGGATTCAAATTATTAGACACCGTGCCTCATGAAGTGTTAATTGATACGGGTTTTCATGTATTGCAGGAGAATAAATGCAATTTTGTTCTTGCGAATGATTTAAGCAAGATTAACGAAAAATCACACGTTGGATACTTGATTGATGGTAAAAAGAATTATCAGCGGCTTGCGACGAAAAAAGAAATAGCCAATGCTATTGTTAATGTAACGATAGCTGAAAGGAAAAAGCAGAAATGAAAAATATCATTTTAGGTGTAACGGGCAGTATTGCGGCATATAAAGCGGCGGAAATTTCAAATCTACTCACAAAAAGCAATGTAAATGTTCATACGATTATGACAGCGTCCGCAATCAAATTCATAACGCCTCTTACCTTTCAAACATTGACTAAGAACAAAGTATATACCGATATGTTTGAGGAATTTTTTTACTCTGATGTCCGCCACATTTCGCTTGCTCAAAAATCAGACTGCTTTGTTATCGCACCTGCAAGTGCGAATATTATTGGAAAAATTGCAGCGGGAATAGCAGATGATATGCTGACAACAGTGGTTATGGCAATGCAAAATAAGCCGATAATCATATGCCCCGCTATGAACACAGCTATGTACGAAAATCCTATAACACAAAGCAACATAAAAAAACTCATTGAATTAGGCTATCAATTTGTTGAGCCTAAAGAATCTCGTCTTGCTTGTGGAGATTTGGGTAAAGGTGCGCTTGCTGATGTTGAAACCATCATAACAGAAGTTAAAAAAGCTATTAACGAGGTATAAGATGACAGAAATAGATATCACCAAAATAAAAGGGTTTAAAATTGGTCATGCACAAGATTTTGAAGCCGCCACAGGCTGTACGGTTGTAATATGTGAAAATGGTGCTGTTTGCGGTGTGGATGTTAGAGGCGGCTCACCGGGAACAAGGGATACCGATGCGTTGAATCCGATAAACAACAGAGAAAAAGTACACGCTGTCTTACTGGCGGGTGGCAGTTCTTTCGGGCTTGATGCTGCCGGTGGTGTAATGGAATTTTTAGAAAAAAGAAAAATAGGACGTGATGTTGCAATAACTATTGTTCCAAATGTATGCGCTGCCGTATTGTTTGATTTGAAATGTGGCTGTTCCCATATTCGACCTAACTCCGAAATGGGATATACAGCGTGCATAAACGCTTTTTCTGATATGAAGTGGAAAAGCGGAAATCACGGCGCCGGAACAGGAGCAACAATAGGAAAATTTTTAGGCGTTAAATTTGCGATGAAAGGCGGTATTGGCAGTATTGCCTTTCGCCATAATGGACTTTATGTGGGAGCTATTGTTGCCGTAAATTGCGTTGGCGACATATGGGATTATAAGGCGGGAAAGATAGTTGCAGGAGTGCGTACAGTTGATGGCAACGGGTTTGCAGATAGCGAAAAACTAATACTTAACGAATATAATAAAAATAATGATATTTTTACTGGAAACACAATTATTGGATGTATTGTCACAAATGCAAAATTAACGAAAGCACAGGCGACCAAACTTGCATCGATAGGTCATAATGGCATTGCGAGGGCTGTTAGACCCGCACATACTGTTTTTGACGGAGATACTATATTTTCAATGTGTGCAGGCGAAGTTGATGCAACGCTCGATGCTGTTGGGATTCTCGCAAGCAGAGCGGTAGAACACGCAATTATTGATGCTGTTAATAACGCAGAATCTTTTGGTGGTTTCCCTGCAATAAAAGATATTCTTGAAAAAACTGATGGATAAATGAAATGAAAGGTGGGTTATTGATGATATGACGAAGATAAATTTACTTAACAGCTCGGTAGCTTTTCTAAAACGCAACGGGCGGTATCTTCTAATGAAACGAGATATAGATAGAGAAATAGCTCCCGGTTTATGGAGTGGTGTAGGTGGACATATTGAGCCGAGTGAATTGAACGACCCTCTGTCGACCTGTTTGCGTGAAATATTTGAAGAAACTGGGATAATGTATGACCATATTTTCAATCTTGAATTGCGGTACATAATCATACGCAGGGCGGGTGATGTAATTCGGCAAAATTATATTTATTTTGGCGAAACGGATATCTCTGATGTTGCTGACACAGAAGAGGGAACGCTTCATTGGGTTTCTCAAACAGAACTGCTTGAAAGAGAGTTTACCAAGACATATGATGCGATGCTGAGACATTATATAAATGCATCCGATGAAAAGACCCCTGTTGTTGTTGGGGTTACAGAGAATATCAATGGTAAATTACATATGAGTTGGTCTGATGTGGAAGATTTTGAATGATAGGCATAATGCTTTTCTTGTGTTATATCCTTGCAAAGCTCGGCAAGGTTGTACCGCTTTAACGTAATCAGGGATTTTATATTAGCGACAAAAGGGGGTATTAAAATGGGAAACACATTTTTTCTTGTTCACGGAGCGTGGACTGGCGGTTGGTGTTGGGAGAAACTTCGTCCACTGTTAGAAGCCGAAGGGCATAACGTCATAGCTCCTGATATGCCGGGGCACGGCGAGAATAGATTACCTATAGCAGAGCAAAACCTTGAAAAATATGCCCATACTGTTGAATCTTTGATTGCACAGCTTGACGAGTCGGTTATTCTTGTCGGTCACAGTTTCGGTGGTATGATAACGAGTCAAGCAGCGTGCTATATTCCGAACAAAATCAAAAAACTTGTCTATATTGCAGCTTTTTTACCACGAGACGATCAAAGCTGTGTTAGTATCACCAAAAGCATAAAGCCAACATTTCACGAAAAACTCATAGCATATGGTTATGATTTTATAATGTCTGCTGATGGAAAGACCTCAATGCTCACGCCAAATGCCTGCATTGACTTTGTTTTTAATGATATTCCAAAAGATAGTGCGTTAGTGATTGCCGAGCGTCTTAGTCCCGAATCTAACAAAGCCCAGCAGCAGGCTGTCGTTCTTAACGACAAGTTTAGTGACATCCCGAAAGCATATGTGCGATGTGTACTCGACCAGACAGTTGATATAAGACTGCAAGACAAAATGATTGCCGAAACCTATTGCGACGAGGTATACACCCTCAAAACAGGGCATTGCCCGTTTGAATCCGCTCCGCACAGTTTGGCTGATATTCTATTTAGTCTGTAAAATACGGAAATTTCTTTCTAAAGAAAAAAGCATAACAAATCGTTCTTTCCAAATTAAATACAATGTTAGGTAAAAATTTTAAAAAAATAGAATGAATATATTGTCCCATCTGCGGCGGTAAGACCCGTGACAAGATACGAGAAGATACAGTTTTAATCAGTGAAATAATCTCTTATGATGCACTTGCTTTTCGGCTAATATTGTCGATTTGCAGGTACATTTTTTATTGCGGGATTATTCCCCGTTGCCGTTCCCCGCCGCTCCAATTTGAATTTTACATTTTTCAAATTCAGATTGGAGGAAAACAGAAATGGCATACAACAACGGCAGAGAAAATCGGAAGGTTGTAGATGAACAGGAAACCACGCAGGAAACAGAAAAAACAGCAGAAGCAAGCGAGCCGGATATTTCCGATATTACGGACGAATTACCGACTGAAAAAGAAACTATCACTCCTACTCCCGTCTTTATCAAACCGAAAAGCAACAGCCGTATTCAGATCTTTGACTTGCACCCCGAAATTCCACAATCAGACCGCCACAATTTCCGCATAACGGACGATGCTTTAGGTGCCGGAAGTGTAAAAGAGAAATTCCGTAAGAATGTTGAAGCCATCAAGACCTTGCAAACAATAGATATTGATAACCGCTATGCTACTAAGCCATGGGCAGAACATCCCTTTATCGTTGCTGTAACCGAGGGTGAAGCTGCCGTTTCCCTTTCTGCCGAGGAACATAAAATCTTGGCAGACTATTTCAATCTGTATGTTGAAATGACAAACTTGGAACGACAGCAAATCTATTTCCGTGGGCATACAGACAGCTTTGCTTATTTGAAAAAGATAGGTGTGATTTAGCGGAACAGCAAGATGGTCAAGACGGCGTTGAAGAATCAGCGCCGCTTTGATAAATTATGTGGAAAATTTAGAAAATTGATGATATAATAATGTTTAAAAAATGATGTTATAACTACAACGTGCTACTATAAGCAGGCTTTAAAAATTCATTTTCTTTATATAACGAGAAACTGATGTTCGCATTAAAGCGATAAGGCGAGATAGGCAAATGAAAATTATTGTGATATAATAAGTGTAACATAATACGGCGAAGATAAAAACACAGTCCCGGTTGGTAGTCCGGGCGCGGTTCATTGTCAGTAACCAGCCTCCTTGGTTGTCCGTTCTTCGCTTAGTAAACAAGGAGGCATTTGTTGTGCAAAAAACTGAAAGCAAACTAACGGTTTATTTTGATGAACCTTTTTGGGTGGGCGTTTATGAGCGCATTTCGGATGGGTTATTAGAGGTATGTAAAATCACATTTGGTGCAGAACCTAAAGACTATGAGGTA
>Ga0153924_1001159_pt1 | contig 14235 bp, 12 predicted proteins | sample TSNJ008MetaG_FD_104709 | JGI IMG/M metagenome (GOLD analysis project Ga0153924, IMG submission 104709) | Attine ant fungus gardens microbial communities from New Jersey, USA - TSNJ008 MetaG | ecosystem: Host-associated > Fungi > Mycelium > Unclassified | place: USA: New Jersey, Wharton State...
CACCAGGTCACGATCGCGAAGGGCGAGAAGTCCGGCAACGCGGGCAGCATCCTCGCGCTCCTCGGCCTGGGCATCGAGAACGGCGACGAGGTCACGCTCACCGTGAACGGCGACGACGCCGAGACGACCGCGGACAGCCTGGTCGAGTTCCTCAAGACGGACCACGACGCGGCCTGACCACGCGGGTCGCGTCCTCGACGCGACCACCCGACGGACCGGAGGCGCGGTGCCAGCTGGCACCGCGCCTCCAGTCCGTCCGGGGCACGGGTCCAGGGCTGTCGGCGCCCGCCGATAAGGTGTTCTGCATGACACGCCTGCGCCTCGCATCCGTCAACGTGAACGGCGTCCGCGCCGCCTTCCGCAAGGGGATGGGCGACTGGCTCGCCACACGCGACGTCGACGTGCTGGCCCTGCAGGAGGTCCGTGCCTCGAGCGACGACCTCGCCGGCCTGCTCGGCGACGAGTGGGACATCGTGCACGACCCGGCCACCGCCAAGGGCCGCGCGGGCGTCGCGATCGCTTCTCGACACAGCGCCCACGTGCACCGCGTGGCACTCGGCGCCGACGACTTCGACTCGGCAGGCCGCTGGCTCGAGGCCGACTACGAGATCGGCGGCACCACCGTCACCGTGGTGTCCACCTACGTCCACTCGGGCGAGGTCGACACCCCGAAGCAGGACGAGAAGTGGAAGTTCCTCGACGCGATGACGGAGCGCCTGCCGAAGCTCCGCGAGCACAACCCGCTCGCCGTCGTCGTCGGCGACCTCAACGTCGGGCACGACCAGCGCGACATCAAGAACTGGAAGGGCAACGTGAAGCGCGCCGGCTTCCTGCCCCGCGAGCGCGCCTACTTCTCGCGCTTCTTCGGCGCCGACGGCACCGAGGTCGAGGGCGCGGACGGCTCGACCGGTACCGGCCTGGGCTGGGTCGACGTCGGCCGCGAGCAGGCCGGCGACGTCGAGGGCCCGTACACCTGGTGGTCCTGGCGCGGCCAGGCGTTCGACAACGACACGGGCTGGCGCATCGACTACCAGATGGCGACCCCGGAGCTCGCCGCGAAGGTCACGCAGTACACGGTCGACCGGGCCGCGGCGTACGACCAGCGATGGTCCGACCACGCCCCCGTGGTCGTCGACTACGAACTCTGATCTCCCACTCCTCCAGCAGCTACAGGACAGCAACACCATGACCAAGACGCGCATCTTCTCGGGCATCCAGCCCTCGGCCGGATCCCTCCACCTCGGCAACTACATCGGCGCGCTCATGCAGTGGAGGACGCTGCTCGACGACTACGACGCGATCTACTGCGTCGTCGACATGCACGCGATCACCTCCCCGCAGGACCCGGCCGAGCTCCGGGCGAACACCCGCGCCACGGCCGCGCAGTACATCGCCTCGGGCATCGACCCGACCAAGGCGACGCTGTTCGTGCAGTCGCACGTGCCGGCGCACGCCGAGCTCGCGTGGGTGCTCAACACCCTCACCGGCTTCGGCGAGGCGAGCCGGATGACCCAGTTCAAGGACAAGTCGGCGCGGCAGGGTGCCGAGGCCGCATCGGTCGGGCTCTTCACGTACCCGGTGCTGATGGCGGCCGACATCCTGCTGTACGACACGAAGGTGGTGCCGGTCGGCGACGACCAGCGGCAGCACGTCGAACTCACGCGCGACCTCGCCGGCCGCTTCAACTCGCGGTTCGGTGACACGTTCGTCGTGCCGGAGGCCCGGATCCTCACGGACACGGCCCGGATCTACGACCTGCAGGACCCGACGAGCAAGATGAGCAAGTCGGCCGCGTCCGACAACGGTCTCATCCGGCTGCTCGACGACCCGAAGCGCACGGCGAAGAAGATCCGTTCGGCGGTCACCGACACCGAGCGGGAGATCCGGGCGGACCGGCAGGCCAAGCCGGGCATCACGAACCTGCTGTCGATCCTGTCGGCGTTCACCGGTACCCCGGTCGCCGCGCTCGAGGAGTCGTTCCAGGGCAAGGGCTACGGCGACCTGAAGGGCGAGGTCGCGGACGCCGTCGTGGCGGAGCTCGAGCCGGTGCGCGCCCGCACGCTCGAGCTCCTCGACGACCCCGCCGAGCTCGACCGGCTCCTCGAGGTCGGTGCCGAGCGTGCCGAGTCGATCGCGTCCGAGACCCTCGCGAAGGTCTACGAGCGCATCGGCTTCGTGCCGCGTCCCCGGCGCTGACCGCCGGTACCGACATGATCCCCGTCACGTTGACGTCCGCCCGGGTGCACCTCGACGTGCCCACCCGGGCGGACGTCGCCGCGATCACCGAAGCCTGCCAGGACCCGGCGATCGTGCGGTGGACGACGATCCCGACGCCGTACACGGCACGGGACGCCACCACGTTCGTCGACGCCCTCGTGGGACCGGGGTGGGCATCCGACCGCGAGTACACCTGGGCGATCCGCCGAACCGGGTCGACCTGGCTCGAGGGCATCGTCGGCTACCGGACCGCGAACCGCGACCTCGGGTTCTGGCTCGCGCCGTCCGCCCGCGGTGCCGGACTCATGCACGACGCCGTCGGACTCGTGCTCGACTGGGCGTTCGAGCAGGGCGCTCCCGACGTGTACTGGGAGTGCTACGTGGGCAACACGGCGTCGGCGTCCGTCGCACGGGCCGCCGGCTTCTCGTACACCGGCACGGGCGAGGCCCGGATCCCCGGACGCGACGGTGCGCCGACGACGGCGTGGAAGGGCCTCCGTCGCGCCGACGGGTCCCCGGCGTCCGACCTGGCGTGGCCGGCGGAGACGTTCGCCGCCGGCGACGTCGGCTGACGGTTCCACGCCGGTAGTCTCGGGTCGTGAGCAGCACCCCCACCCCGGCCGAGGTCCGCGCGATGCGCCGTGGCCTCGAACTCGCCGCGCTCGGCCCCGCGGTCGGCGACCACGCCCGCGTCGGGGCGGTCATCCTCTCCCCCGCCGGTGACGTCCTCGCCGAGGGCTGGCACAAGGGCGCCGGCACCCCGCACGCCGAGGTCGACGCGATGACCAAGGTCCCGGCCGAGGTCCTCCGCGGTGCCACCGCGGTCGTCACGCTCGAACCCTGCAACCACACCGGCCGCACCGGCCCCTGTGCCGTCGCGCTCATCGAGGCCGGCATCGGCCGGGTCGTCTACGCGATCGACGACCCGGGCTCGGACGTGCACGGCGGCGGCGACCGGCTCCGCGCCGCCGGCGTCGAGGTCGTCTCCGGGGTGCTCGCGGACGAGGCCGAGGCGTTCCTCGAGCGGTGGCTCCTCTCCGTCCGCCTGGGTCGGCCGTGGGTCACCGTCAAGTGGGCGTCGAGCCTGGACGGCCGCGCCGCCGCCGCCGACGGCACGAGCCAGTGGATCACCGGTGCCGCCGCGCGCCAGCACGTGCACGAGCAGCGCGCCGCCCACGATGCGATCCTCGTCGGCACCGGGACCGTCCTCGCCGACGACCCGACCCTCACCGCGCGGGGCGACGCCGGCGAACTCCTCGCCGACCAGCCGTTGCCCGTGGTGTTCGGCGACCGCCCGGTCCCCGACGACGCCGCCGTGCGCCGGCACCCCCGCGGGCTCGTCACACTGCCGGGCCACGACCTCGCCGCCTCGCTCGGCGCCCTGCGCGGCCACGGTGTGCACTCGGTGTTCGTCGAGGGCGGCCCCACGGTCGCGTCGGCGCTCATCGCCGCGGGGCTCGTCGACGAGTACCTCGTGTACCTCGCACCCGTCCTGCTCGGCGGCCCCCGTGTTGCCCTCGATGACGTCGGTGTGGGAAGCATCGGCGAGCGTCGGAGGTTGGACGTACTATCGACCACCAGCCTCGGCCCCGACCTGCTGGTCCGAGCTCGACCCCACCGCCAGGCCCGGCCGGTGGCGGACGCGCTCGGAGACGAGGGGCCCCAGAACGACCGGAGCACCCCATGACCGAAGCACTCACCTCCCCCACCCCCGGGAGCCCGGTCCAGTTCGAGGTGTCCACGAACGTCCCGACGACCCACGGCACGTTCGAGATGCGCGCCTACCGCGACCTCGTGACGAGCGCCGAGCACGTCGCGATCATCGGTTCCGGCCCGGACGGTGCCGCTCCCCGCGACGGCGCGCTCGTCCGTGTGCACTCGGAGTGCCTGACGGGCGAGGCGTTCGGGTCGCTCAAGTGCGAGTGCGGTCCGCAGCTCGACGCGGCGCTCGACACGATCGCTGCCGAGGGCGGTGTGGTGATCTACCTGCGCGGGCAAGAGGGCCGCGGCATCGGGCTCATCAACAAGCTGAAGGCCTACCGCCTGCAGGAAGACGGGCTCGACACCCTCGACGCGAACCTCGCGCTCGGCCTCCCGGCCGACTCCCGCGCGTACGGCGGCGCGGCCGGCATCCTCGCCGACCTCGGCATCACGAGCGTCCGGCTGCTCTCGAACAACCCGGAGAAGCGCCGTCAGCTCGAGGAGCACGGCATCACGGTGGAGAGCCTCGTGCCGCTCGTCGTCGGCGTCTCCGCGCAGAACGCCGGGTACCTCGACACGAAGCGCGACCGGATGGGCCACCAGCTCCCCGCCCACCTGGGCTGATTCGCAGGTGCACGACATCTGTCGTAGGATGGGGGCTTCCGTCACAAGCGGTCCACCACCACAGCCGAACGCACCCGATCGGTGTCCGCGCCACCCTGCGCGAACCGACCGGTGTCCGCCGTCCGGCTGACCGCTGCGCTCCCCTCGAGCGCTCCCTCACGGAGTCCCTTCACCCCATGTCCGCCGCACCGGCACCCGCAGCCCCGAAGACCGCCGGCAATCCGCGCTCCCGCGTCGTGATCGCCAGCCTCGTCGGCACCTCCATCGAGTTCTACGACTTCTACGTCTACGCGACGGCCGCGGTCCTCGTCTTCCCGACGCTGTTCTTCCCGAACGAGGACCCGACGGCGTCGCAGCTGTCCTCGTTCGTGACCTTCGCCCTGGCGTTCTTCGCGCGTCCGGTCGGATCGGTCCTCTTCGGCCACTTCGGTGACCGTGTCGGCCGCAAGGCGACCCTCGTCGCGTCCCTGCTCGTGATGGGTACCGCCACGTTCCTGATCGGCTGCCTGCCGACGTTCGACTCGATCGGCATCTGGGCCCCCGTGCTGCTCGCCGTGATGCGCTTCGCACAGGGCGTCGGCCTCGGTGGCGAGTGGTCCGGCGCGGCCCTGCTCGCGACGGAGAACGCGCCGAAGGGCAAGCGCGGCGTCTTCGGTTCGATGCCGCAGCTCGGCGCCCCGATCGGCTTCCTGCTCGCCAACGGCCTGTTCATCGCGATCAACGCGGCGATGCCGGCCGGCGCCGACGGCACCCCGAACCCCGACTTCCAGGCCTGGGGCTGGCGTCTGCCGTTCCTGCTCTCGGCGGTCCTCGTGATCGTCGGCCTGTACGTGCGGTTCAAGCTCGTCGAGTCCCCGGTGTTCCGCGGTGTCCAGGAGTCCGGCACGGTCGCGAAGATCCCGCTGGCCCGGGTCTTCCGCACGTCGTGGAAACCCCTCATCGTCGGCACCTTCGGCATGGTCGCCACGTACGTGCTCTTCTACTTCATGACGACGTTCACGCTGTCGTACGGCACGACGGGCGCCGAGGCGGGGCCGCTCGTCCCGAAGATCGGGCTCGGCTACACCCGCGGCGAGTTCCTGACGCTCCTGATGATCGGCGTCGTGTTCTTCGGCATCTTCACCCCGGTCGCCGGCATGCTCGCCGACAAGTTCGGGCGTCGTCGCACCCTCATCCCGACGACCGTCGGCATCGCGCTGTTCGGCCTCACGTTCCAGTTCTGGTTCGCGGCGTCGACCGGTCCGATCACGGTCGTGACCTTCCTCATCGTGGGCCTGTCGCTGATGGGCCTGACGTTCGGCCCGATGGGTGCCCTGCTGCCGGAGCTGTTCCCCACGAACGTCCGGTACACGGGTTCGGCGATCGCGTACAACGTCGCCTCGATCCTCGGTGCCTCGCTCGCCCCGACGATCGCCCTGGCGCTGTGGAAGCCGGACGGGAACATCTTCCTGGTCGGTCTGTACCTGACGATCGCGGCCGTGGTCACCCTCGTCGCGCTCCTGTTCGTCCGCGAGACGAAGAGCGCCGGCCTCGACGAGGCGGACCGGTCCGGCACGCCGGACGCGGCCCCCGCCCAGGCGCGCGCCTGACGCGACCCCTGTTCGGACTGGAGGCGCGGTGCCAGCTGGCACCGCGCCTCCAGTCCGTCTGTGGGCACGTTCCGTTCCGACCTGCCGAGCCGGAACGACGACGTCGATGTCGTACGACGTCGGAGTCGTCGTTCCGCGTCCGCGCGTCAACCCAGGTTGACACGTGTCGGTGCGTCAATGTAGGTTGACAGGCATGGACCGACCGACCATCACGAGCCTCGCCGCGGGGGCAGCCGGGGACGACCCGTTCTCCGCCCTGGCCAACGTGCGCGAGCTCCGCCGTGAACTCGACCGGACCGAGGAACTCGCCGCCCGCCGCGCCCGGAACGCCGGCGCCTCGTGGCAGGAGATCGCGACGCTGCTCGGCGTCAGTCGACAGGCAGTGCACAAGAAGTACGGCAGAAACTAGGAACACGATGAGCTCCCCCTTCGCGCGACCCAAGAAGACCGACGGCCCCCGCGCCAGCTTCGGCCGGCTGCTGGGCTACCTGTTCGAGAACAAGCCGGCAATGGTCGTGATCATCGTGCTGAGCATCCTCGGCGCCGGTGCGTCCCTCGCCCAGCCGCTGCTCGTGAACCAGGTGGTCACCGCGGTGCAGCACGGCAACACCCTGAGCATGCTCGTGTGGGCCCTCGTCGCCCTGGTGCTCGTGTCCGGCGTCCTGAACGGCGTCCAGCACTTCCTGCTCCAGCGCGCGGGTGAGGGCGTGGTCCTCTCCACCCGCCGGAAGCTCATCGCCCGCATCCTCAACCTGCCGATCTCCGAGTTCGACACGCGGCGCACCGGTGACCTCGTGTCCCGGGTCGGCAGCGACACCACGCTGCTCCGCGCCGTGCTCACGCAGGGGCTCATCGAGTCGATCGGCGGCGCGCTGACCTTCATCGGCGCGGTCATCGCGATGGCGATCATCGACCCGCTGCTGCTCGGCATCACGGTCGTCATCGTGCTCGTCGCCATCGTCGTCGTCGGTGGGCTGAGCCGCCGTATCCGCATCGCGTCGAAGAAGGCGCAGGAGAAGGTCGGCGACCTCACCGCCGCCGTCGAGCGCGGCATCGGCGCCGTCCGCACCATCCGCGCGGCGGGGGCGACCGAGCGCGAGGTGCAGGAGGTCGACGGTCACGCGACCGAGGCCTACAAGCGCGGCCTCGACATCGCGCGGATGTCGGCGTTCGTCGTCCCGGTCGCGAGCATCGTCATGCAGGTGGCGTTCATCGCCGTGCTCGGCGTCGGTGGCGCGCAGGTCGCCGCGGGCACGATCACGATCGCCACGCTCATCACGTTCATCCTGCTGCTCTTCATGATGATCATGCCGCTCGGGCAGGCCATGGGCGCGGTCGTCGCCGTCGCCCAGGCGCTCGGTGCCCTCGGACGCATCGAGGAGATCCTGCACCTGGCGACCGAGGCCCAGGACGACGGCGCGGTGCGCGTCGCCGCCGCGGTCGAGACCGACGACGCCATCACCTTCGAGAACGTGTCGTTCCGGTACGGCGCTCCCGCCGACGGGCCTGGAGGCACGGATCACCTCCCCGAGACCGCCGACGACGAGCAGGCGGTGCTGCACGACGTCTCCTTCCGGGTGCCGCGCGGCTCGCGGGTCGCCCTGGTGGGGCCGTCCGGTGCGGGCAAGTCGACGACGCTGGCGCTCATCGAGCGGTTCTACGACCCGACGGACGGGGTGATCCGGCTCGGCGGCGTCGACGTCCGCGGGCTGGACCGTGCCGAGCTGCGGGCCCAGATCGGCTACGTGGAGCAGGACGCTCCGGTGCTGGCCGGCACCATCCGGGCGAACCTGCTGCTCGGGTCACCGAACGCGACCGAGGACGACTGCGTCCGCGTGCTCGAGGCGGTCAACCTCGGCGAGGTCCTGCACCGCGACCCGCGCGGCCTCGACGCCCAGGTGGGCGAGGACGGCGTCATGCTCTCGGGTGGTGAGCGGCAGCGTCTCGCGATCGCCCGCGCGCTGCTCGCCGCTCCCCCGATCCTGCTGCTCGACGAGTCCACCTCGTCGCTCGACGGGGTGAACGAGCAGAAGATGCGGCTCGCGATCGACGCCGTGGCCGAGGACCGCACACTGCTCGTGATCGCGCACCGGCTGTCCACGGTGGTCGACTCGGACGTGATCGTCGTGCTCGAGCACGGTCGGGTCGTCGGGGTCGGCACGCACTCGGAGCTCGTCGAGTCGACGCCGCTGTACCGCGACCTGGCGAAGCACCAGCTGCTGGTCTGACGCTGCGCCGGCTCCCGCTCCGGCTGCCGCTCAGGCGGCGAACGGGTCCGGGGTCAGGACGTAGACGCTCTCGAGGTACTCCTCGATCCCCTCGTGGGACCCCTCGCGACCCAGGCCGGAGGACTTCACACCACCGAACGGGAACGCGGCGTTCGACACCACGCCGGTGTTGAGCCCGAGCATCCCGGTCTCGAGGCGCTCGGCCAACCGCTGCCCGCGGGCGAAGTCCGACGTGTACGCGTAGGCGATCAGCCCGAACTCGGTGTCGTTCGCGAGCCGGATGCCCTCTTCCTCGGTGGTGAACCGCGTGATCGACACCACGGGGCCGAAGATCTCCGTCGTGAGGATGTCCGATCCAGGCTGCACGTCGTCGAGGACCGTGGGCGCGTAGTACGTCCCCGGTCGGTCGACGCGCTGTCCACCGGTGACGAGCCGGGCTCCGCGCGCGACGGCGTCGTCGACGAGCCTGGCGGCCTTGTCCACGGCACGGTCGTCGATGAGCGGACCCATCGTGGTGCCGTCCTCGCTCCCCCGGCCGATCCGGAACTCGTCGACCTTCGCGGTGAGCGCTGCGGTGAAGGCGTCGGCGATGCCCTCCTGCACGAAGAACCTGTTCGCGGCCGTGCAGGCCTCGCCGACGTTGCGGAACTTCGCGAGCATCGCGGCCGTGACGGCGGTGTCGAGGTCGGCGTCGTCGAACACCAGCAGGGGCGCGTTGCCGCCGAGCTCCATGCTCGTCTTCAGGACGTTGTCGGCGGCCTGCTTCAGGAGCGCCGAGCCGACGGGCGTCGACCCCGTGAAGGTCAGCTTCCGGAGCCGGCGGTCGGCGATGATCGGCTCGGACAGCCCCTTCGCGTCGAGGGACGGCACCACGTTGAGGACGCCGTCCGGCAACCCGGCGCGACGGAACAGCTCGACGAGGAACAGCGTCGTGAGCGGCGTGAGCTCGGCCGGCTTCACGACCACGGTGCACCCGGCTGCGAGCGCCGGGCCGATCTTCCGAGTCGCCATCGCGAGCGGGAAGTTCCACGGGGTGATCGCGTACACCGGGCCGACCGGTCGCTTCAGCACGATCGCACGGCCGGTGCCCTCCGGATTGGTGCGGTAGTCGCCGCCGATGCGGACGGCCTCCTCGGAGAACCAGCGGAGGAACTCGCCGCCGTAGGTGACCTCGCCACGGGCCTCGGCGAGGGGCTTCCCCATCTCCAGTGTCATGAGCGCTGCCAGGTCCTCGGCGTGATCGCGCACGAGGTCGAACGCCGCACGCAGCAGGTCGGACCGCTGCCGCGGTGGCGTGGCGGCCCAGGCGTCCTGCGCGGCGACGGCGGCGTCGAGCGCGGCGATGCCGTCCTCCGGGGTGGCGTCCGCGACCTCCGCGAGCACCGCACCCGTCGAGGGATCGCGGACGGGGAAGGTCGCACCGCCGGAGGCCGCGCGCCAGCTGCCGCCGATGAACAGGCCGGTCGGGACCTGCTCGACCGAGACGTTGTCGTCGGCCACCGTCGTGGTCAGGGCGGCGGGGGTCGTGGTGTCCGTCACAGTACTGCTCCTCCGGGGTTCGCCAACCCCTCGTCCATGTCGCTGTGGTCGACGTGCCCGCCGGCCGTTCGGATCTCGTCGAGCGCCCGACCACTCCGCTCCGCGTCCACGCCGGCGACCAGGTCGTCGAACACGGTGACGTCGTACCCGGCCGCCAGTGCGTCGAGGGCGGTCGCGCGGACGCAGTGGTCGGTGGCGAGGCCGATGACGTCGACCGTCGTCACGTGGTGCTCGGCGAAAAGTTCGGGCAGCAGGACGCCGCCCTCGGTCCGGGCCTGGAACGCCGAGTAGTCCGGGGTGCCCTGGCCCTTGAACACGTCGACGTCGACGTACTCGGTGTCGAGCTCGGAGTGGTACTCGGCCCCTGGTGTTGCCGCGACGCAGTGCACGGGCCACGTGGTCACGAAGTCCGGGCCCTCCGGACCGGCGAAGTGCCCGCCGTTGTCGTCGTCGCCGCGGTGCCAGTCGCGGGACCCCACGACGAGGTCGTACTCGTCCTCGGCGTGCCGGTGGAGGAACGCCGAGATGCGGGCGGCGAGCTCCGCACCGCCGGCGACCGCGAGGGCGCCGTCCTCGGTGAAGTCGTTCTGGACGTCGACGATGAGCAGTGCCCTGGCCATGCGGCCATCCAACACCCGACGGCTCAGGAACCGGTGAGCTTGCTCCCGCACGAGTAGGTGGCAGCCGTGACCGCGTCGAGTGCCGGGAGCGCGGCGGCCCGGGAGGACCCGATGGCGTAGAACGCGAACGTCAGGCGGGTGCCGTCGGCAGCGTCGATGTACCCACCGAGCGTGTTCGCGCTGTCGATCCAGCCGGTCTTGGCGTGCACCTTGCCGCGGGCGACGGCGTTCGCGCCGGTGAACCGGCTGGCGAGCGTGCCGGACTGTCCGGACACCGGCAGCGCGTTCGCGAGCGTGCCGAGGCCCTTCGCACCGGCCTGCACCTGCACCATGAGGTGGGCGACGAAGTTCGGCGAGACGGCGTTCGCCGCGCTCTCGCCCGATCCGTCCTTGATGACGATGCCGGACGGGTCGACGCCGTACGACTTCAGTGCCGTCTGGTACACGGACGTCAGGGACGCCGCGGACCCGTTCGAGCCGGACTCCTTCGACGACACCCGAGCGAGCATCTCGGCGAGGGTGTTGTCCGAGTTCGGGATCATCTGCCCGATGAGCGTCGACACCGGCTGCGACGACACGGTGGCGATCGTGTCGGAGCTCGTCGTCGCCCGCTTGACGATCTGGGCGTTGGCGGCTCCGGCGACCCCGGCGTTCGCGAGGGCCGTGCGGAACAGGGCTCCGGCGCGGCCGACCGGGTCCGTCGAACGCGGCGAGGTCGCGGCACCGGGGTTCGCGCGGTCGCCGTCGACCATGAGCGCCGTGACGTTCGGCTGGTACCCGATGGTCCGCTCACTGACGGGCCAGGTCGGGTCCCAGGCGTCGGCGTCGTTCCAGTACGTGTCGTCCGTGACGATCGTGGTCACCGGGGTGCTGCCGAGCTTCGCCTTCACCTGCTGGGCGAGCTGGCCGAGCGTCGGCGCTCCCGGGTAGACGGTCGCCCCGCCGGCCGACAGGGTCGCGTCGCCGTGGCCGACGAGCGCGATCGCTCCGCCGGCCTCCTTCGTCACGGTCGTCGGGATCCGGTGGTCGCCGCCGAGCACGGCCAGCGCGGTCGCCGTCGTCAGGGTCTTCATCACGCTGCCGGTCTGCGCGGCCTTGTCCCCGTTGCGCGAGAACAGGACCTCGCCGGTCTTCGCGTTCATCACGTACCCCTCGAACGCACCGAGCCCACCGGCCGATGCCGCGCTCGAGATCGTGCACGTCCGGAGGGCGGACGGGCCGGCGGCGTTCTCCGGCACCGCGCGTCCGGCGGGCGTCGGGGTGCTCGTCGGCGTCGGCGTCGGCGTCGCGGACGGGGTGGCCGTGGCCGAGGAGTCCGCCACCGCGAGCTCGGACGCCCGGGGCGTCGGCATCGTCGCGGCGGCCACGGCGACTGCTCCCCCGGAACCGAGCACGAGGACGGCTGCCAGGCCGCCAGCGATCCACGGGACCGGGCGGCGGGCGGCGGAGGCGCGGACGGCGGCGACCGCGTCGCGGAGGCGATCCGGGACGGAGCGCGGTGAGGGCTGCTGGTCGGACATCGCGAACGATCCTACGGAACTGCCGGAGGAGCCTCCAGGCCTGATCCGAAGTCAGTCGCCGTCAGCGGCGTACCGGACCCCGACCTGCCGGCGCGCCTCGTCCATGAGCGCCATGATCGCGATGGTCTCCTCGGGGTCCATCGGACCACCCTCGTGGATACCGGAGGTGACCATGGTCTCGAACGCGCGGACCTCGTGCGCGTAGCCGGTGAGCTCCTCGCGACCGTCAAACTCCTCGACGACCACGCCGTCGCGGTCACGGAGCCGCCAGGTCGTGGGGGTGAACCACGTGGAGTCGAGGTCGATCCGACCGTCCTCGCCGATCACCGACGCGCTGTTCGGACTGCGGAGGTCGAGCCCGAAGTGCAGCATCGACTGCGTACCGCCCTCGTGCGTGAGCACCAGACCCATCTGTGTGTCGACGCCCTGCTCGCTCAGCGTGCCCGCAGCGGCGATGCCGGTCGGTACACCGAGCACGTCCACCGCGAACGAGATCGGGTAGATGCCGAGGTCGAGCATCGCGCCGCCACCGAGGGCGGGGTCGTTCAGCCGGTGCGCGGGGTCGCTCGGCAGCGCCTGGTGGTGCGTCGCCTCGACGAGCCGGACACGACCGATGCGTCCTTCGCTGACGAGCTCGCGGATCATCGACATCTGCGGGAGGAAGCGCGTCCACATCGCCTCCATCACGGCGACGTCCGCACGGCGGGCGGCGTCGACGACGCGCCGGGCCTCGTCCGCCGTGATGGTGAACGCCTTCTCGACGAGGACGTGCTTGCCGGCCTCGATCGCGAGCAGGGCGTCCTCGGCGTGCCGGGAGTGCGGGGTCGCGACGTACACGGCGTCGACCCCGTCGTCGGCGACGAGGTCCTCGTAGGAACCGTGCGCGCGCGGGATGCCGAACTCCGAGGCGAACGACTCGGCACCCGCCTGCGTCCGGCTGCCGACCGCGACGAACTCGATGCCCGCGGCGGTGCAGTCGCCCACGAAGGAGCGTGCGATGCCGCCCGTGCCGATGACTCCCCAGCGAACCGTCATGCGTCCTGTCTACCAGGAGGGACTCCAGCGTTTTGGTGTGGACTCCACGGGTGACTGCCAGCTAGCGTGCTGCCACGCCCCTCGAACGGGGGCGCCCCCTCCCCGAGAAGGTCTTCATGCGCCGATCCGTCCTGTCCGTCGTCGCCACCAGCGCGGCGATCGTCCTCACCTCCACCCTCGTCGGCGTCACGCCGGCGAACGCGCACGGATGGGGGTCGCCAGGACACTCGCCCGGCCACTCGACCGACGCCGGACTGACACCACGGACCCACTTCACGATGGCCGCCGACGGATCCTCCGGCGCCACCCAGGGCGGCGAGGGCATCCCGAACATCGACTCCGTCAAGAAGACCATCGCCGCGTACTACGGCGACTCCGGCACGGGCCTCGCGAACCGCACCGACTCCCCCTACATCCGCGAGATGCGGTCCATCGTCGCGCAGCAGAGCGCCGGACTGCAGCGCATCCACGACGCCGCCGTGCGCCACGGCGAGAAGCCGGCGATCGTGCTCGACGCCGACGACACCACCCTGTGGACCTACGACATGGAGGTCGCGGACATGCACTTCGTCTTCGACCCCGCCCGCCAGGACGAATGGGTGCAGGACGAACGCTTCGCCGCCACCCCGTCGATGGTCGGGTTCGTCAACCGCGCCTCGGCCATGGGCTTCACCGTCTTCGGGCTGACCGGGCGGAACGACGACCAGAAGGCCGCCACCGTCCAGAACTTGTCGAAGGTCGGCTACACCGCCTTCACGCAGGACCGGTTCTTCACCAAGTGGACCGGCAAGGGCACCTCGCAGCAGCCCTCGTACATCACCTGCGCGGCCGCGAGCTGCACCACCGTCGAGTACAAGGCCCTCACACGCAAGCACATCGAGCAGGACCTCGGCTACGACATCGCCCTCAACATCGGCGACCAGTGGAGCGATCTGCAGGGTGGGTACGCCGACCGTTCGGTGAAGCTGCCGAACCCCACCTACTACCTCCCCTCCGCGGACCTGCCCGGCGTGTCCGAGCCACGGCTGACCCCCCGCACGCAGTTCACCATGGCGGCGGACGGGTCCTCCGGTGCGACGCAGAGCGGTGAGGGCATCCCGAACATCGACTCCGTCAAGAAGACCATCGCCACGTACTACGGCGACCCGGGCACCGGCCTCGC
>Ga0153924_1001160_pt1 | contig 14231 bp, 18 predicted proteins | sample TSNJ008MetaG_FD_104709 | JGI IMG/M metagenome (GOLD analysis project Ga0153924, IMG submission 104709) | Attine ant fungus gardens microbial communities from New Jersey, USA - TSNJ008 MetaG | ecosystem: Host-associated > Fungi > Mycelium > Unclassified | place: USA: New Jersey, Wharton State...
ATTCCCATTTGGCAAGTCGCTGGTATTTATACTCCTCAGGGGTACCAAGCGAAGGAAGAGGGATCGCACAGAAAACTGTAGTCAGTGCGGATGCAATGGAACCCACGGTGACATAGGTACGTCCAGTCAAGGTCACCCGGTATGCCACATGTACCCACCGCCTGAAGTCATCCGTGTCCAACTGAAGCTCGGACAGCCGTTTTTGATCGGACAAAGAGAAGAGATGGTGGATGATGTTGCGAGACAATTTCTCCGGTGGCTCAGTATCTGCGCCACGCAGCTCAGGAAATTTTCTGATGACATTTTCTTTGACTTCATCAAAATCAGGAATCCGAATGAGCCCAAGAAACATGAGAAGGTTTATGAGAACTTCGATCCAAACAAGTTCCTCCATTCGGAATCGGATTTCAGGTGGTAGATTGAAGATACCTGTCCAGGCAACGCATCTTCTACGAGCTTCCAGCTTTTTGGTGATCTCATAGGCCACAGCACCTCCAAAACTGTAGCCTCCAATAAAGTAAGGCCCGCTGGGATACGCATTGAGGATGTGAACAGTATAGCAGTCAACCATCTCCTCAAATGACTCAAACGGATTGTTCTCGTCGTCGAATCCACGGGCGCGTAAGGCATAGATAGGCCGATCGTCCTCTAGAACCTGAGCCAGCTTCATAAAAATAAGAATCTCGCCAACACCTGGATGAACCAAGAAAAGTGGTGGTTTAGACCCACGAGGGTTCAAGAGGACGAGCGGGTCATAGGCGGCGTCGTCACGTTCATCATTGACGATGATCGTATCAATGAAAGATGCAAGCTGATTGATTTCGGGCCGGCGCAGCATTTCGATGGTGGGTAAATCGGCAATGTCCAAGCGATCCTGAAGGATTTGCCTAAGTTGTATGAGATGCATAGACGATGCACCTAGATCAAAAAGGCTCGTGTCGCGCTTGAGTTTTGAAGGTGTCATGTCGAAGAGTTTAGAGATGACTTCAATGATGACCTCTTCGGTGTGGCTCAGCTGCTCTGTGAGGTTGAGAGCTTCGTCTTCTTTCAGCTTCTTTTCAATGTCTTGATAAGTGCCCTTGATATATGCTACCACAAGGAAGGAACGTGATACCTTCCCGAGGGCTGTCTTCCTAAAAGCAGATCTGGGCAAAGGGAGTACGATGTGGGGAGACTTAGAGCAGAACAAAACACTTGAGCGCTTTATGGCACGGTTGGTATCTAGAATCCTCTGGAGTTCACGATCGGCAAGTTCATCCTCAACTGCAAGCGTATGTTGATAAAAGATAGCGTATGTTTCCGTATCAGCGTCCGCTAGACGCATTGGACAAACGTAAATGTAGGATTTTGTGATGCCGTCTATCTGCAAGTTTTCGATGAAGTGTTCGACGTCGACTGTAGGATATTTAACACCATTAATGTTGATACAATCTTTGTCGCGCCCCATGAGGTATAGATTCCCATCCTTATCGATCATACCAGTGTCACCAGTGATAAACCACCCTTCGCAGAAGGACTCTGCCGTTGCTTTCGGATCATTATGATACTCATGAAACACGGTTGGGCCAGTGATCTGCAGCTGACCCTCTGTCAGGAATGGACTTGGCAAGCCGGTGACATGGTCTATCACTCGGATGGCAACACCGTCGCAACAAGTTCCAAGTGAAAGGTATTTGAAAGAAAACTGAACAGGATCAGTCAATATATCGCGCGTATCGTAGATACAACCAGCCTGGACACGTGTAAATGTTAACTTCGTTCAAGGAATCTCTTACTTACGCAGGTTTCTGTCATCCCAAAGCCCGCACGTAAAACATCTCTTGGGGCTCCAAATCGCGCGAGTATGTTGGCGAATTCCACGGCAGTTCTCACAGGCACAGCTTCACCTCCGGAGATAAAAGCCCTTATGGAAGATAAGTCAAGTGTACTGGTGAGTAGAGATACAAAATCGCGAATGATTTGGGAAATCAAGAAATTGGGACTAAAGGTATAGGTGATGCTATATTTGCTTGTCCATTTTAGGAGATTGATGGGTGTCTTGATGATTGCAATTGGAGCCACGTGATATTGCCTGTTTCATGTCAGCTACAAAGATAACCCAAGGAGCAAATACTTACCATGCATCAGCCATGAGAGCTTGCAAATGTACTTCAGACACACAAGCAACATGGTCAAAGGCAATCCAGTTCAGGAAGCGAGAGGAATGAGTCGACACGTGGTGTTTTATTTTGCCTTGGACAGCAGACAAGAAATTCGAGTGTCGTAATCCGACAGCTTTGGAATTTCCTGTTGATCCTGAGGTCAGCATGAAGCAAACAATGTCGTTGCACTGGGGGCGGAATTTGGGGTATATGAATGGTTGTGTAGTGCTTTGAACGAGTGCAAGGGATTTAAGGCTCGTCCAAGACCTAGTCTCGAAAGAAGGAACAAGACTTTGAACAGTTGCTATGACATCGTCTTTTCCAACAAAAACAGGCTTGCCGAAGAGGGCTAGGAGATGGCCAAGGAACAGCTTCCGTTGACTTTCCTCGGGGTGGAGAGTTGGAATTGGACAAACTGGAATTCCAGCTGAACGAATGGTTATGGTAAGTCTGTGCTTTTCGTATCTAAGAATGTCCTTACCAAATATACAGGCCCAGAAGAGAAGTATGTGATCGTAATGATAGTCAAAGCTGGCGATGACAACATTAATCCCGTTAGGTTCGATTCCTGAAATCAAGAGGCTTCTGGCATAGTCTTGAGCATCCCGATAGAGGGAAGTGTATGTAGTGGTGAAGGCAATGAATCCATCATTATCAAGGAAAGATATGCCGGCGGTGGAGGAGAGGCTACGCTCCAGTAATAGGTCGGGTAAAGTACACGGTAGTGAAAAGTTTTTCATCCTATATGGATGGAGTTCTCACTTGCAACCAGAGCCGCGCAAAAGTACTCCATATTTTAAAGGAACAGAAATTAAGAAGGAGTGTCTCCATTCGGAGAGGCATTAATGCTCTCCTGCAAAATCTACTTACTGCAACTTTCGCATCACGCTCAGGCATACTTACAAGACACTGACATGAATGATGCATGTCAGAACGTCAACTAGAAATAGACATATAATATATTCAAATTCAAGTGTTTTGAAACATAAAAATCAGTATGGTGGGCTTTTGCTAAGAAAAAGCTGATTTAACTCAAAGAGTGGCATGGATGGTTGATCCGCTCTCTTCCCGATAAACAACAATCAATCTTCTTTGTCGGCAGTGAAGCTCACAAAGAGACATTGCTAGAGTTTGACCAAATCCCACTAGGACCTGATCAGGTGTGATCCCACCTCCCCTAGTCATACGATTCTCACCTGTCATCGAAGCTCCAGATAGTGCTAATATTGAATACACAGTAGACTCAGTTGCCAACCAGGACAATGATCTAAAATTTTTTTGATTGATGTTGAAAGCACAACTGATGTTAGCCGAACTGATGGGGTTCTACCAAGTCATACAAAGACAGTTTCCACTAGCCAAACGTCCATCTGTACCCGGACCCGCAGTTATGTCTACCCCCCCATCAAAACATGGTTCACCCTGATGTGAAAGGAAGGGCAAGCAACAGAGGTATACCGCACACATGATGCCCTTCGCCAATCTACAACAATTGACTCTTCCTCTACTCCTATCAATGATCATCCCCGGCTCGACCCCTCAAAAATTCATTCTATCACCACCCAGCCCAACTTCATTCTCTCCGAACTTTTTCGCTCTCTCAATCAACTACAATTATGAATGATATCACGTATTTGACCCAATAACTCATCCTCACCCAACGATGAACACCGTGTCAAATCTAATCTTTACCCTTATATTGCTTCTCGGAAAAATGTCGAGTTTATCGCTGATCACGCTCTGACTGTACCTACCCTTAAATTATGAGACAACTTTTTGGAGATAACAAACCAAAGATCAAATTCGAAGGCCTTGGAATTGTAGATGTGCCTTTTTTTGCTAAGAGAATTCTAATACAATCTCCTAGTATTTTTCAAAATGAGTAAATCCTCCCACTAATTCACAACTCTATCCTGCAAGGTAAGAATCGGCATCCTGGGCTTTAGACACCAGCAGTGTCTTCTGTCAACCTTTGCTGAATGTTGCTGAACTGTATAGAATGGATGAAACCATCTCTGACCCCTAGAATTAAATCATCCTTCCTGTCCCAGGGTGTTCAGAACAATCTGTCATGGAGTGACAAGAGATCAAAAAAATCATGGTCCCTATAACTCCCATCATTCTTGGTTAAACTAAAAACGACGTCAGCCATCTTTTTGACATCATTTGTTACGAAAAAATGTCCCAGTCGGCCACTGTGTTCCAACACTTTGGTATGCAACAAATGGTCTACTGTTCTCACCCTGTCTAGTTAAAACAGGTACACTTAGTTGTCCAGCATTGGGAATTTATTCTGATCTTCGCATTAGTTCAAATTCTCCTTTAGACGCAGGTCATTCATCGGCTCAGACCTCAATAATGCCCTCGACTAGCAATGCAGCTCCTTTGTCCAATGTGGCCCAGATCCCTTTACCTCCTGGTATGGATCTGGCCGAATTTCAAGACTTTCAAGCTCATATGAGTGAGTATTCATTTGCTTGGCCTATCAGCAGTGGGTGACAATACCTCCAGTCGGGATCGCCATCACTACATCTGCTGCGTTTGGTATTGTTGTGTGGGACTAGTAAGCAGCCTAAACTATATCCATGGACTAGGCCGACCGTCCCCATTTACAGTTTTATCCAACTACCAGACGAGTTCTCTCTATATCAATCCAAAGACAGAAACATCTGGAAATCTCCTTCAACTTGGTGGTTGGTACCCTTCTTGGTGACGCAAAGCCAAAACTCAATCATTAGAAAGGTTCATCATATTACGGTATTCCGGCATCGTCGCAACGTTGCCCTCATTATTCTTTACAGTCGTCCAGACAGAATTCTGTCAAGTTGCTGTATCGATCAGCTCAGTTGGTGCCGTGTTGACAACTGCGTCTTCCGGCGCGATCTTCGGGTACCGAGTACGAGCACTCTGGAATGGTTCCATCCTCGTCAGTGCAGTCATCGGGCTGTTTTACGTGATCATGATTGCATGTTGGGTAAGTGGTGATCAAAAGCAGCTCTCTGAGTGGAGTCTATGTCTGACGAACATCCCCCAGATAACTGTATCAACGCAGTTTCGTGGGGATACAGGTCCACATACATCGATCCTATCAAATTGCCAACTCCATCCAGAAGCCCCATGGTCTCCAATGAGCTATGCTTCATCCGTTGCGTTTGATACTTGCGTCTTTATCCTCACAGTGGCCAAATTCCGGGGCAACTTTGACGCATTCAAATCGAAAGTCAGTCGCCAAGTCTACAGTGACGGTCTTCTCTATTTTTTCCTCCAAACTGCCACGAATATTGTAGTACTTTCTATCCAAACGCAGCAACACTCCAGCTTTAATCTCATCAAACCTGCTACAGTTCCTTTCTCCACCTTGATGACGGTCACAATGGGGACACGCGTATTCCTTAACCTCAGATTATTCAACAGACGTCAAGAACAGCTCAATACTGCTTCGCTTTCAGTGCAAGCTCAGTATTCAAATAACTTAGCGTCCGGGCGCCCATCTAATACTCACAGTTCTCAAGACAAAAACAGAATCAATGATTTCATCGTATAGCATCTGTCTCTACCCCTCAAATGTCTGCTGTAAAAAAATCTTATACTATGTATTCTATTGTAGAAGTATTTCGTGGATGCAATGGTGATTGGACTCGTGGCCAGAGGTCCCAAAGAGACTGAGTCTCAAATTTCCAGCCAGCACGAGTCACAATACCGACAAGCTCCCTTACAGTGCCTATCAGCACATACAGGTACACTCTACTTCAATTTACAAAACCACAGAAAATACTCCACCACCAACTGATTTGGAGCAACTTCTAAAGACGGCCCCTGTAGCTCGGGTGCAGTCAGTAGTGTACAGCTATGTATCTCTCCCACTGCACTTATTTGCTTATTTCGGTATAAATACAGAATGCTCTCTCTCTCTCATATAGTCAGATGATAGATCACATGAACATCACAAGCATAGCATTTGTATGTATCATCGGAAATAGACATAGACAATCTACAACTTCAGGCCTCCTGCAGAGCACGGTATAGGAGGACTACACAGATGTTTAAATCCTCCCATGTGATATATGAAGAATGGAATAGATAAAGGAGAGCAATGGAGATTAGTGTTAGATGTTTGCTAGAGTATGCACGACCATGAGGAAGCTCCTCTGGGTGATAAAAGGAAAAAGATGTTCTCTTTATTTTTTGTAGGCTTTTCTACTATCTATTTACCAGAAAATCATTCAGATAGTTGATTTTGCTACTCTGTCTACTGAGTCTGTCTATTGTATACTATTTCATGTTAAATATTTATTTATTTTGTATTACATAGGTATAAGCAGCTGAGCTTTTAACGAAATCATACATGGCCAAAAGATCAGGAAGGGTTCCCAAGTCCAAGTTTGATAAGTTCGCGGAGTACAAGCTTGCTAGGGAGGGCGGAACGCGTGTTTTCGAGGCAAGTAGCCCGTCAAGGCGTGTTTATCAGTAGTTGAGAACCGTCCCAGGAAGAAGACACCAAAATCTACGACGAGGTCACTGAGGATCAATATCAGAGTATTGTCAGAGGAAGATTACAGAAAGATGATTTCGTGGTCGATGATGGAGTTGAGGGTTACATGGACAACGGCATGGATGATTGGATGGATGGTAACGAAGAAGCATCGGAGGAGGAGACCCGGACTAACAAAAAGAGTACGTATTTCCGTGACTGCTAGACCTGTTTGCTAACAAGGATCAGCGAAAAGAAAAGTACAGAAGGCTTCTGCAGGAGCCAAGGCACGTTCGAAACCACCTCCAGCCCTTCCAAGCATCAATGCATACCGACCTGTAGTGTCCACAGAACAAGAGAATGACTTCATGTCATCTCTTCTAGGCGAACTAGATGGAGCGCCAATTCAATGTGATGTTCTCAAGTCTAGGAAGCGGAAATCTGTGCCTGATCATCTCTCCGACTCCTCCTCGTCTACAACTTCAAGGGTTCAAACTTACAGGAAGAGTTCTTACACAGACCCCTCTTCTGGTGGTCCAGCCAAAGATATTCTTATACCAAGCAGTGACGGTTTCAACTCGAAGAAGAGGATGAAAGTGGATGATGGCAGTGTAACACCGACTACAGAACAATTGGCTCATCTGGATGTCCATGGTAGCTCTGACATCGACTCCTCGTTTGATGATGACATAGGATTGAACGAACCGATGGATGTTGACGGTTTGAACATTGAACCTATTGTCAAAAAAGAGCCCCAACCTGTGTCTCTAAAGCCTACGACTTCAATTGACAAGTCCGCTTCCGCAAAGCCAACCAAGACCGAAGAGGACGTCAAGCCTGCGTGGCTTTCAGTCTACGACACTCTTAAAGTTGAGTCGAAAGAAATCCCTGGGACCACCACTTCCTTATCCAATCTGCCGGATGTCTCTGCCCTAGAAGAGGATGGCTCCTACAGATTCTTCTGGTTAGACTATCTGGAGCTTGAAGGGAAGATATATTTTATTGGCAAGTTCAAAGACAAGAAAAGTGGAACGTGGATGTCCTGCTGTGTCACCGTTGAGGGCGTGCAACGCAACCTCTTTTGCCTACCACGAGAGAAGCGAGTTGAACAAGATGAAGACGGTGACTTCTATGATACAGATATCATTCCGAGTCTGCAAGATGTTTATGCAGATTTCGAGCTGATCCGGAAACAGATGGGTATCAAATCATGGAGGGCAAAATTCGTGAAACGGAAATATGCATTTGGAGAGAAAGATGTACCACGCGCGGAGACTCAGTGGTTGAAAGTCGTGTATGGTTTCAATGGTAACGAATTCCCTTTCTCAGTCTGCCTGGATGTTCATAGCAATCCCAGAGCCACAAATTCCGGACAAGGCAGAGAGTCCGAACATTGCTCGAATTTTCGGGACTGGAACCAATGCCTTCGAACTCCTGGTACTGAAACGAAAGATCATGGGTCCTTGCTGGTTGGAGATCAAGAACCCAGTTGTCGACAATAAAGGAGTAAGTAATAAACTTCTCACATCAGACCGGCTGATTTCACTTCGATTTCATGTCGACCTAGGTTTCTTGGTGCAAACTCGAAGTGACTGCTCTGGACCCCAAAAGTATCAACCCAATCTCAGAGTCTGACCCTAGCCTACCGAAGGATATGCCGCCATTGACTGTAATGAGCTTGAGTGTTCGTTCGATCGTCAATCATCACGACAATAAACAAGAGATTGTCTGTACGACAAGTCGGACATGGCAAAATCGTGGGTCTGATATAATATCTATCCCTTGTTGATATTCACTTACCTTAACTCAGTGCAAATTGACGATCCAACCCCACCTGACAAGCTCCCTTGTCGTGTTCAGACGTTTGTCAGGCCATTGAATAGATTTCCTCCAAACTTTGAGGCTCGCGCGCGAGCCAATGGTAATGGTGTCATATCTGCTGTTGCAAACGAGACGATGGTCCTCAATGAACTCATACGTGAGTAGACACCCTCTGATCTCCCCAAGATCGAATCACATCTTTGTAGGGGAGGTATACAAAATGGACCCCGATGTAATCATTGGGCACGAATTTCTTGGTGTCTCCTTGGACATCTTGCTTCATCGGATGAAATTTCTTAAAGTCAACCACTGGTCGCGGCTCGGCCGGTTCCGGAGGTCGAAATGGCCAAATATCGGTAGACAAGGCAGCAATCTACGGTTCCTCAATGGCCGCATGCTGTGTGATCTGGCTAGCGACGGTGCAAAGGTTAGTTGGATCTGTCATTATTCATGAACATAATTTGAGTGACGCCTAATCCGTAGAGTATGATTATATCTACGACGTGGTCACTCACCGAGATGTGTCGGACTCATCTGAACTTCGAGCGATTGGATATAGATTCCGACGATACTGCCAGCTATCTTGATGGTAGTCTTAGTACTCCGAACAGGATGTTGGAATTTGTGCAGCATTGCGAGCTCGATGCACATTACCAGATGGCTATTGCTGCCAAAGTACAGATCTTACCACTGACAAAACAGTTGACAAACTTGGCCGGAAATGCGTGGTATGTTCCTTCGTTTCCATTGGCTGATGCGTGCTCATGATGGACTCAGGAGTAAGACCCTAAATGGAGGTCGCGCCGAGCGAAATGAATACATCCTACTACACGAATTCCACCGTCTCAAATATATCGTCCCAGATAAGCAATACGGCAAGAAAGCAGTATCTGTAAGCAAACAGGAGGATGGAGACCCTGACGCACCGAAGACAAAAGGAAAGAGGGATAAGTATAAAGGTGGTCTCGTCTTCGAGCCAAAACGTGGATTGTGGGATAAGTTCATCCTTGTTATGGATTTCAATTCGCTATACCCTAGCATCATCCAGGAATATAACATCGATTTCACTACGGTCGGGCAGTTGGAGGTTGAAGAGGTTTGTAAACTCGAAACAACTACTTAGTTCCTATCTTTGACCGGATTTCCTCAGGATGGAGAAGAACATATACCGGATCCACCCCCATTAGAGACGCCTCAAGGTGTTCTCCCTCGACTTATTGCTACTCTCGTCCAACGACGTCGTCAAGTAAAGTCTCTGATGAAGGACAAGACTGTGTCGCATGGCAAACTACTTCAATACGACATTAAACAGCAAGCGTTAAAACTGACTGCTAACAGTATGTATGGTTGTCTGGGCTTCGAGTATTCAAGGTTCTACGCACGGCCATTGGCTGCTCTGACGACCTACAAGGGCCGTGAGATTCTGACACACACGAGGGAGCTGGCAGAGAGCTTGAATCTAGATGTAAGCGTCCACCCCTCGGAGGAACGAACGAATTAACGGGTAACGACTGTAGGTTGTCTATGGTGATACCGACTCCGTCTTCGTCAATTCGGGTGTGACCGAGCTCTCAGAAGCCCTCAAGATATCAACCATACTCAAGAAGGCTGTCAACGATCGCTATAAGCTCCTCGAAATTGACCTTGATGGCATTTTCCAGAGATTACTGCTGTTGCAAAAGAAAAAGTATGCCGCATTGGTTGTAGAAGATGGCGGGCGGACGAAGACGGAGGTGAAAGGCCTGGATATGAAACGTCGAGAGTACTGTGTTCTGTCAAAGAATGTTTCTCAGTAAGTTACTTATTACAAGAAGAGCAGATAGGTTTGACGTCTAAGCAGATATGTTCTTGAACGGATTCTCTCCGGTGAACCAACAGAGGTCGTTGTAGAGAACATCCATGAGTATCTGAGAGCCATCGGGGATAATGTACGGAATGGATCGACAAAGCTCGACGAGTTTATCATCTTCAAGGTTGGAGTAGTCTTAGTTTCCAACTCATTTTATGTAACACGTTCGTACAGCGATTGGGAAAAAACCCCGAAGACTATCCCGACGCAAAAAGTCAGCCACATGTGCAAGTCGCACTTCGTATGAAGACCAAGGGTGCGAGTGCACGTGCTGGAGACGTTATCCCATATGTCTTCTGTCTCAAGGATGGGGAGGATAGTTCTAAGACTGCTCAAGCTGATCGAGCTAAGCATCCCGATGAGGTCAAGAGAGCTGCGGATGAGGTTAAAATAGGTGAAGTCACATTAGCGATAGTCCAATTGTTACAAAGCTGAAAATTGGTTCAGATCATGACTTTTATCTGTCACAGCAAGTTTTACCGCCTATTGAGCGTCTTTGCGAACCTATTGAAGGCACCGATCGAGCTCGACTGGCAGAATGTCTTGGTAAACTGGCTTCGTCCAACTTGGTGTTACTCTGTTGATCCTTCATGCTCAGGCCTCGATCCGATGCGATTCAGAAATACTACAAGTGGCCCTGACCAGAGAGTGTTTACACCTTTGGATACTCAGCTCTCTGATCAAGAACGCTTCAAAGATGCAACTCCGCTCTTGCTTCGTTGCCGCAGCTGTAAGGGCCAGCTTATTTTCTCGCCCCTTCATGACCGTGAAGTATGTACTTTGCTTAGTCCTTGTCGAATGTCGGGACTAAGGTTCTTGGTGTCAGCATTCTATTGTCCAGCCCACAGGATTTATCTGTCCTGGTTGCAAAGTTCCCTTCTCGCTACCCAGCATCGAAATCCAGCTCGAGACTCAAATTAGAGAGGTCATCGGACGTTATTATGAAAGTTGGACTGTCTGTGATGATCCTCTGTGTCGAAATAGGACACGGATGATGAGTGTGTATGGACGACGATGTCTCAAGCCAGGCTGCAGAGGTGCTGTCGCAGCTGAAGTGAGTACTGTATACTTAGTGAACGAGCCATCTAACATCTATCTTCATGAAGTATACAGACAAAAAAGTCTATAATCAGCTCCGCTACTATTCCTACTTGTTTGATGGTGAAAAGGCTAAGAAAGCTGCAGCAGGATCCGCGACATCGGGTACGCCTGATCTGCCAACATCTTTGACATGCCAAAACTGATACTCTCCCTAGATAATAATGTCTTTGCGGTCGTAGACAAAAATTCAGATGAACTGCAGAAGAAGCTTTCGAGTTGTGTTGACAAAAATTCAGATGGACTGCAGAGGCTTTCGAGTTGTGTTGACAAACATCTCAACATGTGCGGCCATCGTTGGGTTGATTTAAAGAGCTTATTCTCTCTCATGAGACTATGAGTAATTTACTGTCTGATCATGTTATACCGTTGCCTTGATGTATTTTTTTTCTTCAAAATTTGAATAAGCAGGTTGTGTGGTCCATTGACCCTCAACCGAAGCCTTTTATGGGCTACTTCTAACACCAACATACAGTTTTTCCTATCAAAACCCTTAGCTAGCATACTGCAGAGATAAGATCCAGGCTGTGGAAATGAAAGACCAATGGCCCAATCTGAACTTAAGGAGTACGTAAGATTTGGTATAAGGGTTAAAGTAAGCTAGCACGGGCGAGCGCGAATGGTATATTTAGGTTGGTACAATCAGAGACTCTCTGTACCACTCGGTGCATCGTCCACTTGAACAGCTGAGTCGTTCAGGCCCATGATAAAATTAGCTACACCGATGACAGTTGTGACCAGGTTGTTGACCATCCCCAGTGATCAGGTTGTGTTACATATGGTTAGTTCATCACATTGATAAATGAGTACCGGAAGGAAATCATTGCTACCGATCAGGACCAGCCCGTTTCCGAACCTGTCAATCGTTAGCTGGAGTAAATCTCAAGGAACCATCAAAAAAATGTTTTAAGAGAAAATTCGACAATTTGTTTGTTACACGATGTACGAGCACTGTCCGCGGTAGCCTACAACTGACTACAGGGCATAAGACATTAACTAACTACTTTCAGATACGATCAAGCCACGGTTCATACTACGGAGGGATAGAAGGCAGAGGGACGGGGGGGTATAGGATATGCATTTCACACAGAAGGACGTAGGTGGGTCAGCTCGAGCCTGGTGCTGTTATTTTTTTAGTACCTCGGGGGACACATGTAGCATCTAGTGTGGATTTGTGTGGGTTCCCTGGGTGTCGGGAAGGCAAGTTGGAACTTGATGAAGTCGCCGATGCACGGAGCGGGGAGAGTGATACGATCTTGTATCTCAGGCACTCGGTGAGTATGTGGAGTCTTGTCTCAATGTCTCATTGGCCGCATGGACATGCGGTTGTTTCATGGGGGGAATACCTAGCTCTGTACTCGCCTATCGGGGCATGATTTAGGATCGCTCTGGTGGCTCTTGCGCATAGAGAGATGGAGTGACCGAAGTGAGATCCATGTGCCTCCCTAAAAATGTGAACAACGTTCAGGATATCGAAGCGGTCAAGGCAGGCACTAAATTTTACGGCCAACCTTTCCTCTCATGCGCGACAGTCTGTATTCTGAGGCGCTTGTACACTTGCCTGGTATCATACAGAATAGCTCAAATGGCGTAGGTGGAGCGATGTTATTACCAGTTGAACTGCCGCTTCTGTCTGAAATTGCTTCCCACTGGCCTTGCAGAACCTCAAGCCACGCTGGCACATTCGGAACATTCCCAGTTGGTTAATTCGATTATGGACTACTGTTCTCATTTTGATACATAGGTAGGTGTCTTCCATCCATAACTGTAACTTTCGCCTTCTTCTCCAAACTTCTCGGATCCGCTATGCTCCTGCTCGGCGTCTTGTTATGACGGACTAGAAAAACATATTATCAGCTTGGTTTGCATTGTCTTGACTCTTTTGCATCGGCATCAGTATGGATTAGAGACTGGTTTTCATTGCTGGCTCTAACGTCGCCCGTGAGTCGGAACTTACGCTAGGAAAAAGATTACGCACTCAATACTGCTCGTAACTTAGATCAAAGAGTCCTTACTGCAATGATCAGCTGTGGCGGCCAGGCCTTCTCCGCGAGGGACTATGCGAAATACCTCATTGCTCTCATGCCCACATCGGCTGTGGTATATCCGATCGTTGCTGAATGCTGGGAACGCAGGTCTTAACACAGGTTTACGAAGATTTGTTAACGGTGACATCTATAACACATACGTGTCATTCTTATCGACTATCTGGGTGCGATACTTTTCAAGTCATGGGATGTGATGGGGTGGGTTTAGACCTGGTCGATCGTAGATCTAGCTTACCCGCTGTCGGTAGCAGTTTGAGTGCTGACGATAGTTAAGCCTAGTTCTGATAATATGAAAAAAATTGTAGCTTCCCCCATGATGAGCTTGGCTCATTTCATTCATGTACCTGCAGTTCCTTTTCTCGAGTGACTGACAGACAGACGTTTTGGAAGTCCTATAGTCGACTTGCGATATAACTTGGCGTAATTCAATGAATCAAAGACTTTCAGGTTCCAGCATGAGATACAGTCGCCGTTTCCTCCATCGATTTATTGGTCAAGACCTGTTGAGGATCGTTAGCCTTGATCTTGATGTGACGCACGCCGGAATAACTTAAGGTGAAACATGATTGGGTGTTTATATATATATAGACTTTTATTTCTTTTAACAAGGGATATAAAAACTTCACCATCGATCATTGCCCCCTCAGCCGTTCTATCTTATAACGTCTGAGGAACATCTTAATCTCGTCATCTACAGATTCGCAGTCAGATCAGACGTCGCCATCTGTTATTCTCTCAGACAATAATCATTCCATTGTCTATCAAAAACATCATCCTCATTCTATATTATGTCCACACTAAAC
>Ga0153924_1001162_pt1 | contig 14213 bp, 16 predicted proteins | sample TSNJ008MetaG_FD_104709 | JGI IMG/M metagenome (GOLD analysis project Ga0153924, IMG submission 104709) | Attine ant fungus gardens microbial communities from New Jersey, USA - TSNJ008 MetaG | ecosystem: Host-associated > Fungi > Mycelium > Unclassified | place: USA: New Jersey, Wharton State...
AACTACTCTTATGCATTAAGATCAGCTTCTAGGACGTGTTTTCATACTTGTCGATGGAGGTTGCGACCATGCCTTACAACATGCCCTGAAACAATTACCCTTTCATTGAAAAGCTCTACCACAGTCTGGTCTCAGGTCAGATTGAACTCATCGTCTTCTGTGTAAGTCATACGTGTCTCCTTCATATTTGCACCTGACCTTGTTCAGTCCTAGCTCCGACTACTCCAAGTCGATCTTCAGCAGTTCTGATATACCATGGGACCACGTCATTCCATATTCTGATTCTGATAAATCCCAACCTATTGACTTGAAAGCCGATGAGCAGCGAGCTTTCGCGGACCTTTTTGACGAAATATTCAAAGCCGCTGAAGTTGCCTCCAGTTCTGGTTCTCCTGCAAAGGACAATGCTGAGACTCTCGATACACAAGCATTTTCAAGCGAGTTCTACGAGCGCATTCGACGAACACCCACTATGCCCAAGTTTGGAGATGCCGTGGCGGAGGAGCAATTCGATAGGAAGAAGGAGGAGATGAATTTGTGTCGAAATGATCAGGAATTACTAGACTGGACACTTGTCGACGTCTTTGCTGAGGCACAAAAGTACGAAGAAGAAGCGAGGAAGATGGATCCGAAGATGAGGGTTCAACGGAATGTTACACTGCGACCTCTCTGGTATCCGCGTATCATTGCCCTCCTAATGTCAACTTTTCGCGACATCTATCATAATCCTCACACGACACTGGCCATATTCAATCATGTTAAAGCATCATCGATTGCCTCGTACGCTTTTGGTTGTTCGGTTGATGCATATTGTGAACTTATCAAGACATATTGGCTGAGTTTCCGAGACGCAAACGCTGTCCTCAATGTCGTCAAGGAGATGCAGTTGAACGGTATCAGACTCGACCACAAGATGAGCAGGCTTTTGGATACTATTCGGCAGGATATTGAAGTTGAAAAGTTATGGCCCGAGGATGAAGTCTCGCGTATCAGGACTGAACTAGATTCTATCCGACGAGACGCAGGCCGTGTCAATGCGAATAAAAAGTCAACTAGAGCAAACAAAAATTTCAACGAATGGAAGATACAGGAATTGCGAGACGATCCGTCAGATGAGAAGGGCTTTAATAAATGGTAACAAAAACCACCGATCCGGGGTATAATTAAGGTTTGTGTACAATATACAAACTACACCGAATAGAACTATGTGTAAGATCGATTAAAGAATGAAAAGTGAAGAGTAAGGTAGGTCATCGGCGGCGGTCGCGTGCTTGAGACATTATTCGAGGGCGAGCTTCTTGAATGGCGCCGAGGCCATGTGTCGGCTTGTAGTGGGGATCAACTTCATGGCACTTGAGGTGGAGTAATAGATGGTAGACAAACAATTGCTCATATCTGCCGATCAATAGATTAATGAAAGCAAAAGCAGATAATACCAAGCAGACCCACTGCGCATTGATAAAAACAACCGACATGGAGTCAGAATTACACCTTAGCAGGTTAGGTGCCATAACTAATGCCAGATTTGCTGGTGTCATCTTGGTGATGCTCTGCGTCTTTTCTTCCAAAAATAACTGGAGGAAACTGACGAGAAAAAGTATAACTCGTCTATTGATCGTGGGTAGGCGCTCGACTATACGGACACAGGAATCGGGGTCATTGGAATTCATGATGCATTCGTTGTACATCTCATCAGGAATCAAAGGATCGCAAAGTTCTCGCAGCCACAATTTCATGAGCGATGCGAGAACATAAGGGTCATCAACATTGTCCAGAGTATAGTACCCGCGATCGATACGAAGCTTGAGGTCTGAGACTGAATCGCCATCGCCTGGTACTCGGAAAATACCTTCTAGGCGAAGCCCCCCCAATGCCAAGATGCCGTCAGCGAGGAAAGGAAGGATGATAGGTACTTTCTTGTGTGGATAATTGCGTTCTTGAAGGCGGATGATCGCATCCAATGATTCGCCAAAAGTGGATGGATTGAAAGCAGCATCCTAAGAAGGAGTTAGGACCAGTGTTGGACCGGTTTGTTGACTTGAAAAAAATAGGTGAGGGTTTAGCTTACTGAAGCAGTCTCTATTTCCGAGACAGAGGGTGGCTTTCCGCGCGGGCCTTTCTTGGTTATCATAGCTAGACGACGTAGACAGTATTTAGCAATGATGTCGATTCTACCTTCCTGTTGATTCGTATGTTGTTGAATAAAACTTTGAAGATAGGTTTCAAAATCCTTTGATGGAGGGAAGCTGATGAGAAGTACGCATAGAAATTGCCAGCCTTTAAATGCACTTTCCCTGAAGGAGCATATTCGGTCAACAGCGTGAATTAACATCTATGAGCCAGCCATCTTACGGGTTGGGATTCCGAGTCAATTGTTTCATCACCTGACAATAGATCTCATCTCGTAGTTCACCATGGGCAAGACCCTCCCCAATCAACCAACGCTCTTCCTCCAGGACACCAGATAGGCTAGAGGCCAAAGACGTCGAGGAGGCATTAAGATGTATGGGTGGCGCTTTGGCGTCGTACTGAAGTCGCACTCCAACCGGCTTCTCGCGCTCACGATCTCCCATGATTCGCTGAATGACCTTGAAGATTCTGACAGCATCCTTGCTCAGTGATCTGTTGAGCATCAGAAGTGGCGATGTCAGCGGTGACTGGTTTTCGAACCGTGAATCCCAGTGCATCATCAAATAGAAATGGCACTATCCAACTAACCTTTTGCCATGTCATGAGTTGTTCAACTGGCACTCGTCGCCGAAAAATGAATCCGCTTCTGTAAGTGGAGAAATATTGTTTGGCATAGTCAGATTTTGAGAATTGTTGAATATCCATCTGAAGATCTTGCGGTAACATAGGATATGGCCTATATGCATCTTTCAGCCCTGCGATTATTATCAACTCAGTGTTTGAGCTTACCCAGTACTCAGACTTTTTATCGAGCCATTCGTGGGCGCGATTTGTACACAGTCAACGGGGATAGGCTGACTGAAACCACGGTTCTTGATTGGATTCATTTCCATTGTAGCAGCTAAAGAGTTGGTCAGGTGTCATAGGCGTGTAAAAGAGACCGAAATGATAGCATACCGTGGTTTGGTATTGGAGCACTGATGCCTTTGGCTGCAATTTTGGACGTGCTCAGGCCATTTCCGTTGAGCTTGCCGGGACCTTGCCTAGATGATGGCGGTGAAATATCCCGAAGACTGCGTACACTCGATGAATCGCTTTGGATGTCAATACTCGGTATGATTGGTGCAGATTTATAGCTCGAAAGGGTACCGAAGCTAGCTTCTGAAGGAGAACCTCTTTGAGGGTTCACGGGATCTACCTCTGATGTAGCTAATAATTCTAAAGCAGAGCTAAGACTCTGGGGTTGCGATCGGACCGTCAAAGATGATCCAGCTGTCCGACGGAATGAGTCGGTAAGATGATCACCGTTAGAACGTGCTCTTCCGTTGATGCTTTCCTTGTGTTTCGATCCGGGACTGCTGTTTACCCTAGAACTAATGGATGATGGAGAAGGGGGTATCGAATATTCTGTGGTGTGCGGAGACCCCGGGATCGGTGTTAAATTTCGCAGCCCTCCATTGGATGGATCTCCAGACTGGGACTTTCTGATAACTTGCCTCCGAATTGAACTGCTCTGGGCTGAACGATTCGACTGAGTGTGACGAATCTGCAATTTGTCGGGTGCAGTACCAGCCGATGTCTGTACACGCCGATTAAGGTTTCTGCGGACGCCAAATTCATCGACCACTTCCTTATTATCAAAACCAAGAGCGTCTGGTATCGACTGTGAAAAACGATCATACTTGCTCGTAGATAAACGGCGTCCAAGGGCGGTATTCTGTCTCATGACAAATTTAGCTCCTCATGATGGCCAGAGATACGGACACACCTGCACTATCCCCAGGGGGATCACAAAGCCCCGGGGGCGTTCCCAAACAGTTTCCCCGGTCTTAGTTTGATAGTAATATGGTATTCCATCACGCGAATCATCGCTGAGCTCCCACCACTCTCCTTCAGAACTCGGCGGTAGACTGTATAACAGTTGTAAATCGAAGTGAGCGTAAAAGCAAGAGAGCGAAAACTTACACGAAATGCCCTACGGGGGCATCCCAACTAACTTGACCAGTGGCTGGGCAGGCATAAAAAGATGTTTGTGTCTGCCAGATGATATCAAGCTCTTCATGACATGATCAACTACCATGGCCACGGACACACCTGCGGATCAACTAACGTCACCCAGAAGTTCGACCCCCATGCAGCCTCGTCTGTTTCGTGTCCCTTGCCCGAGGACCTCTGAAATGATCTCTGAGACGGATAACGAGAAACACTGCGTGAAATCGAGTGCAGAGTCGTATTGATACGTTGTTCCGGCGATTTCTCCTTGCCTGAAGCTGTCGCCGGCTTAAGGGAAGGAGACTCTGGAGAATGTACTGTGGGCGATGCCGGGGGCGACGTGGTAGATTTTTGTACAGGATCGTCTGGCTTGGGGGTTGTCATTGTCATCAGAGAGTATTTTATGTCGCTGGTGACAAAAACGAGTCGTATTCCAACTGTGACTGATTTCAAATGGAGAGTCCTAATCCATTAACCTTTTGAGGGCGTGAGGGTTGGTGCAACATCAGCAAGTTCTTTGCAGGTTGTCTGTACATATCAAGGCACAGGAACTAACCCGGAATGGAGATTAGTTAGTATACTATGATTTTTACGGCCCTTGCAACATCTTCTGTGCTGCATCAACTGACTATGTCTTTGCCATTGTCAGGGTTCATCATGCCTTATAATGCCCACTTGTCCTTCACTCTCACCCTCAAGGTCTCCTGCACCTCCTTCACGGATCAGTATGCTTTTGAGATCATGCCAGGAATACGCCAGGAATACTTCTAGCATCTCGGGCTGAGAGGCCTTCAGCTCCGAAATGAGGACTTCTGCTGTCGCCGGAGAGAAGATACATGCGCCACCATCAAGAGCATAGCCCACAATGTTCCTCACCCTCATTTCAAATTGACCCAGAATCATCGTTGCTAGGAGGCCAGTAGAACTCTTTGAAATGCCTCTGTTGCGAATGAAATTAATATGAGACCCGTGGGCTGGGCCATCAAGCGCATAACGACATTTTTCAAGGAACTTGCGTCTTCCACTCTATTCTCGTCACCAAGAGCTTTCATCACAAATCGGTAGGGTTACAAGATCCTTTGGGCCATCCCCTATAGCGTTTGCATAGACAAAGGATCGTTCTAAAAAAGCTCTGCGATTCTTTGGACAGCCTTATCGTTCACGGCGTTGCAATCCGCATAGATGAGATATCCTTCTGCCGCGTGCAAGTGAGATCCACCTCCTGAGATATTACTAGAACTAGAACAAAGCAAGGCAGCGCGGCAATATGCTGAAAATGAAATCAGAACTTGGGAACAATCTCTTCCAGCGAATGCTGCTGCTGCTACCGCTTCTGGCGCCCTTTTCTGTTTCGAACGTCCTGTGAGACTGACTCCTGACTTTACCAACTTCTGTGCAACACTCCCCGTGCCCTCATGGTACCAACTGCGATAACTGACGGCACTTATCCGGGAGAAAATCCATCAGATAGTTTCATTGGAGGCAGTCGGACAATGCGAACTGATAGGCTGGGTGGGTTCCCTGAATTAACTTTCGTTCGAATTCCTTCAAAAATTGTATTTCTCCTTCATCTTACTGATCCAATGATGACACCTGCTTACCTAGGATGAAGATGGGACTAGTACTTGGTTCTCTGGCCGCTGTTCGATTTCGAGTTGCAACTGCCGAGACAAATATAATGGATTTTTTTTTGGGTCAAACCATGGATCTTGTACGAATCTCAATCTGAGTATTTCCATTTTTAAGTATAGCATGCTTGATCTAGTGAGTCTGCATGGTGGTAAACCATGCATCAAAGTTGACGAGTGGGATTAATTTCCTGGCAGGTGGAACTTGTGTAATGTTGTCTCATATGCATGCAGGCGTCACTTCTGAGAAAAGCATTCTCATTAGCTGGATTTCTGATGCGTGAAAGATACAAGCATCCATCAGTTTTTAGGGACTATCAATGGACTATGACATCAAACAGAAATTGACTGCATCTTTGGTTAGTTTCAGGTAATGTAGTTCAGGAGACCTACACATCTGGGGACACAATTCAGCTCTTTTTACATTAATAAAACAGCTTTTGGAAAGTTCTGATACATGCCGTACAATCAGACTTGATTAGTTTTAGGCAACATGTTGATCTTGCCTGAAACTAATCAAAACATGCAGCAATTTCTGTTTCTCAGAAGTGATGCCTGCATGCATGAGACAACATTACACAAGTATTACCCTCCAGGAAATCAATCCCATTTGTCAACTTCAATGCATGGTTTACTACCATGCAGACTCACTCAATCAAGCATGGTATACTTCACCATAAGATACATATGAAGTGCAAAGATAACTCGAAAATGGAAAGTCTCAGATTGAGGGTCTGTACAAGATCCATGATATCTGGTTCGGCAGTCGCAACTAGAAAAGCCGACTCAATCAGCTAGGTCATCGGGTTTGATCTTTCGGTGCCCATGACCGGTCCGTATGCTGTTCTGACAACTCCGTAACGGACCTGGCCTCGGAAAGGCCTCCAGAATCATTTCCTTTTGGTATAGTGTATGGAAAATCGTGATTGATCATCCCTTGTCAACCGCTCCATGAATTCATTTTCGGATTAGAAAGATGGGCATCGGAACTTTCTATCAAGGAAAGAGCCGTACATCTTCGCGGGAAGCAGAAAATCCGCGATAATACCTATCTCAAGAGTAACTACACTACTTACCATTCCATCAGATGCCTCGTTAAGGTATCGAGTTTGGTTGACTCGTTCACAGGAGGAGTTTGATCAGTACATTGCTGTCCCAAATAGGGATTAGTACTTTCGTGGTGAAATCTATTGATGCTCGACAAATCGGTTCTCGTAACTGGAAACGCGCTTATCCAATACACGTCCCATACGGAGCGAATAACCTGCATCAGTCCTGAAAATGCTCGAGTCATGGGGCAAGAAGATATCTGTATACTAGTAATATTAATACATTGAACCAGTTCGAATTGGAGAGATTGTCCCCGCCTAATCATACGATCATCTACTCATCCATGCCCGTGCCCTTCGCCTTACGTTTCTCTATCCGCTCATACATTATTTTCCGTGCATCATCTTGAGCCTTCGGGAGAAGATTCTCTTTGGCAAGAGCCACCAACAATGCGTGGGCCAACCCGACGAAGTTGTGTCTTCGAAGGCTATTCTCGAACTGGATCTTATACATCAGATCACCGGTCCTGGTCATTGGGAAAGAATTGCTCACAGCCCAACGCTCACGCTTGTTTTTTTCGTTGTTGATAATTGTCATAGTTTCTGCGGCTTTTGCAGCATTACCCGAAGCTTGGTGGTGATTGAGTTGTGAATGTAATGTAGGAAGAGGATCATCTCTGAGAGCGAGTAGGCTGAACTCTAGCTGTGATTCATGTAAATACCTGAAACAAAATGACAACGATTGGAAATACCGATCCGACGGGATATGTATTTATGCGGGCCTCGATCACCTCCCTGATTATCATTGACATCGGCAGGCTAGGTGAGCATGCATGACTCACCGTGCTGTCTTCAACCAGCCTTCGCCACCTTCTTGGTAGGGTCCATGTCGAACCGGATAGGGTTTAAGTCCATCAAGTTCATACAATGCACCCGAAAACGGAAGGTATACAATAAAATGGTACGCGTCCTCGCTTTTCTTAGGCATGTCCAAACCATCCATTGAGAAGGTGTCTGGAGGTGATAGTGCGTTGTGGGCTTCTCTCAGCCAATCCGAACTCGTTATAACCAGACCACGCGTCTGTGGGTCTAATTCACTCGCAAAAGACATGAGATCCCGAAGTCGAGGACCACTACAAAGACCGGAAATGTTTCCGAGAGCGTTCATGACAGCCAGAGTTGCACAGGCGTTATTGATGACCTGATGTGCAAAGAACCCAGAGAAGTCTGGATCGTAATCTCCATGAGAAGTACCTGCAGGACCTGCTGATGTGGTGGGTGCCCATTTAAAGAGAAAAATTAACGCATGGATGGGTTGAAGGGCAGCCAGAGACTCCGTTTCGAGCGAGTAGAGGTCATCTACGATGAAGGGAACACCAAGAGTTTTTAAGAGTTCTCTGGACGAACAATTAGTTGAGGATACGAAGATCGAGGAGAAAACTAAATACGTGAATACTCCAGGATCAGACTCGGTGAGTTGCCAACCGCTTGAATCATCGTCATTCGACATGTCTGCTCTTTGGGCTTACTATTATAAAAACAACGAAACACGCGTCCTTCAGTTACATGATCATGTGATGATTTACGAACAATCTCAAGGGTTACAAATTGGTAGCCGCGTGATGAACGATACAAACCAGCGAACACCCACCGATGAGCAAAAGGCAGCAAATCGTGCTCGGTTTGAGCTCGAGCTCGAATTTGTTCAGTCACTGGCCAACCCTTTCTATCTTCAATCTCTAGCACAACAAAACATCTTTGAACAGCCAGCATTTATTAATTTTCTGGAATATCTCATGTATTGGAAGGAAAAAGATTATGCTCGGTTCATTCAGTATGCTCATTTCCTCAATAGGTGGTATGATGTTCCTCATGGTATGTCTTGTCAGTTATCCACATGCTCTTCATCATCTGGAGCTCTTGCAGCATGCCCAGTTTCGATCTGAGATGAAGAAGGACGATTACTTTAGAGAATTCCTGCACCAAAAACAATTTGATCATTGGCGGACGTGGTAAGAACAATTCATCTGATGTTAGATGATAGTCAATGAAACAATGTATGCTAGGCGAGACCCGGCACGCGCAGCAGCTGTCAATGGTGAGCTCTCGACCACGAATGATCAAGATGCTCGAATGTCAGCAGGAATTTAGAAAGATGTGCCTTGCTGTGCCTGTAGCGCGCATCCAGTCTATAATACATTGTTGTAGCTGGGGTTTCAAAGTGGGTCGGATCTTAGCAATAGCATATCTGTGATTACTGGTGCCTGGAAAGGTGAAATGTCAGAAAGATTAATTGAAACAAGGTGGGAAAAGTGTTTGTTTAATCATTGCAAATTCACGCGTCATTTACTTCCGTAATGGGCCATGACCTCCAACATCTTGAGGTCAGATATTCAGGAAGAACAACTAGAGCTACTCGAGTCTGAAAGCAGCTACCATTCGCAAGGGCTTCACTATGCATCTTTAAGCGAGAAGAAGCGCTTGTGGTGGCGAAATGCTGCGTTGAACACCTTTTTCATTCTGTCTTGGTGCGTCATGTCCGTCTGGTCGTGTCTACAGTTCGTTCGACATGACATAGGTTTATTTTTGCAACCATTCTATCTGTGTATAACAAATGGATGTTCTCAACCACTCGTTATGCCTTTCCCGCTCCCCTCTTCGTCACTACTATACATTTGTCTGCCCAGTTCGTCCTCGCCGCTTTTCTTCGGTTTACATGGCCATCCCATTTCCGTCCGCCAAAGTCACCCACTCGTAAAGACTACAGGTGAGTTGACCTGTCCGAGCGAACCCACCAGCAAACTCCACGTTTAGCGGGTTTTGATTTCATGTCATACATGTCTGTTAACTGTCACTTTACTAAGTCATCCGACTGTTGCAAAGGCTGCTGCATAGTAACTGGCAGGATGCCGTATTCACCCCTGAGGATGAATTTGTTATACCATCTTTCTCTATCTTATGTTTCGGCGGTGATCCATTTACTCAATATCCTAGCCTGGGTTTGACCTGGGTTTGATCGCGATGCTTATAATCATCCCATTTTTAGCACCAAGGCAATACCAACGGCAGTGGCTACGAGTCTTGATATTGGTCTCTCTAATTTTTCTTTGAAAACGATCACGCTTTCATTTTACAGTATGTGATCAAATTGCCTGGATATGTGGTTCTAACGTCATAGCATCATTACTAGCTATGTGTAAATCATCCTCTCTAATATTCGTGCTCTTATTCGCATTTCTATTTCGCCTGGAACTATTTTCATGGAGACTCGTGGCCGTAATCTTCTTGATTTTTTCTGGAGTTTTGCTCATGGTCGCAACGGAAACAGATTTTTTCCTAGAAGGGTTCCTCCTAGTCATCACTGCGAGCGTTATGGGAGGACTGCGATGGAGTCTCTTGCAAATTATGCTGAGAAACAAACAAATGGGGTGCGATAACCCTGCAGCGACAATCTACTGGCTGGCCCCTGCTATGGGGGTGTGTCTAGCTACCATTAGCGCTGCTATCGAGAGCTGGTCATCCTTGTTTCAATCGCAGTTCTTCTCGGGGCTCTCAAAAATACTTGAAACAGTGGTTTTTCTGGGTATACCAGGGGTTGTCGCCTTTTGTATGGTCCTAAGTGAGTTTTAGTACGTATCCTCTTTGGATTTTCTGGATGTGGCGATGACGAACCATCCAAAGCATCATCCAGCGCGTTGGGGTTGTTCCAATGTCAATAGCTGGCATTGCCAAAGAAGTAACCACCATTTTGATCTCATCATGGTTCTTTGGAGACCTATTGACACCTTTGAATGTCATCGGAGTCGCTATTACTGTCTGTGGTAGGTTCTAGTCGTGGTCTTTGTGCGATCTGTGCATTCAGATATATTGCGTAGGCATCGGGGTATTTACATTCCATAAATACCACAAGTCTCTGGAATCCAGTGACGAGTCAAGATGACGATGCCGGTTATGCTGGGGAAACGAGTAGAAATGACAATGATGAACGGATCCGTTTAACAATTCAAAGGGACATAGACGAAGCCTTGGATAGACGGGAGGGGCTATGATGTGTTTCGTAGTCTTGGCTGGATTTAGTAGAGATGTAAGAGTCGAACCACACTGCACGTGATATAGGCGAGCCAGGCCAGTTGAGCATGAAACGATAGAAGCCAGTTGGACAGTTTGAATCTCAGCTTCCTTTTGTGGCAGGATGAGATCCGATCGGAGGTTGCCAACTTGGAGGCCTAATGATACACATATGTGTCGCCGGCTGTGTTTTCAGCGATTTTCTGGCCGTTACGCCGTGACCTGCTGGTGGTATATAGTCCTAGTCATCTAAACTCCATCTGTCTCTTGTTACCGATGGAAGCTAGTATCCAGTTTATCATCGAGTCTCCCCAGTACACCCCCAGCGCCAGCAAGCGTACCCGTCTTGTTACCTCCTGCGACTCCTGGTCCGTCTATCTCTCTCCTCTTCGACTCTTGCTCACTTGAACAGCCGTTTGAAAAAGATCAAGTGTTCCCAATCCTCAGACAATAAGTGCATCCAGCCCTCTCCGGACACAAGGTGCAAGGCATGCAAGGCTTCCAAGATCCCCTGTAGTTTCAAGGACAGGGAAAAATACTTTGCTGAGCGCAGTCGCGCGATCGCGGGACGCACCAGCCTCGACCGGGGGTAAGCGTTGAGCTGCTGCGCTAATTTCTCTCGGCTTATCATCCTAGAACTCGTTCCTGTCGTTCCGATGTTTTCACTTCATCCGGCTCTTCAAGTCCTTCTTCAATTTCCCATCGCTATTCACCGAAGGAACCCACTGCCCCTATGTCTCCAAGCCTTGATACTTCCCGCTATGCTCCTTACTCTGCAGATTCACGACGACAGACAGACTATTCCAGGTATGTCGCATCAGGGTCCGTCTCCAAGATTATTTGTTGACGGTCGCTATAGACACTCGATGTCGGAATATCATTCGAGGCACAGCTCAATGGGCTATGATACTATTGTCGGTCCTAGTTCCGCTGATGTCCTGCGGCAGATACATAATACTTATCCACCACAGCCCCCCATGCATTCTCGCTATGTTCAATTGTTCGACTCTGAGCATCCTGAGCGCCCTCATCCAGGACTGATGATGCATCTCTTCCAAGGCTTTTTTAACCACTATGCCTCCCAGTTTACTTTCCTTACCTATGGCGAGACTATAACCAATTTTCTGGAACGGAAGCTCTGCCCTGCATTGTCAAATTGTATTGCAGCCTTGGCAGTAAGGTGAGTTTATATCAGCCCTACCAGAAGTGTTGTTCTTCTGATTGTGGAGCTGTTAAGGCATGTCAATATCCCTGAACTTGTTGAGCGGGGTCTACATGAGGTTGCTGAAACATATGCTGAAAATGCCAAGGTGTGTTACGTCTCATCATGCTTACATTCTTTTTGGTAACTGGTTTCAGACAATTTTGAGTTCCGTTCCCCATATGCCGAGTATGGAAAGGTTGCATGCACTGCTGTTGTTATCCTGGGTGGAATATAAGAGTGATAGAACATCCGGTGAGTTAGAGGTCTATGAGTTGAAAGAAATGACTAAATAAGTTTCTTCAGGTTTCCGGCATTACTTCCAGTTGGCTACGAGGATGGCTATGGATCTAGGCCTTTCAGATCAAAGTCCTCCCAGCTACTTGCCTGAGAGTGAGCGTATCTGTCACCGTGCAACCTGGGCGTCTCTCCTCCAGCTTCATCTTTTATCTCCTTCACGATAATGTCTTGGCTCATCAATCAATCGCTGGCGCACCGAGTACATTTAACATCCTAATTCATTTGGACATCAAATAACTTGCAGACTGCTTTACTACCTGTCGAGTATTCTTTACCATCTCCATCAATAGTTCATGCTGATTATACTGTAATATTAATAGTTTGAATAGTAACGCCTAATGTCATATGCTTATCAGTGTCGGTGCAGTTTTGCCGCCGAATTTGGTTGCAGCCTTTCATGTTCCGAGGGCTGCGGCTCAGCTGATCCCTGAAATATGGAGGACTATTTTAGTGCACTCCAGATATGTATATAGCCAGGCGAACTGACTTTTACCATTAGTGGTAATATGAGAACAAAGCAATAAGTTCTGGCTAGCAGATCTGATGGCTCCACCCTCGTGACGGCAATAAACCATCAATTCCCAGAGATTTCGACAAAACTAGAGATATCGGTTTGGAGCCAAACCAACCTATAGCCTTTGTCATTTACTAATAAATACATTGCTCTTCTATGTGCTTATCATCATTGCGCAGGATTTCAAAATAAATTTAACATTTATTGATGGACTGGGTACGGAACGCAGAAGGCTTCCGCTGTGTATGGAGAACATCAAGTTTTCAGCCACAGTCCACGAGGACAGAATGGAATGTAAGTGCCCGCATGACATCCGTAACTCCTCGTCGGACTCTTGCGTCCAACTAATGTTCGACATACGATCATCGGTTCCCTCCTGAGAGGTTTTCAGGATCGTGAGATCCTTGTCATATATGCTGATTGGGTGCCCCGGAATGTAAGTGGGCCAATGTCATAGTCATGAGTCCTTCATGGAGCACATGTTGCTGTCAATTGATTGATTCTTGATAGCTGACCGACACTAGCTTGGTCCACATAAATAATTGCTATTTAGCAGTGAACTGTTGTACGGTTTAAAATGTCTCAAGGGTGATCTGCTAAAATAATAAGACTGAGTAGGAATTGACTATGCTAGTGATATCAGTAGCATTCATATCCTATCCCTGACATGAACAACCACATATTGTAACGAAACTAAGGTCTGGCACACAAGTTAAGATGATTGTCCTATCTAATTGTCATTTTTTGGATATAGTGTTCTTATTAGTATCTTAGTGGATATCTGTCTTCTAATATATTTGTTAAGCTCAGTACTGTGAAGAATGGGGCTAGACCTCAACTATTGTAGTTGTGTCCATTGCTGTACTGGCCCCAAGTTAAGTGAATTGTTCAAGGGGGTCAGGAGGAAGATATATATTGGCAGAGAATGTAAGGATGAACAAGCTATGGTTGAGAACAAAACTAAAAAAACCTATTCTAAGATCTGGGCTAATAAAGGAGAAAAATGATTAAGTCTGGAATTAATGAGCATATACTGGAAATTCAATATTACTTATTATTATTTTTTTTTCTTTTATTTATAATTTTCCCTCTTGAACTCCTAATTTATCTACTTCTATTGTTATGACTTAGACTCCAAATATATTTGTCACCTAAGGATAACTGATAGTTCTTGTGCTATTACTTCCCAAGTAATATCCTGTTAAGGTATGTCAACAAGAGTATATCCAGTTGTCTTCTAGTCAATGTTCACTTCAGTAATAATTGTTAATTATGACAATACTTTCTTGAAGTATCTTTCTAAACCAAAGATTTAGAAAAGAAGGAAGAAC
>Ga0153924_1001165_pt1 | contig 14190 bp, 10 predicted proteins | sample TSNJ008MetaG_FD_104709 | JGI IMG/M metagenome (GOLD analysis project Ga0153924, IMG submission 104709) | Attine ant fungus gardens microbial communities from New Jersey, USA - TSNJ008 MetaG | ecosystem: Host-associated > Fungi > Mycelium > Unclassified | place: USA: New Jersey, Wharton State...
CACTGCGTATTCTCATACTTTATTTTCAGGGCGAATGCCCGTGAAGCGAGGAATGCTCTGCATTTCGAGCTTCGCACTGCGTATTCTCATACTTTATTTTCAGGGCGAATGCCCGTGAAGCGAAGAATGCTCTGCATTTCGAGCTTCGCACTGCGCATTCTCATACTTTTTTTCTGAACGAATGCACCTAAACTCCATTCCCAATTGACAATGCAATAAAGTACACCTTACGGACTCCTGCTGCCTTTAACAGCATCGCACATTGATTAACCGTGCTTCCTGTAGTATAAACATCATCAACCAATATAACAGCTTTTATCCCACTCAAATTCACTCTGTCAACTGCAAACGCACCCTCTAAATTTTTCTTTCTCTCAGTATCATTCAATTCCTTTTGCGGTATGGTATCTCTCTTCCTTATTAATAAACCTTTCTCACAAGGAATATTCATTATCAACCCAATCTCTTTTGCTAAAACATAGGCCTGATTAAATCCTCTCTTGTTCTGCTTTTTCCTATATAATGGAACCGGAATTATCACATCCGCATCCCATCCATTTATAATATGTCCATTTACTTTTACAGTCCGAGACGCATAAAATGCCCCATATTCTCGTTTATTTATATACTTAAATCGATAAATCGAATGCTTAATCGCATCATTATATTTAAATGTTGCCACTCCTCTGTCATAAATATGTTTCTTCCTATTACAATCATAACAATATTCCTTCTCCGTATTATCTAACTGTTTTCCACATTTCTTACACATTGGTTCGATAATATATTCTAATTTCCGATCACATTTATCACATATCAGCTTCCCCTTTGGTAATATATCACAACACACCGGACATGTAAGCGGATAGATCATATCTAATATCAGCCGTTTTACACCAAGTCTTCTTATAATAAACTCCACTCCTCACTCACTTCAATGTTTATCTCCTGCAATCTTCTATCCAATCCTGAAAATCGTTTATGTTCTCCTTCATTTTCTACCATTAGCTGAATTGTACTTTCCAGTCCTACTAAACAAACACATTCTTTCGCTCTGGTCACTGCTGTATATAATATATTTCTATTCATAAGCATTACCGGTCCTGTTAAAGCCGGCATAATGACTGCTGGGTATTCGCTCCCCTGGGACTTATGAACTGTTACCGCATAAGCTAGCTCTAACTCCTCTATTTCTTTAAACCCATAAGTTACAAACCGATTATCATCAAATTCAACCTCCATTAGTTCAGTTGCTAAATTAATTTTATTAATAATTCCCATGTCACCATTGAAGATACCTACTCCGCTTTCTATCGGTATTCCATAATTACCACGCTTTTCCCAGTTGATTTTATAGTTATTTTTAATCTGCATAACTTTATCACCTTCGCGGAATACTGTATCTCCATATTCTTTTTCCACTTTATTAAATGTTTTGGGGTTTAATTCATTTTGTAATATTTTATTTAAGCTTCCTGTTCCTAAGTTACCTTTCTTCGTTGGTGTAAGAACCTGTATATCCAACATGTTTGCATTTACATATTTGGGCAGTTTTTCTCTTATCAGAGTCACTATCACCCCTGCTACTCTGCTTGGGTCGTCTCTCTTGATAAACAAAAAATCTTTGCTGGGTTTGGAAAGTTCTAACTGTTTCCCTCTATTAATCATATGTGCATTTGTGACAATATCACTTTCCACTGCCTGCCTAAAAATCTTATTTAGCATTACTACATTAAATTGCTCCGACCGAATAATATCTTTTAATACATTTCCTGGTCCAACAGAAGGAAGCTGATCTATATCACCTACCAATACCAATCTTGTACCAACCGTGATTGCTTTTAATAAGGAGTGTATTAGAAAAATATCCACCATAGACATCTCATCTATAATAATAATATCTGCTTCTAAAGGGTTTTGCTCATTTCTTTCGAACTTGGTTGCGCTATTATTCCCTTCCACTTCACCCGATAATTCCAACAGTCTATGTATCGTCTGCGCTTCATACCCGGTAGTCTCTGTCATTCTCTTTGCCGCCCTGCCCGTAGGTGCTGCCAAAAGGATAATGTCACCCTGCGCCTCAAAATAACTTATAATTGCATTAATTGTAGTGGTTTTTCCTGTTCCCGGCCCGCCTGTTATAACCAATACTCCGCTACTGACAGATTCTGCAACAGCTTGTCTCTGTTGATCGTCTAATTGAATTTCCAGTCCATTCTCTATTGATTCAATCCTTATTTTTAAAATTTCATTGTCTGACTCGCTTGTAAAATTGAGATCCTGTAACATTCTGGCTACATTTAATTCTGTATAATAATAATTGGCTACATAAACAATATCCTCGCTTTTTTCCTTTTTCACAATCAGCCGCTTATCTATTACTAAATCCATAATCTGATTTTCTAATGAATCATTTCTTAAATCCAATAAATCATTGGTTCTTTTTATCAATTGATTCATAGGTAAATAAGTATGTCCCTCCGCACTGGCTTGTAGCAAAGCATATGTAATACCACTCTTGATTCTAAAATCGGAGTCCGTATGAATTCCCACATTTCTTGCTATCTCATCAGCTATTTTAAATCCAACACCTTGGATATCATCTGCTAACTGATAAGGATTTCGATCAATAATTTCATACACTTTATCGCCGTAATGATTATATATCTTAATCGCCAATGCCGTAGTAATACCATAATTTTGAAGATACATCATGACAGCACGCATGTCTTTCTTCTCTTCCAGCTGATTTGAGATATCCATTGCCTTGCTTAAGCTAATTCCTTTAATTTCAGCCAGTCGTTCAGGTTCATCTTCAATTATTTTTAAGGTCTCTTCTTTAAACTTTCTGACTATTTTATCAGCCATCTTAACGCCGATGCCTTTAACAGCACCTGAACCTAAATATCTTAGTATCGATTCCTCATCGTCAGGCAGCTTTATTTCATAGGATTGGATTTTAATCTGTTCATCATAAACAGGATGAACAACGACTTCACCAATAACCTGAACGTATTCACCCTCATTTATCATTTGTAGTAATCCCACACATATATGTTCCTTTTTTCCATCTATCAGCTCAAATACCGTATATCCATTGTCTTCATTTCTAAATACGATTTTTTCTATATATCCTGTTACTGTTACCATCATTATCAACCTATTCCAAATTACCATTTAAGAATTCAATGTATTTGCCAGTACCAATGGCCACTGCTGTCATTGGATCTTCAGCTGTGACTGTGTTGATGCCGGTTTTAGATTCTATTAATTCTTCTAAACCATGTAATAAACAACCGCCCCCCGTCAATACAATTCCTCTGTCAGCAATATCTGCTGCCAGTTCCGGCGGTGTCTTTTCTAATACACTGTGGACTGCTTCAACGATTTGTGATGTGGATTCCTTTAATGCTTCTTCTGTTTCTTCAGATGTCACCACAATTGTTTTTGGAAGACCTGTCACCAGGTTTCTTCCTCTTACTTCCATTGTCTGTACTTCCGGACGTTTAAATACAGTTCCAATCTGTATCTTAATCTCTTCTGCTGTTCTCTCTCCAATCAGCAAATTGTGTTTTTTTCGCATATACCTGACAATTGCTTCATCAAAATCATCACCGGCTACTTTTATAGAAGCGCTTTCTACAGTTCCTCCCAATGATATCACTGCAACATCCGTGGTTCCTCCACCGATATCTACAATCATATTTCCGCAAGGCTTAGAAATATCTATACCTGCACCGATAGCCGCTGCAATAGGTTCTTCAATAATCTTGACTTCTCTGGCGCCTGCTTCATAGGTTGCATCTTTTACTGCTTTCTCTTCTACTTCAGTCGCGCCACTAGGGACACAAACACTGATTCTGGGCTTTTTATATGTTTTCTTTCCAACAGCTTTTTGGATAAAATATTTTACCATTCGTTCTGTCACTTTATAATCAGAAATAACACCTTGACGGAGCGGGCGTACCGCTACGATATTCCCCGGTGTTCTGCCAATCATTAACCTTGCTTCCTCCCCTATTGCTTTAATCTTATTTGTATCTCTGTCAAAGGCCACTACTGAAGGTTCTTTTAATACAACACCTTTACCTCTTATATATACAAGCACACTTGCTGTCCCTAAATCTATTCCAATATCTGTGATTAGCATACCTACTCCTTCCTTAATCTATAACAAATTTTTCTCTCTTTAATCAATTATTAACAGAAATTTCATATTTAAATGCATATATATTTTATTATACTGTAATTCTGGAATATTATCTATAAATATTTTAGGTAATTTACTTTTTTTATTTTTGTTCAAAAATTGAAAATTATCACAAAACCATCACATTTCTATTTTATACTAAAGAAGCATTCATAGAAATATGATGCTACATATATCTAACCCCCCCTATTGTTAGATATATTATTTTTCATACTCACGCCTAGCGTTCCCAAACGCTAGGCACCCCCTTATATATGGCGCTTTTTTGTAGGCGTTTTTTTATTGGGATAAATAAAATAATCTTTTAATAGTCTCCACATTTTTTTCACAATAAATACAAATTTCAGACACATTTGTTGAATATAATAAATTCATACCAAACAAATGGTATATTACTTAACATTTTCATAACTCTGCTTGGTGGTAACACACCAAGCATCCCCCTCAAAACATTAAAAATGCAACACAAAAGCGTTGCATTTTTAATGTTTTTTATTTCTTCTTTATTCTTTCTTTCAACTCTTTAAATACATCATTGAACCTGTTTGATTTTGCGTTTGGATAAGACTTATAGAGTCTATTCAAAAATCCACGCATTTTAAAAGTTATTCCATCTTTCTCAAGCTGTAGCTTTTTAAGACGTTCCTTAAAGTTAACTGTCTCTTCCATGGTTTTTTCAACCACTCCATCTTTGAGTTTATTAAGCTGTTCACTAGCACTATCTTTGGCCTTACTTAACTGTACTTGTAATTTTTCAATTTCTATTTTCACAAATGCTAGTTTTTCCAATGTATGCTTAAGATCGAAGGCGGCTCTTGCTGAAATACCAACATCAATACTCATAATCAGCCCAATTGCAATCACTATATACTTTAGTGTTACATCTGGCATGCCAAGTACTATTTCTTCTATCAGGCTATGCACCGTCTCTGTAAGTAAAAGTGCTAAGATACCCCAAAAAAGTGATGATTGCAGACAAACTTTACCTTGAAATTGTATTTTTTTATAACTATAGTCCCAATATTTAACACGAAACAATAATTCCATAACAGTACCTGCTACATACTCTAATATTGTGGCGGCAACCACGCCAAGTATATATACCAAAACATAATTTCCTCTTACTGGTATCGTCACCAGCAGAATTGATAATGCACCAAATCCATAAATCGGTAAAAATGGTCCCGTCAAAAATCCTCTATTTATAATTTTACGCCTAGATACAGACACTATCGTCGATTCAATACACCACCCTAAGAAACAATAGATATAGAAAAATACTATCCATTGCCAAATCATATACTCATGCATTTTCATTTTCTCCTCTTTGTATCTTATGCCATATCTAAGTGTAAACGTCATTCTCTATTGTGTCAAGTGCTGATACTTCTCTTTTGTCGCCATACCGCCGCGTATATGTCTTTCTGACTTATTAATGTTTAATATCTTTCTGGCATCTCTTGCTAGGACAGGATTAATCTGAATTAATCTCTCGGTTACATCTTTATGTACGGTAGATTTACTTATTCCAAACTGTTTGGCAGTTTGTCTGACTGTAGCGCTATTTTCTATAATATAGTTTGCAATTTCAATTGCTCGTTCTTCAATATAGCCTTTCATATTAAACCTCTTACATATTTGTTTTTATATTGTATGTGAGAGATTATTATAATATTACTTTTGATTGAATTTGTGAAATCCCTTGTTTTGCCAAACTGATTTAAATTGCGAATGAACCGATTGTTATCCGGTAGGCACCCTTGGTTTTGGTTTTATATAACAAAAGAAAACAACTATTGAATTAAGCTAACGCCCAATTTCAAAGTCGTTTATTCTCTCTGCTTAGTTTTCCATACCAAATAATTAGGAATCTATCCTAATAAAATTATAATTTTACCATGGAGAAGGTACGTCGATAGATAAAGAAGCCATTTCCTGCGATCCATCCTGTGCTGTTAATTCAAATGTCGCAACACATTCTTTTTCGTATGCCAATCCTATTTTATGAACATCACCAGTCACTTCTTCCTGTGGTAACTTCGTAAATTCTAATGAATTAACATTTTCCGCTGTTTTACTTTCAGTTCCACGGGAAGAGATATAAGTACCCCTATAGTTAATAATTATTCCATAATCTACTGATTGCTTAATTTCTTTTAATATTACCCCATCTAAAGAGGTTGTAGTTAATCTTAAATTCGAGCCTGTCGCTTCGAATTCAACTTGAACATTTGCATCTCCAACTTGAATAATTTTTGATTCTGCCATTTTAGTACCTCCTAGTATTATTTATATTTTTTTGGAACAATGTAATTATACAGCATATTTTTCCATATCACAACATATTTTTCCATATTTATATTAATTTAAAAACAGCGTTTACTAACTCCGATGTCTACTTTGGTCGCATCCGATTACTAACCGGCAAGGACCATATAGTACTTCACCAAGTACAAAGAGTTTCGCTTGCGAAACTCTGGCGCTGACGCGCTGTCACTTTAGTGACAATCTTCTTATGAAGCGTCATGCGCATCCTTAGCGGAGCGCTTTTTTGTCTTATAGGATTCCGTTCCTAATATGGAACGAAATGTAGTACTTTCCTATAAGATAAAAAAGGGCAGATGTAGATTGATTTAAAACCAATCTACATCCGCCTTTCATCATATTTATCTTATTTTGAAATCAATAGCAATAAATTAAGAAAATCTATTTTTACAAACCCCTTTTTTATTAAATTTGTAAATCTTACCTTTAATTTTCACTTCTTTATTCTTGTATATAACTCCTTTCTTATTTGCATAATAATATTTACCTTTATAGAGAATCCATGAATTCTTCTTAACCACTCCATTTTTGTTTGAAAGGAAATATGTTTTCTTACTTATTGTTACAAACTTCTTACCCGTCTGCTTTATGCCATTTTTATTAACTACATAAGATTTTTTGCCGACAGTTACAAGTTTATTAGTCTGTACCACATTTTTTACTATTCGATATGTCTTATTCTTAACTTTAATCCATTTCGTTCCCTTTGCCAGTTTTCCATTCGCCTGGAAGTAGTACAGCTTTCCACTTATCTTGACAAATTTACTCTTAATTTTAATACCTGAACTATTTGTACGATAAGTATTATTAACCCATTTATTCTTTTGCAGAACACCTGATTTATAATAGTACTCTTTACCATTTCTCTTTACCCATCCATTATTCCGAACAGTTATAGTACATGTAGCGGTTAAATTATTTGCTGTTTTAGCCGTAATCACCGCTGATCCAGCCGATTTCCCAGTTACTTTACCAGTACTTGATACTGTTGCAACTGTCGGATTAGATGAAGCCCAGGTTACCGTTTTAACCGTAGCATTAACAGGACGTATACTTGCAGTAAGAGTAACGCTGCCCGATACATTGATTGTCTTCGCTGTATTTGACAAAGTTACGCTCGTTACCGGAATACCTTCTGGTATTACAAATGATTCCTCTACAAATACTGCCTCAATTACAGTATCTCCGGTTATTGTCACGTTGATTGTATCCGTTCTATATTCTGTATTTCCAACAATAAACTTATAGAATTTATATCCTTCAAGTGGTGTGGCAGTGATTGTCTGCTTCATTCCGGTAAAATATGTTCCTGTCCATGAAGAAGGATTTGTCACTCCATCGGTAGTTGTTAGGATATCCATATTGTTAATGCTTACATATCCTTTGGATTTATCAGTTTTTAGGCTGACTTTGGCTGTATTGCCTAAATCAAATGTTGATTTTAATTGTTTCCGCATATTGTCGGGACGGGAATTTGCAAATGACTTTAATTCCGAAATGTTATTATTCCAAATACCAACACTGCCAATTGTTCCCCATCTTTCTACCTGCTGCTGCATTGTTCCCGATATATTACCTTGCATTTCATCAACAACAGCATTTACTACAGATGGCGTGAAATTTGTATTTATTAGATCACAAAATCTATTTACAAATTTTTCTTTAAACTCAGAATTTGTCAATAATCTTCTAAAGAACAGTGTACTCCATGCAGGGTTAAAGTCATTAGTCCATGTTGTATTAATTAAACGATTCAAAGAGTCAACTGATGAATCTTCTCCAAAACGGCCAAATCCAAAATCTGTATCTTTTAACATGAAACGCCAACGACCATCTTGACAAGAACCTGCATCATCAGATGAAGCCGGATAATCTGTTCTAAACCTCCACATCTGGTTATTATTTCCCGGCCAGTCCGTATTATTTACATATATATCGGCTATGTAATAATCAATAAAGCTGTCAATATCCATAAATGTCTGCGCTTTTTCATAACTTTCTGAAGATGCAAGTGAGTTTGTATTATTAAACCAATTCCACATTTCCATATATGCATTATAATCTTCTACCATAGCGGCAATTGTTGTATCATAGTCTTCCGGTACATTATTACAGCCATATGGAAATTCTAATATACCAATATCATTTACATCATCAATATTATATTTTACCTTAACTGATTCATCATCATGACGTTCACGTATATTATAAATACCCCAAAATTCACCATTTATAAATACAACTGTCTGCCGATATGCCTGTGTATCCACATTTGTATCATGCATCAAACTCTGCATCATGGAATCCCTGATTAAGGTACTATCATTATCATTGGAGGAAGTTCTAAGTAAAAGTCTCTTAAAGGTAGTATTGATATCACCTGTTGCTGTCTTGGCTCTGCCTTCAAATATATCGTAATTTACAATAGGATTCGCTGCATCATAACCTTTTTTTGCATACAACCGTAATGATTTTTGTGCCATATTTCTGGTTGCACCACCATGAATTCGAATCCCCATGTTTTGAGATATCACTGCTTCTCCATCCTCAATCATTTCAAAGTGGACCGGTCTTTCCCATTCCGAACCTTTTTTCCCATAATTATCGGCTGAATAAATGCCTGTACTTGAGTCAAAAAGATTTGCTTCATCGGTTACCAATGATATAATAGGAAGATTTCCATAGGATGTATTAACAAAATAAGAATTAGTAATAACATCTGTAAGCGGTTCGCCACTGGAAGTAAATACTTGTGCTTTAATAACATTACCTTTAAAGACACTTGTTGACGGCGGCCAGTACCATCCCCATGAGCCATCCATAATATTTATAATATTAGACAGCTTATTCGGTTCAGTCGTTCTGTTTTTTATTGTAATAGGTGCTGTATACTGCGCCGATGTCGATTTCGGATCACTTCCATCTGTAGTATATCTGATGACTCCCTGACTGTAGCCTGTCGTAAGTGTTAAGCTGAAAGCTGATGTATAAACCCCTGCAGGATGAGAAAAGACAAGCTTCTCATCATCGGGAATAATGTCTTCGGGAACAATATCTTCACCCCAGACCCCATCACCACTGTATCTGGGTTTTACTTCATCTAATCTGCTGTCACTGATGCCTGTAGTCCTGTAATCCAGAACTTCAAAATTAATTGCATTATTATCGGTATCTGTAAAATCAATCCTCCGAATAGATTTTTGTTTGGAAATACCGAGTATACATTCTGTTTCACCAAAATCAGTCGTTCCTGCACCAACAAAATCTACCAGTCCGGATGTTCCGGACGGATCAGCTTCTGTCAGAAGTATTTGATTGCTCATCAGAACTACTTTGAAAGCGTCATTATTGATTTTACAGTCTGCCCATTCCATATCATATGTATCAATAAAATACCTTGCCCAACCAATACCTCCGTCTACAGAATAACAACGAATCAAATAAGAACTTCGCGCCGGAATCGTGCCGGACAAATCCAGTTTTTGCCATGTATTTCCTGTTTTTGCATACTGCAAAGAATAGGATGATAGATCGACTGCAGTATCGGTAGGATTATAAAGTTCAATAAAACTGTGTGATATTGCGCCTTCAATCTTGTCAGCACGTCCATATACTTGATTGATAATCAAGTATGCAGGAAGTTCTGCCGCCTCAGCCGGGGAAGGTGTCGGTGCTAAGCCAATCACTCCGGTCAAAAGAAAAACTGAAAGCAAGTAACATAACATTCTTTTCATTTTTTTCATAAATTAACCCTTTGCATATCGCAGATCAACTTGCGATTGCTGCCAACATAAAAATACTACACATAATTAATGTGTAAAGATTTAAGTTGGCATTCCCTTTCATATAATAGTTTTTCATTTACATTTATATTGTACTTCCATAAATGTCTTGTAAATCCCTATAATTTCTTCCGTTCATTTATTGACTGCTTGCCAGTATTTATTTAATTCTACTATTAACTAATATATTATAGTCACCGTTCACTCTACTATTTTTATTATATGATAGAACTCATTAAATTTCAAGTATTACTCTATATAAACCTATAATTTAAACCTATAAAAAGGTCTTATTTAATCAATCTTCTAATTTAACGTTTCCATTATTTTATTCCAATCACCGCTTTTAAGAATATCCTGATAATATTCCAGCTCATCACCAATTATATCGTCTATTACTCTCATTCCCAGCACTTCTACCGGTGCTTTATCATCTGTTAGTATCTTAGTTCCGCCGATTACTTTTTCCAAGTTATCTTCTACTCTTTTCATCATTTGTTTAAGTTTGTAATCAGATATATCATCGACTGCAATCCCTAATTGTTCTATCATCAGCTTGTTCGTCGATGCAAATAATTCCGTATTCGTTCCAGTTCCGACATTAACCGTATATACTTCCGGAAATACAGAGGCAATTGTGTCTTCTAAGTAGTCATTGATTGACCCTTCTTTATCAGTACGCATATTCATATTTACGACCATGACACCATCCTCTTTCAGACAATCTTTCACTAATTGAAAGAATTCCACTGTAGACATCTGGAATGGTATCGTAATATCTTGATAAGCATCTACCATAATAACATCATACTTTTGGTCTGTGTTTAAGTATGCTCTGCCATCATATACCTGAACTTTTACCGAATCCGGCAGGGCAAAATATTCTTTTGCCAGATTTGCTATTTTTTGGTCTATTTCTACTCCTTTGATTTCCACATTGATAAAGTACTCTGTACACAATGAAGCATATGTACCGCTTCCCAATCCTAATATCAATATATCATTCTCTGATTTATTTGCAATCCCTGCCATATAGGGAGCAGCTAACGCATAGTCATAATACATTCCCGTCAGCTTATCATCCTTTCTCATAATAGACTGGACTCCCGCTAACACGTTAGTAGATAATATGACTTTCGTATCATCCTCTTTCACCTGCAGATAATTATAGATGGATTCTCCTTCATATACCAAATCCTTTTCCCAAAAAGCAAAACCGGACTGCAGAGATAGTACACAAAAAACTGCAATCAATATAATAGATACGCTGCATTTTATCATTTTTTCTTTGATAGAAATAAAATATACAATACTGATAATGGCTAATACAGATGCAAATATTATAAATGTTGCCGCAGTACCAACTGTTGGTATGGTTACAAATGTTGGCAAAAATGTACCTATGATACTGCCAATCGTATTTAATGCGCTAAGCCGACCTACTGTCTCACCATTCTTTGATAAATCATTTACCGTATACTTTACCAAAGATGGGGTGACTGTTCCAAGAAGCATCAGTGGAAATACAAATATCACCAGACAACTGACTAAGGAGGCCCATATTAAAAAATTTGTTTTTACAAACATTGCCAAAACTAACGATATACCGATGATAATGTATTTACCAAGAAACGGAATCGCCGCAATCCAAACAGCTGCAATCAAGATTCTGGTATATAATTTACCCGGGTCAGGGTTTTTATCCGCAGAGCGCCCACCCCAAATATTACCCAGCGCCATGGCAATCATAATTGTTCCTATTATAATCGTCCATACTATCTGGGAGGAACTAAAATATGGAGCAAGTAAACGACTTGCTCCCAATTCTACTGCCATGACAGACATTCCTGAAAAAAAACCAGTAATATATAAAAAATACTTATTATTAAGCATTGTTGAATTTCTACCTTGCATAGGCCACTCTTTCCTCTTTTATCCTTTTTCTTCTTTTTATTACTTTCAATAATCCTGCTGATTTATTATATAACCAAAACGAATATAGTAATACATTATTTATTTTGCCTATTCTGTCTTTCGTCGTGCCATAATATCTTGTACCTCCGCATTTTAAAGGTACCTTATTCGCTACACATTGAATTAAGTCTGATTCACAAGTTATTACCGCAGGTATTTCCGTAAATCCTTTTGTAATGCAATCTTCTTTATGTGCATCACTGCCGCCAAAACCGGGTTTATTGTATTTTCTGGCTAATTGCGCTGCCTCTTTGTTGATTTTTTCCGGTTCACAGGCATTATAAATCTCTACAAAATCAAATTTCTTCATAATATCAGGATTTTTTCGATAATATTTCGTATTCGCCAGACTTAGATATTTTTCCCCACAAGGATGAGCCGGACCTAAAATCCCGCCATTACAGTGTACAATATCTATTAATATTGGTAATGGTAGTCCCCTAAGTTCCAGAATTCGTAATTTAACATTTTGCGGCATAATAATCAATATATGACCTGCCTTCATAGTATCATATTCAATTCCCTTAAGCACAACAAAATCTTTATATTTATTCCCTTTGAGTGTATTTTTCCAATAACGATATCCTTTATAAGTATTGTGATCAGTTATTAACATTCCATCAAATCCGTATTTTACAAGTTTGGCAATATACTCTTCAATACCTATTTTTGAATCAACGGAGCCTTCCTTTACGTGACAATGCATATCAAATTTCATATATAAAATTCCTTTCATCCTGATAATACTGAATCAACTATATTATAGTTTTTACCGGGCAATCAAATTACATTCAATTGATTTATTTTAACACAATACCCTATTACTTTTCAATCTATATTTTTATTGTAGTTTTAAATACTATATGATATAATGTTAATATTCGTTATGGCGATTTTGGAAAGCATAATCTTTTTTATAGGAAAGGACATGAACTTATGAGTTTTAGAATAGTTAGTGATGGTGCTTGTGATTTGTTAGATGAATATGTGGAAAAACATAATATTTGCATTGTACCATTTTACGTTACCTTTGATGGTGAAAAATACTATAAGGAAGGCCTTGAGGTGGAGCATAATGAATTTTATGAGAGAATGATTAAAGAACACATTATCCCAAAATCTTCTCTTCCATCAGTCGGCGATTATTTTGATGTATTTGAACCAATTATTAAAAATGGAGAATCAATTATCTGTATCTGTATTACCACCAAATTCAGCGGCTCTTACAATAGCGCAACAACCGCCAGAGATGAGATTCTGGAGAAATATCCGCAGGCACAAATTGAAGTGATAGATTCTACACTTAATACCGTCTGCCAGGGATTGTATGTCAATGAAGCTGTACGTATGAGAGATACCGGATTGTCTTATAAAGCAACAATTCAAAACCTTCAGAAAATAAAAAGCAGCGGAAAGATTTTCTTTACAGTAGGTTCTTTAGAATACTTAGTTCAGAATGGCCGGATTGGAAAACTTGCAGTATTAGCAGGTGATAAGTTGGGGATTAAACCACTAATTATCATGAAGGAAGGGGATATCTCTCTTGGTGGTATTACAAGAAGCCGTAAGAAAGCGAAAAAAAATTTATTATCGTTAGTAGCTAAATATTTTAAAGATAATAATTTAAATACAGATGATTATTCTTTTGTTGTCGGTGCCGGTTACGGTTATGAAGAAGCATTAGAATATCAAAATGAATTCGAAGCATTCATGGATGTAAAATGCAATCCTGATGTCAAAGCCAGAATTGGTGTTACAGTTGGATGCCATACAGGACCATATGCATTAGGATTAGCTTTTTTAAAAAAATGGGATAGGGATTAATAATTTTAATTGATTTTAAATGTAAAAAAAACAAAAATTAGAAAAATGGCAATACTTATTCCTAATAAAATTAGG
>Ga0153924_1001166_pt1 | contig 14183 bp, 16 predicted proteins | sample TSNJ008MetaG_FD_104709 | JGI IMG/M metagenome (GOLD analysis project Ga0153924, IMG submission 104709) | Attine ant fungus gardens microbial communities from New Jersey, USA - TSNJ008 MetaG | ecosystem: Host-associated > Fungi > Mycelium > Unclassified | place: USA: New Jersey, Wharton State...
ACACAACTTTCCTGGAAGCACGTTAGAATTGGGTAGAGTACACACCGCCAAAATGACTTACTTCCTTTGACGACAGCGCTTTACTTGTGAAGTCATTGCAACACGTATTGAAACATTTTCCCACAACTGTTGCGTACATACGGAAGAAATCTTGCATCTGCCACACACGTTTGAAATTCTCGAGATTTCAAACAAGAAATAAAACATACCTGCTTCTTTTCGGATCCAATACTGCTCATGCTCGAGAATGTGCTGACCCACGAATCTCAATCGCCTCAACTTGTATGACTACTCTACTCCATGAATTACCGTTGATCGCATTCGATTAGATGGTGGTGTCACGAAGATAAATGCACTTCTCGGGGTGCGAACCTCTAAAAATGAACAACAAGTCTAATGCCCACTGATAGGAAGAGCAGCTTTATATTTATGATCCCATTGGACTTTACGCCATCCTTGTCCAGGTAAATAAAAAGGTATCACTATATCTTCTCTTTGTTAATCTGTATCTACAGAATGGTCAACCATAGACCCTCACGGAGCGTTATACCAGGTGAGTGGCTATCACTTCGCTTCTCGGGGGTTGATCAACAATTATCTAGTGCAAACCGTGCTTTTTTCGGCCCTGGTATCGTAGCTTCTCGTGGTAGGTCTTGTGATTTATCATATCGCTCAAAACAACATTTCGCCAGGCGACACTCATCGCAAACACAGAAAATTGTTCAACCCTGCATTCGCTCATACGAACCTCAGAGAATTTGGTACGATCCCCTTACTCGTTGTCCGCTTTGTTTAAGTCTTGCAGTTCCTATGTTTCACAACGTTAGCCAAAGGTGGGTCCTTCCTCAGATCATGACCACTGTACATTTACTTGTATCAAGTGGCGATGCCCTCTTGTCTCAGGTCCAACAAAGTGGTTCAAAGGAGATCGACATGCACACCTGGTTTACTCGGACAGCTTTAGAAGTTATCGGCCAGACCGGGTTAGGTTACTCATTCGATAATCTCAGTCTTGACGCGCCAGAGCACGAATTTAGCAAATCAGCAAAGGAGCTTGTGTAAGTACTTGTATTGTCGCCTTTCATCCGGACCTTTCAGTACTTTACCAGACCAGCTGCCATTCCCATAGCTTTCGCCCTTGCTTATATCTTACCATGGGGGTCAAAGATCGGATCCAGAAAATTTCAACGATGGGTTGTGGATACAACGCCGTGGCCTGAACTTCATCGTGTACGGGATATTCTCGATGTCACGTATCGTACGTCTACGAAGATATACAAGCAAAAGAAACTAGCCTTCGAAGAAGGCAGGTTACATCAGCAGATCGGGGAAGGGAAAGATATCATCAGTATCCTGTGTAGGTGGATCCTGGTCCTCGCGTTACCTGCTCTCACCTCCGTTCCAGCGAAAGGAGATATGGACGCTGGAGAACAAGATCATATATCAGAAGAGGAAATCATAGCTCAGGTCGGCCATATATCTTGAGATTCTGCATGTCACATATATAATCTGAGTATAGATTACGTGCGTGTCTGCGGTCTGTCCTCTCATCATGGGCTCATTCGCATTAGAACAATAATTTTTGCAGCTGTGGACACGACCTCTTCAGCTCTCGCTCGCATATTTCTTCTGCTTGCTTCCCATCCAGAAGAGCAGCAGAAGCTTCGTGAAGAAATCAACGTTGCATGCCACTACGGCAACTGCCCTGATTATGACGCTTTGAATAATCTACCCTACTTGAATGCCATCATTAAGGAAACATTTCGTCTGTAAGTCTTCGCGCCCAATCACGAGCATATTCTGATGATTATTAACTATCCTCCATTGTCGCAGATTAGTCAGATGTAACATCTCCCTCACTGTTTTCGACCCATTGTATACTCATTGACTTTTATCAGCAACAAAGAAGATGTTTTAGTGCCTCTTTCCGTTCCAATTAAAGGCAACGATGGCATAGAGACAACGAAAATTTATGTACCGAAAGGGTGCACCATCGGTATATCCATTATTGGTGAATCTGAGTCTATAATCACCTCAATGTGTGACTGTTGGCCCCATTATTCAGGTGCGAATCGCAACACTGCTGTATGGGGACCTGATGCTTTGGAATGGAAGCCAGAGCGCTGGTCGACGGACTTACCGAATTCGGTCTCGAGTCTTCCCAGCGCGGGGATATTCTCTAATCTGTAGGATGCCTTGATTTTGCTCATTAACTCAAGCCAATTTATCCGGTAGCTTAACATTCATGGGTGGTCCGCGCTCTTGCATGTACATTGTCTTCTTTATCTTTGACGACCTCGGGACTGACAACTTCTGACAGAGGATTCCAATACTCACTGCTTGAAATGAGTACGTCACCCTCGCTTCACGAGATTATCTGCTTAGTTTTTACAGAGGTGGTGATTTGTACCCTTATCTCCTCATTTTCCTTCAAGGAAAGCAACAAACCAATCAAGTGGGATATGGGAACCATAGTTTCTCCTCGTGTTGAGAGTGAAAAAGACTATACGTTGCCATTAATAGTGACTTCATTGACTTGATTTCTATATCGATGTATCTTCGTTGAGATGACAAATTTCATCCTAGGGATGGGTTCAAGTTACCTAACAATATTCTATTGAAGCTTGCAGTCCTCCAGTCCAAGTGTCAACTTGTGATTAAACCCTAGTGATATAGCTGTGGTGACTGCTACCTTACTTCTAAATTTGGGGGTCTCCTCTTGTCAAATTCCCAGATCAAATTTGTCTTGGTGACTAATGGGAAATAAATTTATTTTGCTGTTGACTTTCCCCTCTATACAATGAAGTTACTCCCTGAGACAGTGCAGGTCAAAGACAGTGGGAGTCTCGATCATTGGGATTTGCCTTTCAATAGCTCCTAGCAAGTGAGAGTAGCTTTTTTTTTTTGGGTCGACAATTTATTACACGGTGATGAGAGTAGCTTTCTTTGTCATGCTACAGCATAAGACATGCATGTGATTGCGATACAGCCGCGTCCCAGACTTTCGCAGATTGTACACTCCCAGATTTCTATGGGAAGTTTTCCATTGTGATTATACCAATCCTACGCTGGTCTCTTCAATGCCAATTCCGCGTTCTTGGGCCCACTTTCGTGCCATCGGTTTCAGTGAAATTCTCAAGCAAAGTGTTTTCATACCCCGCCCAACTTGGACCGCAAAAGACATACCGAACCTTGCAGGAAAAGTTGTCATAGTCACCGGAGGAAACACCGGGATTGGAAAGGAAACGGCAAAGGTGCTCATTTAAAATTTGTAAGGGGCCAGAGCCTCATTCTATACGCTTGTTAGGCATTGCTCGAGCACGATGCAAAGGTCTACTTAGCTTGTCGAAGTGCAGAGAAGGCAGCGGCTGCAATTGCAGACTTGGAAAAGGAGACCGGAAAGACGGGAATCTTCCTACATCTGGACCTGTCTAGTCTCAAGAGTGTAAAGGAAAGTGCCGAGGAATTTTTGAGGTAAGTAATGACTAGTGTTCAACTGCAGAGCGTGCCTAGCCAAATTCTACCTTTTCAGCAAGGAGAAGGAGCTACACGTACTAATCAACAATGCGTACGCCCGCTTAGTCACATCTTGACATTATGCTTCATTGATTAGCGCTGTCATGCTTCCTCCTCACTCTCAATTAGTCGAGGGGTATGACCTCCAATTCTATACAAATTCAATGGGCAAGTTATTCACCATCTAGCTATTGGGGATCGCAAATTGAGCAGCTCTTGTAGGCCATTGGTACCTGACGAAACTGCTTTTACCAGTCCTCCTAGAGACAGCCACTCATTCACCTCCTAAGAGTGTACGAGTAGTCCACCTCTCTTCTTCTGCATCCTACTTTGCCTGCGAGGATGGGCTGGTTTTTGGCGGCTTCAAGGATGGGCCCGAACGCAACAAATTATCGATGTATAAGCTTTATGTACAAAGCAAATTTGTGTGTTCGACCACTGCCTCGAAAACCGTCAAGACTTATGTTGTGAATGATAGGCCAACATTGTTGTATCGAATGAGTTCCATAGGCGATATGCTGAGCAGGGCTTGGTCTCAATATCTCTGAATCCAGGTCAGTGGTTGCTTATGTGGATGAGATATACCGCCACCGCTGAAACTACTCCAGGCAATATCAACTCGACGATTTTCCGCTACATCGACGAGAAAACAATATTAAGATATCTTAGGGTTAGATTTTTACCCCTGATTTAGAAAAAAATGTCTGATCACCCTCACCAGAAACTCGTAACCCCTGTTTCACTGTTCACAACCGAGAAAGGTGCCATCACACAACTATATGCCGCTACTGCAGAAGAGGCAGGAAACTACGGCGGCAAGGTGAATTTTCATCGTTTTTCCTTATCATCATATCTAACTATATTTTTTAGTTCCTAGTTCCTTGGGCGCGAGTAGGAAAGCCCCGCGCGGAGTCAGATGACATCAAACTCGGAAGAGACTTGTGGGCATGGCTAGAGGAACAGATTCAGGATATATAATATATTAAACTCTGTTTACAATAAACTTTAGTCACGTGAGAATATTTCTTGAGTTCACGTCAACTGACCTGCTTTATTCAATTCATGACTCACACTAGGAAAGACATTTCCTCCCTTTCCGACTCTATCTCTATCTTTACTAAATCTGCGACTCAAGCTGTATGTCTCTCTGACTCACTTACCCAACTGATTATTGAGTTCTATCCAGTTTGATGTGTTCCAGAACCAAGTTCGCAATCACATTGCACGCGCAGAGACCGATACACGACAAGCGCAAATTCAACGAGATGAAGCATTAAAGGCATTGCAGGATTCAACAAATGAGTCACAACGACTCAAAGATCGTGTTCTGGAGCTAAAAGCCCAGGTTTGTGTTCATGACATTACATTGAAGTCATTGCTTGTACTTTGGTGATGTTTCCCATGATGAAACAAAGCCAATGTTCAGACGGCCAATCGACTTTTTTTGCTCTGTTGGAAATAGTTCACATGGTACTTCTCATCCAGATAAACCACCATATTGAGAACTATGCCTTGCTGCAACGCGAAACCAATCAATGGAAAGATCAAGCGAAGAATTGGCAAGAGCATTTCTTGCGTGTTGAACAGGAACGATGTTCGTTATCTTCACGAGTAGATGAACTGGTCTCGAAACGACAGGTAGTTTGTGGGATTCGTCGTCTGGTCTGTTCGGTCAATTGACTTGTGAATGGTAGATTTCACCCATACCCCCGAAATCTAGCACACTGTTGGCAACACGCTCCGGTGCATCTCAACCGCCGACATATCACTCAGCTGCACCTACCTCCTCCACCCAGGACGCCAATTTCGCTCGAAGTCCTACGCGATCACAGAATCCTCGTTCGACTACCAAGTCAGTCAAGCGGAAGGTACCGAACCAAAGTGAATTACCTCCGTACACTGAAGTAGTTCAAAGAACCAAAGCTCACACCTCAACTACAAATCATCCCAACCGTTCCCCTGCTCAAGTGACCGTTCAACCAACGGCAACTTCTCGCTCAAAGAAAGTTGCTTCACCTCCGGCCGTATCTGCCTCTTCAAATACCATTACCTCGAAAGAACCCCGACAAATCTTCATTCGGAGAGTACGCGCTGTTTTTGAGGTCAAACAAGAAAAAGAAGAATCAAATGAGGACATTGATCAACCTCCACTGCCCGAGTCACCAGAAGAAACTGTATCGACCCCTCGACGGTCCCGTAAAGCCAGACGTGCCCGACAGATCATAGATGATGATGATGATTATGTACCCGACAACGTTTCTCATCTAAAATTCGACAAAGATGCTGAGGATGATGAACTCAGGATTGAAGCTGGTGTAAGTTGCTCAATTTGAATCAAGCGATCATTTTCTGATCTACAATTGTTGCTTTTTGTTAGGATGATTTGAGTTTCGATATTGACTTGCCCTCCAATCTTTCTACTTCAAAGACACCGAATAAAAAACGGAAACAGGGCATGTCATCAAGTACCAAACGTAACGTCAGACGGAAAACATGAGCATTCATATCTTTTCCGGTGTATAGTAGTCCTACCTTTGTCATCCTGAAACCCTGTAATTGTGAAAAATAACCATTGGTAAGAGATATTAAATAATGTTACATCAGTTTTGAAGAACTGCCGAATCCACCAGTGCCTGACTTTTTGAGAGCACGGGAAGTAGCAAACAGTACACTATCAAGGAGAGAAGCGACAGTCAGAACCCCTCCGACAATGGCACACGTTCTAATGAATGATGACGTTGGCATTACACATTTTGGCAGTAGAAATGGAAGACATACGATGTGACAAAATGAGCGAAAGATTGTCTCGTATCAGAGTGTACGACAAGAATGGGCGAGATTTCATAATTGAAGAAGGCACCAGGAAGGCCTTGTGTACCATGATGAACATGAATACCCCCAGGGGTTTCTCCAGCACCGCCCTCTGTAAGATCACGCTCAAAATGAGTGACACTATACTGATGAGTATTGACCTAGATAGACCCCAGTCAATTCACCATGCATGTAATTCCATATGCCGAGAGAACGTACAGTTTTTCCATCCATTGTCCGGAATTGCGTCGATACGACCTTGAGGAAGTACTGAAACATGTATTGAGCCTTTGAGGTACGGTAGTTGGCACCATCGAGCGGATTGACAGCAAGACCAAGACGGTTTTTCATTTCCCGGCCTGCGGCAGCTTTCCAGTAATCATATTCGTCGTCTCCTAACCACGATCGATCCCTTTTCAGAAGGTATCGCGACTAAGGGTGGACAATTCATCTCACCTTCAAATGCAAAGTGATGGATGATGTGGGAAAAATCATGTCTATTGCCGTCATCCCGGAGGTAAGGCACCAGCTCATAAAGGTTGCGGGAATTTGACTGGAAAGAACGTCCAGGGGAAAGATGTATATTCCCGATAACTTTGTTCACGCGAATACGACCTGAGACACTACATCCCTCGTCAGCCTGTTCTTGAAGCTTATCTGCCCACCCTTCGTTTTTACACTGTGCCAAATCACATATTCAAGTCTAAGACATGACAGGAAGAAATGACGGACCTGTTCGATGGCATCCGGATTTGAGAAGCTCCAGCCACGATTGACATAAGCCATTCGGACATCCTCACAACTATTACAGCAACCACCTTCAGGCGCAAGACCACCATAGCAAGAGCCACAGTAACCCTTCTGCTTAACTTGGTTCATTTTGTCCAAATCATTCTGCAATTGAGCGCTGTAGGTATTTGGCACTATGCTTCCATCCTTGTTCAAGCGCATCTTCAGAATGTTGTGCGTAATATCACGTTGAACTTCACCACTGATATCCATCACATCCACACTAAGCACTAACAATCGGTGAGTTTGAGAACACAAGTATGGATAAATTCTACTTACAAAAACATGGGACACGGGGGAAGGTGACATTCAGATTGACGGTGAGCTTTTCGCCCCTGCTCTTATCAACCACAATTGAGGTTTCCGTAAACACTTTTCGATAGTCCAAGAATTCGAGTGAAGTGAAAGAGAGGATGATTGCGGCGGCGATAAGCGTCACTAAGAGTTGGGACATTAAATGAATATAACTTTCATGAGAATGTATGAGACTGACGAAATGCGCCGGTGCGAGTCTTGACTTTAACATCCTCTGTCGTCTGCCGATTGTTAGTATTCATCTACTGCAAGTCTAAATTAGCAAACCTTTCCAAAGGCATCCATGCCCTTGAGACTACTGAAGATACCTTTCGCCATCGTGACCGGTTTCCTTCCTGGAAACGTTTATCTAGGAATCCCTAGTTTACCAGAGGAGAATACAGAAGTACAAGTATCGTTCTCAGTTGGCTCCACGTGATCAAAATCGACGTGTCAAGACAGCTGAAACATTGATTGATTGATTGTATATACATATACAAGCTCATCAGTTTCAGCGAAAAAGGTCCAGCGGTCCAGCAGACCCCGTCGCTACTGTGCAATACGATCAACCCCTTGTTTTACCCTACCAATGAGATTCATAACTCCATCACGAAGTCCGTCAGCCTGCACTCCGACTGCATCACTGCTGGTACGGTAGACACCACTACCGGCCGCTCCCCCAAGACTGACGTTGACACCACCAAGATTCAGATTCAATATAGGGGCATTTGATGCTAACTCGGGTGGTGGATCGTAAATGGTTGATGGAAAGTTCTCTGCTGCCGAACGAAGCATTTCAACGTAACTAAAGAGGGATTCACTGGAGGAAATCATGTGCAAATTTCCTTTGGGATGCGCACCTTGACGAATTGTGGATACATGTCCCGCCAAGGAGGAGATGAACGCCGGCCCCAGGTGGAAGAGCTCCATTGGAGGCAGCGGCAGGATCTTGATTGTATAATGAGACAGCTCTCGCTTCTTCATAAGTGGCACCACCAATCACAAAGATGATAACATCTTGAGGACTCAAGAAGAGCGTCAGAATAGAACTGGGGAATCTTTCTGACTTTCAACTGACCGTTGAAATCCTTGATTCGGGCCAGTGGCCTCCAGGAAAGGATAGCTTGCCTCCTTCAGTCTCCCCTTAAACAGATTTTCCACAGTCTGTGTCAGATGCGGACTGTGCTGAGTGTAAACGTTCTCAACGCCCTGACATTGAGCGTAAGGGAAAGCTGGAATAATAGAAATTCAAGACAAAGATCTGTACCTTAAGTCCTTTCAGAGCAGAACGGCCTATTGCAAACAAAGATTCCGTTGAGAAAAGGTCATCCTGCCGCTGGTCTGCTCCTGCAACGTTGAGTGCCACGTAGACAAGCTGAAAGCAAGGTATTAGATTATAGCCAAGTGTTCAAAGAGGGCAACATTCACTCTTGCTTCTTCGCGAGACACACTATTCGAGAGTAAGAGGTTGATGAGATTCGCAATATTCGATTGTTGAGATTTCTGGTAGCGGAGAGCATAAAGTATTGCAATTTTCAGTTTATTCCATGGTGGTACGGCAGGATCTGTCACGATGGACTGCACAGCCTGAGTTGCGAAAAACTTATGAGCTCTGGTCATTGTACTGGCAAAAGACGGACCTTGTAATCAACACCCGAGCTCGTCGCAAGACCTTGTTCTATCTCTCCTACATCCAACAGCTTATCCCGCCCCACCAAACGACTGAGCTCGCCGACGAGTGCAACATGTTTGCTCACATTTCCTCCCAGCTTCCTGAATTCCGGATACTCTTCAACGAAGCGTTTCATATCTGTGATAGATTGTATGTTGGCCGGGGCTGATGCCAGAGATCTTGATTGATAGTTCTGAACGTAATCCTTGAGTGCTGTCCCAAGGTCACCGAATGTAGATAGATGATGGGTTTGGAAAAATGTATCAGTTGAAGTTGTCAATGTAATTTCCTGAAGTAGGGTGAGCCAGGTAGCCCGCACCAGAGGAGAAACGTACTGAAAGTTCTGACCGAATATCAGGAACAATTCGGAGATCGACTCGACCATTGTGTATGCCCAGAAGTTCGTGTACCATGGCTTGATACGTCCATTGGGTGAGAAGAGGTGTAACTGGATCATTCCTACGATCGAGGATTAATAACAGAGGTGGAACTTGAGTCAACCTGAAATCGAAGAGTGAGGATTCAGTTTGAATACGATGCTACATTGCAATGATTAGCAGAGGGGCTGTTGACATGCAACGCAAATGTACCTGAATCTCTATACCCAGCTTCTTAGCCATTGCACTCATTCTCTCGTACCGAATTATTGGCTTCTTCCTGAGACTAAGCAAGACAGCAATGAGGCCTTGGACATGGCTCTCAAGTGCGTCTGGATCCCAGGAATTTGGACTCTTTCCATAAAGTGGTCTGGTCATCGTGGGCGCATGATTCAGGGAGAACAAGGAAGGAAGCAACGGCGTATAATCTGCAAAATATTCCTGGCATTAGGTTAAGATGCATGACAGCTAATATGTATCACTGTAGCACACCTGGACCTCCCGCACTACCTCATACTCGTCTACTTCAGCTAGCCTTTCTATCTTGGCCTTTGTCAAGATATTGCTAAAATCTAAAAAAGCGACAGTCAGCGGCCAGTCGCAGCATGGGTACCGTCCAACCCGATTCACCCACTGACACAAGTAATACTCTCCGTATTTAGGCTCTCGGAGCTCGGCTTCCAATGCTTCCATACTCGACTCGCTACTTTGGAGGAAACAGACACATTTCATGTGAGGCATGCGATCTCTTTTCTTGTTGTCTATTCGATCGGTCAAGTACACTTGGTATGAAAGTAAGGTGGACTGCGTTGAGGCAAGCGAGACTATAGGTGTCTAGCAGAGAAGCTGAACTGGGTAATACATCATGCTATATGACTTTGAGGCATACCGTGTGGGAGTCCAACAATAAGACTTTCATAGCCGAGGGTGTTGATATCAACTTATTGACATAAGTCTCGACAGCCTTCAGGATATCCATGTCTGCGCCACACTGTATACGGAAGAGGAACGTGGCATTATGTAATTGAAGTCAATCAGATACATCGGAAAAAATATATTCTCCATAACATTCAAGATACCCTTACTTGCTCCTCAAAAGCTCCATGGACTCATTCTTCAGTAAAGAGCTCTGTCGTGGTTTAACAGAGCAAGGACTCGCGATCTGTAGCTTTGAAGTTATTGATGCTGAACCTTTGCAAGCAGTGGCCCATGTAAAGATATTGGAGGGAGATGTTCTCCAAGTGTCGCTTACACATCAAGGGTACAAGGTAGAGCTTCCTGCTATGCTCTCGTATCGACTAATAACACTTCCCAAGATGGAATCCAAGCCTAACAAGGAAATAACCCAGACATTCGAGACAATTGAAGACCTGCTCCGCTCAATCAGTCCCCTTTACGTGCAACGGCATAATGAAATGTTGTTCGAGGCACTCAAGCAGCTACCTTGAGAATGTTTACCGTTATGATATTGTGAGTGTCTTTTGGTTTTACGATTCATATCAGCTAGACTTGACGGACGATTTTGCACTTGCACTAGGGATCTGACCTCATCATCAACGCACGGCATTCAACGGGAATAATCCGCTGTTCTTTCTGCTCCATAACACTTCTTCATACTCCTTTCGAGTGAACACGGGCCCACCCTCTCTTACTCGTTTGATAACTGTTCGCAACCAGGTTCGGTCTTCCTGATTTCTGAGGCAATTCGCCCACCATCTGTCCATGCTGTTTCGAAGGTTACCAGCTGCCAGTTCATCAAATTCGCTCTGCTCATTGAGCACGTGCAATAGAAATCCCATATTGAGATGCTCAAGACCCAACTCCGAGAGACATTTGAGGATCCGTGAGATACGAAGATAGTTGTGAGAGGAGGCTAGGATGCCCGGCAAGTTTTCATCCGAAACGTCCAACGTGTACGAAGCATAAGATTACACTCACTGACAAGGTTCCGATAACGCGCTTCAAAATCCCGTGGAGGGACAACTCGATCGAGGAGTCCAGTTGCCGATGACAGCAGCCGCATACCATAGAAATCTAGCATCAGCTCATACGACCTGATAACTCGTGTCATGATTCCGGCATTTGCTTTCATGGATTGAATTTCATGTGGTTGAAGAGGCTGAGACTCCAAATTCACTCCAACTTCGCGGATTGGGAATCTGTGAATCATCGACATCAGCTTCTCATTTGACGTTCAGGGGTGATTTACAAACAGCCATTGAATGAACCCATGTTTATACTCCAATTTCCTGTAGTCCCCTAGCCATCTATACGAAGAAAACATCACCAAAGATAACTCTGGAACGTGATTTCGTGCCTACTGTTTATGTATCTCATCAACGAGTTTATTATCAGGCCTACAGCGCAGTGTATTCGAATAAAATGCCAGGTTCTCAGAGGCATCGGCATCCTCATCCACGCCAGGGTAATTGTCAATGAACTCTTGAACATCTCGTGGAATCAACATGACAGCAGATCCTGCCCGATTGCTGCCGAAGACGGCGGTAGTCCTTGGGAGATGGGAAATCCAACGGGTCATCCTGCCATAGACTGAAGAGGATACGTGATCTACAATCACAAGCGATCACAAGTCGATCATCATTGGGACACCATGCTGTCGCTCGGCATTTTCCACTGGACACACGATGGTTGCCTTGCTGTCTCCTTTCATATAAGCTTGTAACGGCGACGGGTCCAATGTCATGGCCGTGTGCACATCGAACCGCTGAACACCTCAAGTATCATTCAAAAGTGTGTCACGTCTAGTTCGACATCAAGTTCAGCCGATTGAAACCACCCGGCCTCTTATGAACCGATCCATTGACATGCCTTATAAATTCAGCTTTCCAATGACTTACCAAATACGAGAAAATATGAGAACAAAGCTCATGCAAACCTGATAGATCTCAGACAACACGAGCACGTCATTGTGGCGTTCAAACTGCAGCATGCTCCATCAAATTTAAGGGGATCTATCTCTCTCCAAGTCCATTCCAAACGGATGCTTTTTTTTAACCCTTACAGATAAATTTTCTGTCACAATGCTCTAATGTCAATTTGTTCATATTTCTTTCACATCAGCTTGTTTTTTTACCGATACCAACGGTTCGTTCTAGCGAACCCATGTTCATGAACTCGGAAAACTCCGTTCTGTCGATAGGACCCTGCTGACAGAGCCACCGTGAGATTAAATAACTCCAACAATGTAGAATGTTGTGAGGAAGAACGCCGATAAGTCGTCCATGTCAAGCAAGCGGAATGATCATGGTCACATTCTTCCACAAAATATAGCCTTGGTGGCGAGGGCATGAGAATGGTGGAGATATTGTTATTGTTCAAGGGGATCCGATTCGCGATACGATGTTCAACATACCCTTGATATAGATCAGAATTAGATCGGGGCGCTATTTTATTAGTGTTACCAAATTCCTGATAAAATGATAGATCATCGGAACAGGAAATCGTTCTCAAATCCGCACAACAATAAAGACCAAGTGAAAGGATCACTTATTGTTGGTAGAACACTAATACGGGGTCATAACAACCTGATCAGTTGACAAGTATATATTCGGGGTGGCTATATATATGCATATGTTGGAAGATCGATGGCAAGACCCGCTTCTTTATCTCAAATGGACTGTTCGTTCACATTCCAGAGAACAACTGAAAAGGACAAATCACACCCAAGTCCAGTTCCTGGGTCTGTCTCCTAGCGCTTGCGTAAAACATCGGCTGTGTGATGCGAGGAGACCCTAGATACATGTGATAAAGCAGGAGGCAGTTGCTATCGATATGATAGTTGCACGGACAGATGACACAGAACGGGACAAGGAGCGCAGGAACACAATGGTTCTGTTATCCTGCCGAGCCAGAGCTGGCTTTGAACTCTTGAAGTACCATGACAGCAACGCAGCGTTATCTGAGGCAGCACCAAAGATAGTTTTCGTGAGAAAAGTCCTGGTTCAAAATCTCATTCAGATAAAAACAAGATTGACTTGTCCATCATTGATTGATTATCCATCATCGCGCTGAAAAGTGGGCGGATGCCAACCAGACCAGGTGAGCGGCCATCCCTATGCAAATACCTTGGTTTGACAGATAGAACATTCATAGCGCTTTAACGACAGTGGAATCAGTTTATTGCACTTGGGCGTCCATTTGCCCTTGCCAACTACACCCAGCCGGCTACTATGGCGATGTCAGGGCAAACTACAGGTTCGCATGCTCAATGTAGGTTTGAGCATACAAGCGCCAACAATCGCCAAGGGCTGCAAGCAACCAGAACTACCTCAATTTGATGAGATCATTGATCCGAAAGTTCTCCAGGTCCACCTAATAGAACCTCCGCAGTCCCCGCAGAAATTCACGATCGATGATTACAGAGCGACAACAACGGTAAGCGGAGTAATGCGGCTCTCCCACTCTGAACCAAGAAGATTTGGAGCTCAGATTCTTCCCGAAGGTGTATTGTTTGGAATACCACAGCCAACGACCGATAGATCAGTAACAAACTCGGAAGCTCGACCAATCACTGTGCCTGTGAATAGAAAGCCTTGACTAGGCTTGTATCATGTCTACGTTTCTATGAAAAGGACACGAAAACAAACGCTCACAGGAAGAATCCGAACCAGCCTCTGACAAAAGACCTATTGAGTCAGTGTCGAGTCAGTTGCTAAAACAATCCATGACTTTTTTTGGAAAGATGGACAAACAATTTGAATGGC
>Ga0153924_1001168_pt1 | contig 14171 bp, 13 predicted proteins | sample TSNJ008MetaG_FD_104709 | JGI IMG/M metagenome (GOLD analysis project Ga0153924, IMG submission 104709) | Attine ant fungus gardens microbial communities from New Jersey, USA - TSNJ008 MetaG | ecosystem: Host-associated > Fungi > Mycelium > Unclassified | place: USA: New Jersey, Wharton State...
ATTGCGCTCCTCCCGGGCAGCCGCGCGGGCGAGCTGCGCTATCACGTCCCCGCCATGCTCGATGCGCTGCGAATCTTGCGCGCGACGCGCCCGCAACTGAACGCCGTGTTCGGCGCTGCCGATCCGCAAGGCCGGCGCACGCTCGAACGTGCGGCCAAACGATCGCGCCTGGGAAATATCTCGGTCGTGAACGGCGCGGCTGCGGCTCTAGCGGATGCGGATGCGGCCTTCGTGGCCTCGGGCACGGCAGTGCTGGAAACGGTGCTCAGCGGCGTGCCCGCAGTTGCGCTCTACGTCATCGCGCCGGCGCTGGTGAAGCACGCGCGGCGCATCTATTCCGGACGCTTCATCACGCTGCCGAATTTGGTGCTGGATCGTGAGCTCGTTCCCGAATTGTTGCAAGATGACGCAACCCCGCAGCGCCTGGCGGCGGCGATGGACGAGATTCTGCGCGATCCGCAACGCCAATACGAGCAGTTTGCCGAGGTGCGCGAGCGGCTCGGCCCGCCGACGGCGCTGGAAGATTGCGGAAAGTTCGCGGTTGCTCTAGCGAAGGTCGGGCAGCGGTGATCCGGCTGTATCACACCTCCGATCTGCACGATCATCGCGGCTTCGCTCCGCGCTTGCGCGCGCTGCGCAACGAGCGTCCGGGCTTGCTCTTTGACAGCGGCGATTCGTTGCGCGGCAGTCAAACGGTGTATCATCGGCGCGAGCCGATCGTTGCCGAAATCGATGAGGCCGGCTACGATGCGCAAGCCATCGGCAACCGCGAGTTCCACTATCTCTTCCCGCTTCTGCGCGCGCGTGCGAGATCGATGGTGCATCCGCTGGTGTGCAGCAACCTGCTCGATACCAAAGAACGCGAGCTGCCGTTCTTGCAATCGATGACGCTACGGCAAGCTCAGGATGAGACGGAAAAGACGATCACCGTCCATGTTCTCGGGCTGCTGATCATGCAGTATCCGGTTGGGAGTTTGTACGAGCGGGTTTTCGGCTGGCGTTTTCTCGACCCGTGGGATGCCGTCGCGCCTTACGCGGAGCGCGTGCCGGAAGGGGACATGCTGGTGGTGCTTTCGCACCTGGGATTGTCGCTGGATCGCAAGCTGGCCGAGCGCGTGCCGCGCATCGATTTGATTCTCGGCGGGCACAGTCACGACACGCTCTTTGCACCGGTAGTTCACAGCGGCGTGCCGATCGTGCACGCCGGACCGTACGGACAATACGTCTCGCGCACCGAGCTCTCATACGATTCTGCGCGCGGCCGGTTCGCAGTCGACGACTTCACGCTCGTTCCGCTGCTCGGCGCGCCGTAGTGACGCGACACTGATGGACCCTCGCGTTCTGTTCGTATCAAACGGGCACGGTGAAGCCGCGATTGCCGACCGGATCGCGCGCGAAGTTCGCGCGCTCGATAGCGGCGTAGTCATCGATCATTTGCCGCTCGTGGGCGAAAGCCGCGCGGAATATATGCACGAGGTTGGTCCACGCCGCTCGATGCCGAGCGGCGGATTGATCGCGATGGGCAACGTTGCCAACATCACGCGTGACGTGCGTGGCGGGCTGCTTGGCGTTACGCTCGAGCAGCGGCGATTTCTTACCGATCAACGCGGCGTGTATGCGCGCGCGGTTGCGATCGGCGACGTCTTCGCGCTGTTCATGGCGCTGTCAGTGCGTGCGCCGACCACGTTCGTTGGAACCGCGAAGAGCGTGCGGGTCGCGCCGTACGGTCCGTTCGAACGGCGCGTGCTGCGCCGAGCCGATGCGATCTTCGTGCGCGACGAGGCGACGGCGGAGCGCTTACGCGCACACGGTGTCGACGCGCGGGCGCCGGGGAACGTGATCGTCGATCTGTTCGTGGTGACCGACGATCCACGCGCGGATGCGGCCGTCGCGAACTTCGCTCCGGCGATCGCGTTGTTTCCCGGCAGCCGGGAGAGTTCGTACGAGGATGCGCGCTTCTTAGCCGGCGTGGTCCGCAGCATCGCTCCCGTTCGGCCGACGCTTGGCGCCGTGCTTTCGATTGCACCGCTGCTCGATCCGCAGCGCTTTGCGACGATGCTTCGCAACGACCGCTGGCAGGTCGACGACGTCGGCGACGCCCACCTGCCGTTCGTGCTGCGCAAGGGTGAACGCACGCTTATCCGCGCGTGGCACGGCGCGATCGGTCCGTTGCTCTCGCGCGTGCAAATCGTGATGGGTCAAGCGGGAACGGCGAATGAAGCCGCGGCGTCGGCGGGTGTACCGGTTGTGGCGTTCCAACGCGATCAGGACCGAAAGACCCAATGGTATCGCATGCGTCAGCATCGATTGCTCGGCGACGCGCTACTGGTATTGCCCGCAGATCCGCTGGGTGCCGCCGCGGGTTTGGGTGCGCTGCTCGATGATGTGCCGCGTCGCGTTACGATGGGGTCGCAGGGCCGCGAGCGGATGGGCGGACCCGGCGGCGCCCACGCAATCGCGCTCGATATCGTCGAACGCATCGCGTGAGCCTTATCGACCGATTACAGGTCGTCGCAACGGCGATCGCATTCGCCAGCATTCCGTTCTTTCCGAGCTTCATCACCCTCACCAATGTCGCGTTTCCCGGCGTCTCGATCGTGCCGCTGCCGATTGCAGTCGCGCTGCTGGGCGCGATGGTCGTTCTCGCCGTCATCGCATCTTTTGCGATTGCATTGCCGCCGCGGCGCGAGCCGGCGCTGCTGTGGCCGTTGCTCGCGTGGCTGGCTGCATGTCTGCTCTCGCTCGTGCTTGGCTTCAACGCGCGCGACGGCTCGGTGTTTTTTGCCGTCATCGTGCTCGGCTCGATTTGGCACGCACAGATCGACTTGCGCTACGGTGAAGTCACCGGCGTTGCGCGGGCTACGTGGTGGGCGTATCTGCTGGCGGGAACGTTGTCGTGCATTGCGGCGATCGCAATGGTGCTGCTGCGCGAGCCCGCCACGCAGTATACGATCGCGAACGGACGCGCGGTGGGAACGTTCGTCCTGCCCGGCGAGCTGGCCGGATATCTGTTGTTCTTCTTGCCGGTTTCGTACGCGCTTGCGCGCTGCGCGCATTCGCGCGCGCTGCGCACGCTGGCGTGGATCGGGTGCGCATCGGGCGCGGTCGCCATGCTGATGACGTTCTCGCGCACGGGATGGGTGGGTCTTGCGGCGGGGATCGGATTTTTCATCGTGATGCAAGCAAAGACTGGGCGCGCGCGTTACGTTCAAAGCGCGGCGATCGTCGGTGCGGCGTTGATCATCGTGCTCTTGCTGTTCAACGAGCATCACAATCCGAGCGAGAACTACACCCGCATCTCGATTTGGCAAGCTGCGATCGGCGTAATCGATCGCTTTCCGCTCACCGGTGTCGGGCCGTTCGGCTTTTCGAAAATCTATCCGCTGGTGCGTTTGCCGGACGGAGACGCCACCGCGTTTCACGCGCACAGTATGTATCTGACGTTTCTCGCCGAGCTCGGTATCGTTGGGTTTCTGGCATTCTGCTGGTTGATTTGGAGCTTTGCGCGCGAACTGCAGCGCCGTTTGCGTAGCGCGCAGCCGCAAGCCGCGTGGCTTGCTGCTGCTATTGCGGCGGGAGTTGCCGGCGCACTCGTGCAAGGCCTGATCGATACCGTGAGCGTCGTGATTTTCGGCCTGTTACTCCCCATGCTCGCGCTCGCGCTGGCCGCCGCGCGCAGCGGCACCGTCGACGCGTGATGCGACATGTTGCGCTCGCGGTAGCGCTGATGCTTTTGTCGGGTTGCAATCCGCGCGTCGAAAGCACACCCGCGCCGTCTCCCAGCGTCCGCCCAAGTTCCGGCGGAGTGCTCCTCAAAATCAGCGGCCACGGAACCGCCGCGCAGCCGGTTCGCATCGTCGGGCAGCAGCGGGGCAACCGCCGTCAGTTCGACTTGCTGGCTCGGTCGTACGAGAGCATCGGCGCCCAAGGCAGCGAGCGCGCCCAATTCGAGCACGTGCACATCACCTTTTACAGCAAAGACGGCTCGACGCTCACCGGCGAAGCGCCGCAAGCGGTTTGGGATCAAGTGGCGAATACGATTGAGTTACGCGGCGGGGTGACGGCGCGGAACAACACGGGAACGACGCTGACGTGCGATACGCTGCTCTACGATAACGCAACGGAGATGATCCACGGAACGGGACATGCCATGATCACCAGCGCAACCGGATTTCGAGCGAGCGGCAACCGGTTCGACTCAAACGTATCGCTCACGCACACACGGATGCAATGAACCAGAACGACAGCACCATCAAGATGCGCGGCTTGGTGAAGACCTACGGTGAGCGTACGGTCGTAGCCGGCGTGAGCGCCGAAGTGCATCAAAGCGAAGTCGTGGGATTGCTCGGGCCGAACGGCGCGGGCAAAACGACCACGTTCTACATGGTCGTTGGCCTAGTGAAACCCGACGGCGGCAGCGTGGTTTTGCACCGCGACGGAAAAGAGATCGAGCTTTCCAGGGAGCCGATGTATCAGCGCGCGCGCAACGGCATCGGCTACCTCGCGCAAGAAAATTCGATCTTTCGCAAGCTCTCCGTCGCCGACAACATTCGGTTGATCTGGGAACAGAATGGCGTCCCGCGCGCCGAGCAGAACCATCGTCTGCCGGTGTTGCTTGAAGAGTTCGGTCTGCGCAAACTCTATCATGCGCGCGGCGACAGCCTCTCGGGCGGCGAGCGGCGGCGTGTCGAGATCGCACGCGCCATCGCGATGGAACCGGCGTTTCTCTTACTCGACGAACCGTTCACCGGCATCGACCCGATTGCAGTCGCCGACATTCAAGCGATGATTCGTCAATTGCGCGACCGCGGGATTGGGATTTTGGTTACGGATCACCAGGTGCGCGAAACGCTATCGATCGTCGATCGCGCGTACATCATGAACAACGGGCGTATCGAGGTTTCGGGAACGGCGCACGAAGTGCTTGAATCACCGATCGCGCGCACATTCTATCTCGGGGAAGGCTTTCGGTTGTAGTGTCGCTGGCGCTGCGCCGGCTGCGGCGCTACACGCGGCTTTCGATCCTCGACCGCTACATGCTCACCGAGCTTGGGGGGCCGTTCGGCTTCGGACTTTCTGCGTTTACGTTGATCTTTGCGGCAACGCAGCTGCTTGCGATTGGGCGTATGGTTTCGAGCGAACACGCGCCGCTGTGGGCCGCGATCGAAATTTTTCTGTGGGGCCTGCCCGGCTATATGGGTCTGGTCTTTCCGATGGCGCTGCTGCTCGGCACGCTGCTCGCAATTCAACGTCTCTCGGGCGAAAGCGAGATTACCGCGTTCAAGGCGGGCGGAATCAGCTTTACCCGGATGACGATTCCGCTGCTTGCCGCAGGCGTGCTGATGTCGTTCGTTACGTTCTACGTGCAAGAGGTCGTTGCGCCGTTTGCGGCCGACCAAGTGGCACTCATTACGGACCAAGTGCTGGCGCACACCAGCCCCTTCAACCGCGATCTTACCGTTCAGGCGCCGCTTCCGGGCGGCGGCAAGCAGATCACGATCGCAACCTCGTACGAGCAGCATTCGCAGGTGCTGCTGCACGTGACGCTGATCCAATACGACCGCAACAACGTGCCGGCACAGGTGGTATTTGCCGATCGAGCCGATTTCGCGGCGGATCGCTGGGTGCTGGAAAACGCAAGCCTGTACCGCTTCAATAAGGACGGAACGCTGATCTCCGAGCCGCAAGTGCCGCTACAGCAGGTTGAACTGGGTGAGAAGCCAACGGACATCGTCAAACGCTTGAGCCAGGACGATCCGGAGAATATGAGCCGGGCCGAGATTGCCGACATCGTGCGCTCGGGTCAACTCACTCAGACCGAGCTGCGCAAATACGTGACAACCTATCAAGAGAAGCTCGCAATGCCGTTCGCGTGCTTCGTTTTCGTGCTGATCGCGATTCCGTACGGCATGCGCGCCGCGCGCAGCGGCGGCGGCACGAGCGTGGGCTTCGGTCTCGCGGTTGCGATCGTGTTCGTGTACTACATCGTACTCACTGTGTGCTCGTATATTTCGGAGGCATACATTGGCCTGGCCGCGCTGTGGGCGTGGCTGCCGAACATCATCTTCACCGTGATCGGGCTGATCCGGTTGCGGCGGACCGCCTCGGTATGAATCTCGTCGATCTGGTTCGCGGCGCCGGCAGCATCGCGCTGATCATGGTCGTTGCGGGCGGGATCGCTTATGTCGGCGATCGCGTCGGCCATCAAGTCGGACGCCGGCGTCTTACGATGTTCGGCATTCGTCCTCGCTACACGTCGACGATCGTGGCAATCGGCACCGGAATGTTGATTGCATTCAGCGTGACGATGGTCGCGCTGGTCTCGTCGCGCGAAGTCCGCACGGCGTTCTTCCGCTTGAGTCAAATCAACGCGCAGATCTCGGAACTGCAAGCGCAGCAACAAGCGCTCGAATCCAAAGTCAATAACGGCGAGCTGATCGTCCCTGTCAATGCGCTGATGGTGCCGTTCTACAAGACGATCAAGCAAGGTGAACCGGTCGACCAGCGCATCGCCGACGTCAAGACGTTCTTTCGTCAAGCGGTCTCGTACATGAACGGCACGTACTTTCCGCTCGGCTTGCGCAAGTACATTCCGCCCGCAAGCGTCGACAAAAAGCTGGTCGAAGAATTCGGCAGCCCGGAAGTCACCGACAGATCGCTTGCGAACACGCAATTATTGTTCGTTACCTCGCCGCAGAATCAGTACAAAAACGACGAGATAACTTTCTACCTCAACCTCTACCCCGACGTGCTGGTGCTGGGCAAGGGCAGGCAAATCGTTTCGCTGCGCATTCCAGGTAATGCGCGCGCGACACCGTCGCTGGTCATCAGCGAGCTGCAGCAAGCCGTTGCGGGCTTAGCGCGCACCCAGCTTCATCTGCCACTATTCTTGGCGGAAAACGTGCAGGTGGTTCAGGTGTACCCGAGCCTATCGGAGATGCAGCGGCAACTTGCCAGCGGAAACGGAGACTACATCATCACGGCCTATGCAGCGGAGGATATTTACACGCACGTCGGCGGTTTGCCGATCGTTGTCACATTGACGCAGGTAAAGTGACTATATTAGGTGTGGATCCGGGCACGCGGAAGGTGGGGTTCGCCGTGGTCGACGACGAGGGCCGGACGCACGACATCGGCATCGAGCCGATTGCCGAATTTCTGGCACGAGTACGATCCCTGATGGAGCGGTTTAGGCTCGACGCGATCGCGATGGGGACGGGTACGAACGCGGGAGCTTTGGCCGGCGAGCTGGCCGGCCTGGGCTTGCCGTTGGTCTACGTCGACGAACGAGAAACGACGCTTCGGGCTCGCTCGCTTTACTTCGCCGACCACCCGCCTCGAGGGTGGCGGAAGCTAATCCCCCTGGGGATGCAGCTCCCGCCCAGGCCGATCGACGACTATGCGGCCGTCCTGATCGCCCGGAGATACCTCGCCGACGGAGGCAACCACGGCGATCGGGTCTAACTGAAAGGTCCGCCCAGTTTGGACGATATTAGAAGTCACCTACGGTCCGGTGGGTGGTGGGCCGCAGATGACGGAGGGGTCATGCGTCGCTGGTTAGGGGCGTTGCAGATCGGAGCACTCGTGTCAGTGCTCTGGACTGGCGTTGCGTCCGCGTCGCTGGGCACGTTCTCTCCGCCGCCGATCGACCTGTCCGTGCAGCTTTTTGCGCGCTTGTTCGGCGAATCAACGGACCGTCTGGCTTCATTTAGCGCGGTGCGTGGCGATGCGCTCGCCGAAACGCCGCTGCGCGATCTGGCCCTGCGCGTGGAAGAAGTTCCGCAAGCCACCATCGCCGCGAACGTCCAGGTGCAATTGCCGACCCTCAGCGCGAATCTCTTCCAAACGCCCACGTTTACCGCGCCGGTCGTCAATCTTTCGGATGCTGCGTTTGCACCGCCGCCCGTAAAGACGTCGATCTCGGATTTAGGCGCGCAATTCACCGTCCCGGCATCTGAATATTATGAAAGCAGCGAGCCGATGCCGACCGATGCCCCCGCGACGCGTCGCTTCGATCTGACGGACGTAGAAATTCGTTCGGCGCAAACCGAGAACTACGCACCCACCTCGTTTAATGCGAGCGCCCCGGTTGCATCGCACGGCGCGAGCGTGCAGCTTCCGGTCAGCGTTGGAAACGTTCACTTCTCGCCGCACGCGGAAGCCGGATTTGCGCAAGATCCGAACTCGACGTTCAACGACCGCACGGTCGGCGCCGGCGCGACGTTCGACGTGCGCGCAGGACACCGCAGTCTGGGCGTGGATCTGTCGAGCCAGCTCGAGCACGTAACGCTCAACGCACCGCAATTTGCTGCGCCGAACGGCAATGCCGCTCCGACGGTTGGCCTCGCGGGCGGTAATCTTCCGGTGTTCGTGCCGGCGTATGCCGACATCAGCGCGCACACGCTCTCGACCGGCGTCACGGTTCCTGTCTCCCGCTCGCTGACCGCGAACTTGCAATACGACACGCAGCATTTGATGGGCGCATACGGCGTTCCGGGCGCGACGAATCTGGATGCCAATAACACGATCTACGGCGCGCAGTTGACGTTCCAGCTGCCGCGTAGCGCCAGCGCAATCTCGTTCTCCGCGCACCAATATCACTTCCAGGACAATTTGGTGCCGTCGAACGCGGTGACGCAAACCAACGCCAATCTCAATTTCATCGTCAAGTTCTAGCGCGGTGACGGTTCTGGATCGACTGCCGCACGCGTTAGCGAGCGGCGTCGTCGCTTTTGTGCTGGTGTTGCTGGCGCTGGTGCAATTCGGCTCGGATGCACTATATGCGCGCGCGGCTCCGCAATCGCTGGTCGCTCGCATACCGCTCGCGTTCGGCGTGCGAGTGTACGAGGCGATCGATGCCGTTGCACCGGCGGGATACGTGAACGATGCGCTTGCATCGAATGCATTGATTCACGGCGATGCGGGCGCTGCACAGCGGTATGCGCTGGAAATGCCGGCGGAGCCGCGGCGCGACGATCTGTTGGCGCAGGCTGCGGCCGCGCAAGGGAACGAGGAGCTTGCGCGCGAGTATTATTTCGCCGCCGCCGACGTGGACGCGACGCAAACGCAGATCCTGCGGCTCGCGCGCACGAACGTAACCGAGGCGATGCTGCTGGAGGTGCAATTCCGCAACCGCCTGATCGCCTTGCGCACGCATCCCGACGCGGTTGCGGCGTCGTACTTGATCGGGGGAAACCTCGAGGCGTCCCAGCATCGCGATCGCCTGGCGCTTGCGCTGTACCGAGACGCGCTGGCGCTCGCGCCGCGCAACATGGCCTACGTGCTTTCGGCAGCAAACGCGGCGTTCCGCTCGGGCGATCTGTCGACTGCGCAGGCGTATTTCGAACGAGGTCTCGCGGTGAATCCGGCGAGCGGGGACTGTTTGGCCGGGCTGGGGCTAGTGGCGTTGCGCCAGGGTGATCGTGCGCAGGCGGTGGCTTATCTGGCGCGTGCTCGCGCCACCGATCCGCACGCGCAGATGATTCCGGCGCTGGAGTCGGCGCTGCGGTGAGGGTTGCGATCGACGCGCAGCTCACCGTCGGAACCGCGACGGGCATCGGCGAGTACGTGCGCGGCCTGATCGATGCGCTGCGCGCGAACGGCATCGACGCCGTCGAGCTCTGCGATCCCAAGCTCGACCCGTGGCGCTTCGACCGGCGCGTGTTCTGGGATCAGGTGATGCTGCCGCAACAAGCGCGCGCGGTTGATGCCGAATTGCTGCATTGCGCTTCGGGGACGGTGCCGCTAGGCGTCAACATGCCGTTCGTGGTCACCGTGCACGACGTGGTATGGGCCCGCATGCAAAAGCACGCGCGTCCGTATGCGCGCTACTATTTCGGGCGCTTCTCGTTCGATCGTTATCGAAAGGCCGCAGCGATTGCGGTGGATTCAGCGTTTTCGCGCGAAGAGCTGCTGGCGATCATGCCGGACTTGGATCCGCGAGGCGTGCGCGTGGTGTATCCCGGCGTCGCGCGGGATTACTGCACGCTGCAACGCGGACGCGGCGACCGCTCGACGATCCTCGCGATCGGTACGGTGGAGCGCCGGAAAAACCTGAAAATGCTGATCGACGCGTTGCCGTTCTTGGAGGACGCGCGGTTGGTGTCGGTGGGGCCGTACACGCCATATCAGAAAAAATGCGAAGCGGCGGCGCTTGAGCTTGGCGTGGAAGATCGCGTCGATTTTCTCGGCTACGTGGAGCGCGGCGAATTGCTCGAGCTGTGCTCGACCGCGGCGGTGGTGGCGGTGCCGTCGCTGTACGAGGGGTTCGGTTACGCGGCCGCACAGGGGATGTGTGCGGGCGTGCCGGTGATCGTGTCGGATCAAGCGTCTTTGCCGGAGATCGTCCGCGGTGGAGGGCGGGTGGTTCCCGCCGGCAGCGTGCACGACTGGGTGGATGCGCTCGGCGCTGCACTGCGCGGAGACGACGACGCGCGGGCGATTGCCGGACGTCCGGCCGCAATCGAGCGCTTCTCGTGGGCCAAGAGCGTGCGCGACATGATCGCCACCTACGAGTTCGCGCTGGCACGTGCAGCAGCGTAGCCGCGCGCGCATCGCCGCCTTAAGCTCCTGCACGCTCGTACGTAAGCTGTACAGCTCCGCTCGGCCGCTGCACGACATTGCGCAGATCGAAATGCTGCGAAATCGTCGTGGAGCCCGCATACATCGGAATCCCGGCGCCGATTGCTACCGGTACGAGCGACATTTCGATAGAATCCACTTCGCCCGCGGCGAGAAACGCACCCATGACTTTACCACCGCCGAGGATCCATGTATCGCCACTCAACGCCCGCAGCTCGTTCGCAAAGGCTGAGATATCCTCGACGATTCGCGTTTCTAGATCGCAGAGCGGTCGTTCTATCGGCCTATGCGTTAGCACGATCGTGCGGTAGTCGCTTCCATAGGGCCAGCTGCCGTAGTCTTCGACGAATTTGTACGTGCCACGTCCCATCACCAGCGTGGTGATGGTCGAAAAGAAGCGATCCAAGCCGCGCTCTTCGTCGTGGAATTCATCGAGAAATCCGACGCCGCCGTTCGGATCCGCGATGTAACCGTCGAGCGAGGCCGCAAAGTAAAATCGAATCTTGCCCATGCGTGAGACGTTCGCCGCGCGTCTCAGCAACGCCCTGAGCGGGCACTTATCCGGGCATGCGCGCACGCGAGGCTGGATTCACGCTGCTCGAAGTCGTCGTGACGGTAGGGATCACTGCGATTTTGCTCGCGGCGGGCGGATTTTGGATGCTCGCGATGCGACCGGGCGCATTGCGCGCCGCTACGAGCGATTTCGATGCGAATCTGGCGTCGGCGCGGGCGCTGGCAGCGACGAGCGGCAACGGCGCTACGCTGGTTTTCGCACCGCAAACGAATGGTGCGCCGGGGTTTTTGCTTCGCGTGTATTCCGGACGTCCGACGGCTGGCGGTGCGGTGACGGCAACGACGACGATGCCGCTCGTCAGCGCAGCGAGCGTGAGCGAAGCGCATTTCGGGAAACCGCCGTTTGCGATCTTCTTGAACAGCGCCGGCTATCCGACCGGTATTGCAAACTATCCAACGCTCGACGCGCAAGGGAATCCGACGTTCGCGGTGGTCGCGCAGCAGCCACCGTGCCCGAGCGGTGGAATCGAGCTGACGTTCGCGAATCCGCAAGGCGTAACGGCAACGCGCACACTGGCGTGCAACACGACGATTGCTGCCGGCACGCCCGCGCCAATCGCTACGCCGACGCCGAATGCGCCGCATGTGTCGCCGACGTATTTGCTCGCGCACGATACGAGCGATAGCTCGGCGCTGACGTTCAAGGCGGCAGAGTACGGTTATTATCACTGGTACGCTTCGACGGCGAACGGCGCGGAGTGTCAAACCATCGCGTCGGACACGGGCGCTGCGCCGGCGACGTTTGCGAGCCCATGGCCGTACGCGCAGCCGAGCCCGGCATCGCAGGGCTCGACCGCGCCGTTGCCGCCGGCGCTCGCGCCGTATACCTGGCCCGCCGGCGACCCAAACGATCCGCCGGCATGGTTTGCGCTCTCGACGGTGCCGCACAACGGCGGCATGTGCACGGTGACGGTAGCGGACGATTACGGCCAGAGCGGCACGGTAACGGTGCAAGTGATGGGCGATTTGAACGCATCGCAATCGTCGCTCACGCTAGCGTCGGGTCAAGGCGCCCAGACGATCGACTTCAGCAAGACGTTCGACTCGCAGCAGTTGCTACTCTCGGCGGGCGGGCCGTGCGCGGGAATCGTGACGGTAACAACGGCATCGGGTTCATTTCCAAGCACGCCATCGTCGACGCCGGCAACCGCGATCGTGTCGATCGCGCCGGTCGGCCCGGGCACGTGCACGCTGCTGGTGCAAGATCAATACGGCGAGAAGATCGCGATCGGCGTAACGGTGCAACAGTCGATCTCGACGTGGCCGCAGCAATTGGTGCTTGGCACGAACGGTACGTCCGTCGGTTCGACGAGCGGCACGCTTGCGGATGCGGCGGTACCTCAGATTGTTGCGTTTGGCCCCGTAGTCAATGCGCTGCTCGCCGGCGGCGTGGCACGAGCGGCAAGCGGTTCCCCATGTTTCGCACTCGCGCAAACGACGAGCGGCACCGTCGATGCATCGCTCCCATCGTCGGTGAGGGCGGCGTTAGGGATTTACGTTGACTCTAACGGATGTGAAGTCGACGCTAGCGACGCACCAATCGCCGCGACGAGCGTCGGTATGATTGCATATAATAAGAACGGGCAAAGTGAAACTTACACGTACAGCCAAGCCGGATGCCCCGTTGTGTTTAGCGGTTGGAGCCCCGGCTCAAGCGCTATCCAATCATTGCTTGGCGTGCAAGGACAGAGTCAGGGAACGTGCTCCGTGACGCTGAGCGACGGAGGTTCGCAGACCCCAACGCCCGACGCCGGGCTGGTGGGGATCAGTGTGAAGGCTACTGGGTGTGTCAGCGGTCAAACGTGTGCTGTACTGCTCACTGGTTCGGCGAACTCGTACAACGATACGACGCACGGCACGCTAACGGGATACGCCGGAAATGGAACGATGGAATTCGTATCGACGGACGGCGGAAGCTCGTGGACCCTTGTCTACTCAGCGTTTACCGATTCGCAAGGCACAGTTACATTTACGGGCAGTTCCGAAGAGGCCGCAACCCCGGAATTCACGGGAACGTGGAGCGACGACCCTGATGTCGCAAATGATGGATTATCGACAACGAGCGACATCGGCACAGTGACGTGGAACGGATCGCCACCGGCGTACATTATCGATGCGACCTGGTGAACAGAGGCTACGGCCAGATCGGGTGGTTCGGATCTCTGAAGGACCGTGGGTCGATTGGAAATTCGGCTAGCCCGAACGCCTCGTTGTAGGCGCCGCCATATTCACTAAAGGGAACGTACGCGCCCCCGAACCAGAGCGTTCGCGAATCGTTCGCGTAGGAACCCGAAAGTGGATTGATCAGGTTCCAGCATGAAGTGCCGCCCGAGCTGCCGACATCGCCGGTTGTGAGTTCCGTCGTTACGCCTCCATTGTTAGAAACGGCGTAAGCGAGGTCAGCCCTTTCGTTTTCGGTGAGCCATTCGTCCACACTTGAACCGGCAAGGCTGCTTTGTGCGCGTTCGTATTGCCACGCGATGTAACACGGCATTTCCGTTTGTGCGCTTAGGCTTGCGAGGCGGTAATCGCCGTTCGTTTCCCAAGATGGCGCGGTGTAGCCCGAAGGTACGCTTGGCAACGTCGGAGCTTTCAGTATTTGGTTCCCACCACTCAGTGTGACGTTGTCATGAACCGTCGCCGTCACGGTGAACGGCGCAGGCGTGGGCGTTCCGCATGCTGTCGTGCACGCGGGTGGCGCGTATCCTGGTGGTGGCGTCGATACTGTGTCGTTGCCGATGATCAGCAGATAGTGGCCGTTCGGTGCGCCGTTCAGCGTGAACTTGCCATTTGCGGCCGTGGTTGCTTGTGGTGAAGGCAGCGGGGTTGGGCAACCGTCACTCTCTGGCGTGATCGATGTTCCCGGTGACGGCGTCGGACCGCAGGGTGCCCATGGCATGAGCTTGACGGAAACGCCTGCGAGCGGCGCACCGTTCGCGTCGTTCACTACGGTACCGGATGCGTTCGTCGTCGACGCCGCAGCTGTCGCGGTCGTAGTCGGTGTCGGCTGACTACCG
>Ga0153924_1001169_pt1 | contig 14169 bp, 12 predicted proteins | sample TSNJ008MetaG_FD_104709 | JGI IMG/M metagenome (GOLD analysis project Ga0153924, IMG submission 104709) | Attine ant fungus gardens microbial communities from New Jersey, USA - TSNJ008 MetaG | ecosystem: Host-associated > Fungi > Mycelium > Unclassified | place: USA: New Jersey, Wharton State...
GTTATTATTTTTGCTATATTTGGTGTGCCCCTTGTATGGTCACTGATTCTGGCCTGCCTCTGTTCCATCGTTGTCGGCGGTACCACAGAGATGCTTCCCATTCTTGCCCAGCGCATGTTTGCCGGCGGATTGCAGTATTCTATGCTTGCGATATTCTTTTTCGTGATGGCCGGCGCAATTATGCAGTATGGCGGATTATCCCGGCGCCTGGTTGCCTTTGCCAACAGTTTGGTTGGGCACATTAGCGGTGGTGCATCCCTGGTGTGCGTGTTGGCCTGCGCGTTCTTTGCTGCTATCTCCGGCTCAGCGGTTGCTACGACAGCCGCCATTGGCGGAATTATGTATCCCGAGCTTAAGAAACTGGGATATCCGGAGGATTATGCTGCCGCACTGCCGGCGGCGGCGGGAGTTTTAGGCGTTATTATTCCTCCCAGTGTGCTGTTTATCATTTATGGTAATATCACCAACGTATCACCGGGAAAGCTTTTGATGGCAGGGATTTTTCCTGGTTTGCTGGGCGCCTTCTTTATGTGCATTATCTGCTATGTGCTGGCTAAACGGAGAAATTATCCAAAGAATGAAGGTTTTTCAGCAAAAAATGTTCTTACTACCTTTAAGGAGGCATTTTGGGCACTTTTAATGCCACTCATCATCCTTGGCGGTATTTATGCCGGTATCTTTACACCTACAGAGTCTGGCGTAGTGGCAGCGGGATACGGACTGATTTGTGCAGTGTTCATCTACCGCGAAATGTCGAAGGAACTGTTTCTCCGCATTATCCGGGAGAGCTGCCGAACCACCGGCAATGTCATGATCCTCTGTATGGCCGCAGGAGCACTCAGTTACCTGCTGACCATTTATCAGATTCCAGCGGCCCTTAGTGCTTTCCTGATTGCCAATGTGAGCAACCGGTACACGTTTATGATGGGGGTAGTGATACTGTTGCTGTTCCTTGGAATGTTTATGGATGTGGGCGCCTCCATTCTAATTTTAGGTCCCCTTTTGGCACCGGTAGCTGTGGCCTTTGGCATTGATCCGATCCAGTTTGGTCTGATCTTTGTATTTACGATGGCGATCGGACAGGCAACCCCTCCTTTCGGAACGGATCTATTTGTCGTCTGTGGTTTCAGCGGCAGGCCGGTTATGGCGGTAGGGAAGCATTCCCTGGTGTTTTGTCTGGCGCTGGTAGCGGTTGTTCTATTGTGCATGGTTTTTCCGCAGATCGCAACAGTGCTGCCGAATATTATGAAATAAAATAATCGGAGGATCAACGTATGAAAATCGAAAAAATAGAATGTATTCCCATGATTTACCCCATGCAGAATCCGATTTATAGCGGAACGGGAAGATGCGATGCAAGACAGCTGCTTTTGGTTCGTATCTATACCGATACCGGTCTGGTCGGACTGGGAGAGTCGGCACCCTTTGGCGGGCCGGTACATTCAACACAGGCAGTGGTTGAAAATGAGATCGCCCCGATGCTGATTGGAGAGGATCCAACAAATACCGAACGGTTGTGGCATAAATGCTATTATACTCATTTTCAGCATGCCCGTGGCGGCATCTTCATCTCCGCATTGTCCGGAGTGGATATTGCATTATGGGATTTGAAGGGCAAAATCACCGGTCTGCCGCTTTATAAGCTTTTGGGTGGTTTCCGCAGTCAGATACCGGTTTATGGGAGCGGCGGCTTTTATAAAGAAGGGGAAGGGATCGAAGAATTAGTAAAAGAAGCCAGGAGTTATGCCGATCTGGGACTGCGCGGTGTTAAAATAAAGATTGCCCGGACTGCTTCGCCATTTTCGCTTAGAGTATTTAATAATGATATAAATTGTCGGATGGTGACACTGGAAGAAGATATTGAGCGTGTGTCAGCGGTAAAAAAGGCGTTGGGAAATGACTGCCCGCTAATGCTGGATGCAAATGCCAACTGGGATTTTTCCACGGCTTTGGCAGCGGGAAAGGAATTTGATAAAATCGGCATACACTTTATTGAGGAGCCGCTGCGAACGGATGACTATGAAGGCAGCGCCAAGTTAGCCCGGGAACTTATTACCAAGATAGCGGGTTATGAGACGGAATGCCTGACCACCAATTATCTGCGCATGATGCGGATGGGCGCGATGGATATCGTTCAACCGGATCTTAGCTGGTGCGGCGGGATTACCGAGGGCTATAAAATTGCTACTATTGCCGCCGCTCATTTTATGGAATGTGCCGTGCATGCCTGGAATTCTGGTATTATTCTGGCGGCGAGTGCTCACCTTAGCTGTGCAGTGCCTAATGGTGCAACCCTGGAATATGATATGACAGAAAATGCATTTCGCAATGAGTTAATGGTGGATCCATTAACTCCGGACAGCAACGGCATGATAACACTGAGCGATGCTCCGGGACTGGGGGTGGAGGTAAGAGCGGAGGTGATTGAAAAGTACCGGGTTGAATGTTAATAATCGGGTATAGTAGTCAGGGGCTGTCACTAAATTTGACAGCCCCTAATGCTTACAACCTACATCATTTTTTCCATAATATAATCATCCATAACAAATCCATTACCTATATCTGCTGTCTGCTCTTTTTTAATAGAAAACCCCTTTTTAAGATAGACCGCAATAGCATTGTCATTATGTTTATTTACAGCAAGGTGAAGGGAATTAAGACCTTTTTCTTTCGCAATTTTTTCGGCAAATGAAAGCATTTTATTAAAATAGCCCCTGCCACGGAACTCCTTTTTAAGATACAATTTGCTCAATAGCAATTGATTCCCGTCTGCTTTTAATGCGAGATATCCCAAAATTTCTTCATTGTCTATAACCATAAAATACATATAACCATCATTGGAAATTTGCTTTGTAATAGCGTCTGCCGATTGATATTTTTCAACCATATAATCTACCTGTTCCGGCGTAATAATTCCGGGGAAATACTCAGACCATATTAGCTTTGCAATTTCCGCCAATCCCTCTATTTGTTTTTTATTGTTTACTTCCAAAAAATCAAAGTTCATAAATATGCCATCCTTACATAAATAATCTTTATTTTCGCCAGCATGTACCGCGTGGCATCAGGCAAACTTCTATTCATTTCCATTGAAAATTTCATCAATTCGAATAATATCTGCACCACGCCTTCTTTTTGCACTGGTATAAAATTTCTGATATCTGCCCTCATCCTCATTTTTCTTTGCATCCATAAGAAGATAAATAAAAATATCTGTTAATTTATTTTTACACTTTTCCAGCCCCTGCTCTGCCACTTGTCGTGCTCTATCAAAATTATTATGTTTTTTATAATACTCGATCACTTCTACATATGCTTCACTTTCCTTTCCCAAATGCGTTTCCAGATAAGAAATATACTTGTCATCTCTCCCATATTGATGATATAATTCAGCCGCTTCTTTCCCGTAATATCCGGATTCTTCCATTATTTCTGCAAAGGCAAGAAACTCCTCTGGTTTCATACACATTTTCTTCGAAAGATCCCGCATTGGATCATAGCATCCATAATAATCATAATAATCTTGCTTAATTATTTCGGACAAAATCTTTTTTCTCAGTTCCCAGTCTTCCTGCTCAAATTTGCCCCTTTTTATTAAGGCTTCCGATATCTTCCAGACCTCTTCTATCTGCCATTGGTCATCTATGTACCGTTCAAACCGCAGTTGTTCAAGTAATTCTTGAATCTGCTTCCATGAAGAGGCAAGAACCGAAACCTTTTGCTGCGATTTTTTCGGCGCCGGTTCTAAACACTTCTGTCGGATATCTAATGCGATCTCCTGCTTTCTTTTCAGCTCTTTCTCAAGCAGAAATTCCTCGTGGGAATACACAATTTCAGAAAACCTCTTGCTAAGCATGGTTTCTGTACTTGAAATTTCGGTATTTAATATATGCAGCATATGAGAAAACAAACCTTCCGGAATCATTTCATCAATAAGTATTTCGGGATTGATTTTTCTGCATACCGGGTGTTCAAATATCCTGACCAATAGATTTGCAAGTTCCAGACTCTCCCATTGATCTGTCATTCGAACAACCGCTGTTACCCAGTCAATTCCAACATCTCTGATCTTTACAGACAACATCCCCTCTTTATCGGCATCCGCCACCGTAAACGGGGAATCCTCAGCTTCCACCACCTTAAACCCCAGTCCGCATACCCTGTCCAGAATATCGGCTACCGTCTTATACTCATTTAAAATCAGTAAATCATGGCATCCCTTAAATATTCTGTCCAGAAATGGCATCGTTCCTGACGGGTCATTATGCCACACTTTCCAGTCATCCATATATCTGCCATTATCATCAAACTCATAATAATGCCTCTCATACTCAAGATAAAGTTCACCACTCTCAACCTTTTCGCAAAATTCCTCTATTTCTCTTTGACTTGGCATATATAGGATTTTCTTCTCACCTGAAAGTGACAGCAAAAAGTGCTGCTGTTCTCTTTCCGCCAACAATCTGGCCTGAGATAGAATCCATTCTTGCATTTCCGCCACAGACATTTTGCTTAACTGTTCTTCAACCTGTTTTATAAACATCATCGTTTTCCCTTCTAATCCTTATCACATTAAACGATATTATCTCCTATATTATCCAAACACCTTCGCTGCCGTACAGTCTCAGCTCCTTCCAATGTGTACTTACTTTGGTGTTGGCAGGATCCGTTATTCCCTCTTTATCTTGTACGATTCGCCTGCTCTTTTATTGTATATCACAACGGTTACAATTGAAACAAGAACAATCACAGCATTTGCAGCAATGGTTCCAGCCCAAGTCATCGTCATGGTGCCAAAGATGGAGGATGCCGCATTGAACATGGTGTGGAATAATACGCACATAAACACACGGCCTTTTCCTGATATTTTGTAGATTGCCCCGTAGAAAAACCGAAACGCAATGAGTTGAACTGCAAACATCCAAAAGTCAATGAGCCCCTCATAATGATTCGTCCCCGGAATGAAAAAGAGAGGGATATGCCATAAAAGCCAAATGACGCCAAAAGAAACAGACGATAAAACAAAGCCGTATTTTCTGTCCAGTGCAGGCTGCAATATATACGTCCAGCCAGCTTCCTCCATGCCGCCAATAATAAGATTACCAGGCAAGGAAAGGAAAAACATATAAAATGGAAGCTCCATTTCCGTACGGCCTGAAACTGTAAGATGTATCAAAAAATACAGTGCAAGCCCTGACATAATGAACAAATAGAGAAATATGTTGTTCCTGGCGTAAAAAACATTTTTCAGCCATTCCTTAAAATCTGCTATTTTGTTGTTTTTCTTCAGCACGATATATGAGGCAATAGCGGGCGACAAAATATAGATTGCAAAAGGAATATTCATCACAAATTGCTGTAACGAATAAACCCAATTATGAACCGAAAATCCCAATTGCCCAAGAGCAATCAAAGCACCTGATATAAAATAGGCTATGCAAAATGTCAGCATCGTAAATTGTACTATGATTTTTTTGTCTGTCACGATTTCTTCACCTCACATTTTGACGTATGGATTGACGATTTGGCTTTGCTAATAATCCGGTCTTCTACCTAACTTTTAAATCAATTCATCTGTCTCCAATATTTTAATAATACGACAAATGTAATTATAGGCATAATAAAACCAAGTGCCATAATTCCAACAGATACATCATCAGGTGCTGCTATCGTTCCTATAAATTGAATTAACTTTAACAAAACGATAAAGAAAAAGGCACAACGTCTTTTTCCAATCAGCAACCATATATATGATGCTACTATTGTGATATTAGTGACCGTTGTCAGAATCCAAACAGGACTATATATCATATTATTTAAAAATATCCACATGAACGAAGGTCTTTGGCTCGTTATAAAATAATTGAAATCTGCATAAGCATCATAAACGATATATGTACCCAATATGCTGCTTAAAACAATATCAAAAATGCATATACTGATCCATACTTTGATTCCTATACCAAATTTAAACTTTCCTTTTTCCATCCAGATCCCCCATTCCTGCAACTCTGACTACTTTTATCTCTTGTCATCTGCCATATTCATAATTTCTCAAAATATCCGGTATTGGGGAATATTATACCAGAACATAGCCCGTTTTCATAGAGTAATTACAGAGCTTTTTCCTTGTAACTACCATCTGTCAATGTGGTCTTTTCACTTGTCCCGACCTCCGTTACATATTATTGTAGTAAGTCTAAAGTGGAGGCACTAACGTTACCTATGGCCTTAGCCTTTTCCAGTTAGCTTTGGACAAAGAAACAGGCTAGCCCAAAAACAATTATTATGATAAAATAAGATGGAATAAGAGCAGTACTTGAGGAGGGACATTTGAACGAAAAATTGAGTTTAAAGGCACAGATAACACTAATTGCCGGCTGTTGTGCTGTACTGATTATAATTGTCATTTGGGGGGCGATTCACACCTCGAAACCGTTTGCTTCTTATGATGACTATGTCTTTGAAGTGATAAAAAAGAAGGATGACGGAACTATCGAATATAAGATAATTTCTGCTCCGAGAGATTTTAAGAATGCACAAAATCTTGCTATCGCGGTGACAGATGATACGATATCTTATGGTGATTATAATTATACCTATAAGTATCGTTCTCTCCCTAGTTATACTGCATTTGCAGGTTGGACTGATTCAATCAGTATCTTAATCTCCTTTCCTGATGCTTCCAAATGGCACTATGCGGCAGATCTTTCTTGCTGGTTTGACCGGAGCAGTGACAGCTTCAGCACTATACCTGGTAAGCCAGATGACAAATGGCATCCTACCCTTATTGTATCGACGATACAGGCAGACAGAAATATGAAACGTGCAGAAAATAGTCAGCCACGCCCCGCAGATATCCGGTGTGCTGTGGCAATAAAAATAGCACTAATACTATTTATTGGCGGATTCGTTCTTGTATGGAGAAAAGAACGATACCAAACATACAAAATAGAATCTGAGGGTCAAAAATGCCTGGGCAGAATTGTCAGTCTCAAAGTCAGACAATTCGCAGATGATTCCCCCAGTAGGCACGGTAATATCCCCATCTTTCAATTTACATACAATGGCGCAGAAATGACACGTCCGGCGCTCCAGCAACTAAACCACTCCGGTGAATATAACGTTAAAAAAGAATACATTGTATATTATAATCCCGATGTAGACTCTGAATATGTAAGTGTTCCCGAATTGCGCTTAAGGTAATCCTCCTCCAGGCAGTCTACCTGTGGCAGCCATATATCGACACCAATCCGAAATAATTTCAATTTCTTACTGTCGCTTCCCGATTTTTCTTTTAGTAAGAGATTGAAATTCATAACGGTTAGTCTTCGAAACCACCTTTTACGACTGTTTCATCAAATGCATACTCTGATATATATTCTACACCAGCCGGAATCGCAACTTCTTTTAGCAACCTGCAATTTTGAAAGGCCCCACATTCAATTCTTTTCAGACTCTCTGGCAAAACCACCCGTTTTAATTTATAGCAGTCGCTAAAAGCACTATCTTCAATCACTGTTACCCCCTCCGGGATTACAATTTCCTCCAAAGAAAAACACTTATAAAAAGCTTCTTTCTCAATAGTGCTTATATTCGGCGGTAATTCTATTTTTTGAAGACTCCAACACGCAAAAAATGCTTGTCTCCCAATTTTACGCACATTCAAGGGGATTTTTATTTCTTGTAGTTTTTCACAACACAAAAAAACACATGGCCCAATTACTTCTAAGCTGTCCGGCAAAGAAACCTCTCTCAATTCAAGACATGCTTCAAATGTATCGTATCGTAATTCCTTAACTCCATCAGGAATTGATACTCTTTTCAGGTGGAAATTCCAGGAAAAGCACTCATCTATTGTAGATATGGGCAATCCGTTGATTTCACCGGGCACCTTTATTATGATATCTTCTCCTGTATATTTAACAAGTTCAATCGTCCTTGGGGAACCAGAATATTCTTGATACTCAAAATCCATCACTATGGAGCGATTCTTTATTGCCCATGCACCGGCTCCAATCGTACATACGAATAGCACTCCCCATATACACCCCTGGAGTCTCTGATATTTTAGCGTTATTTCTTTTGGATTAGAAAACAGAAAGAAAATCAAATAAAGAATTACCGAAAAATATAAAACATCAATAATAAAATTTGCTATCGGCGTGCTTTTATGATGATTGGTGTGAAAAAACAACATATTGACCAGGACGCAAATTGTGAAGCCCTTAAAATAATTTAGACATGACCTCTCTTTTTCCTGAATCTTCACTATATAAAAAGCGAGAACCACCAGCACTAGCAAGCAGGTAAGTATATACATAACCTGCAGTTCCCTGTGTTCATTTAAAAAACCATGTTTGATAAAGTCATAAAAATATGGATAATCGTCATGTAAAAAACTTCTGAACACTACAATAAATAGCAGCAATGACCATGACACTATTACCCATGCTATGGTGTTCGTCCATATTTTCACCTGAAACATACACTTGTCCAGCTCAGATAATCCTATGACATTCAGTGCACAGCATATTACCATACAGGATACTTTTGCATTTCCAATAAGACTACATACTCTCCATGCACACAATGAAATTAAAATGAGTATTATGCCCACAACAAATTTACCCGACCAAATTTTTTTATTCAAAATACAATTCCTCCCCGAGTCTTTATTCTTCATGTATTCCTTTATCAGTATGGTTACTTCTGATTCCTGACCGGTGTGGAATTCCTCCAGAATGGAGTGAAGGTGTAGATAGCTGATATCGGTATTCAATCTGAATTCCCGATAAAAATGATATGATACCGATAAGCCCTGTAAGGCTTAGTAATGTCAATAGCTTTTTCATGAACCGAAGTTCCTCCTCTGTATAAGTTACATATCTTTATGTTTCACTATTTCCCATCATTTGGTTTTCATAATGCATTTTACTGTATTGCCAATACGCTTTTGCGCGCATTATCCCCTTTCCTAATGCCAAAAACTCCTGCATTTGTAATATCAAATTGTTCTCAATTTTCACACATCTCCATTGGTTCATTATAGCATGATTGGCATTATTTATAAATAATCATTATTCCATATCTGTTTGGAAAAGTAAAATATTTTTTGATTTTTTTCAGATCATACTCCGGAATGTAACCATGATAACTTCTACGAAAAAGGCAGATATGAATAAAGCAACCTCTGTACATTTTGTCCAGAGGTTGCAGAACGACAAAAGTGGACGGTTTATCTGATTTTTTAAACAGATTACTAAGCTTTTTGTTTTTTTTGTGTGGCGTAGAATACTGCCGCAACACAAAGGATGACAAACATTATGATAAATGAGGTTTTAAACGCCACAACCGGAATAACATTGTTTTCAATTTTATACTGGTTGACGACGATGCCCATCAACTGCTGGAACAACGCGCTGAAAACAAACACAAAGGTATTTAAGAATCCGGTGGCGGTGCCGGTTATGCTGACATCGATATTCTCTTTCAAATTGGAATAAAACAGCGGGAAAAATCCCCCAAAAAAGCCGTACAGGAAGAACACTACCCGGATAATGTTCATTGACATGGAATCGATCATAAAGATAAGGGGCACCCATACCAGTATGTACCCAATCACTCCGCAAAACATAACGTTTTTCCTGTTACGGAATTTATCCGAAATAAAGCCCGATACAGGACAACCGATGATCATGCCAATGGGAATCAGATTGAGATACGAGCCGGATTCTATCGGGGTGAGCCCGTACACATTTCTGATGTAAGGCCCGGCCCAAAGTCCCTGAAAACTCATAATGGTTCCATACATAGCAAGGAACATGACCGTGATCGTCCAAAAATTGTAATTCCTTGCCACAATCTTCAGGCTTTCCCCAATGCCAATCTTGTTTCCGGATGGAGCCGACCTGCCTTCCATTTCATAGACGGGCGCTCCGCCGATATCCTCCGGCTTGTTGCGAATAAAAATATAGTCGATTACGGCAATGACAAGGATGATGATACCAATCGCGTTCATGGCATTTTGCCATCCGATCAAAGCCATAACGGCAATCAAAGGGCCGGCGGAGCATAACGAGCCGGAATTGCCCACAGCAACCAATATGCCGGTAAAGGTGCCGGATTCGCTGCGTTTAAACCAATCAGTTATCATGCGCACTGCGGGTACATAGATAAAGCCCGCTCCAAAACCGATCAGAAACCGCCCAAACAACGCCACGGTAAAATTAGGTGAAAATCCGAGAACCAGGCATCCTACCCCCGCCAGGATCACAAACACTGAAATGGTCCGCCGGATTCCCCAGCGATCCGCCAGGATGCCGGCCGGTAACTGCCCTACTGCGTAAGCGTAAAAGTACATGGATCCAAAAAGTCCCAGCGCCGTAGGCGAAATGTTGAACGCGGCGGTAATATCCGCGGACATCGCGGATGCGGCGGTGCGATGAAAGTAGCCGAAAAAGAACGCCAGCGCAATGCAGATATACACTACATAGCGGTATGACAGCGTCTTTTTGATTCTTGTATCAACAGAATTATCTACAATATCCATTTTTTGTTCTCCTCTCAAAACATATGCTACAGGCAAGTTGGAACTGGCATTTGCAAAAAGCAGCCTAGTCCATAGTTGCCCAAGCTGCCTTTCGATTCATATCCATCACAGACTGATAATACACCGTTCAGGAGTGGTTCTTCTCCCTTTTCCGCTCATTAAAGACCCTTGGTGACCTTTGCGAGCTCCAAAAGAGTGCGGACATTGTAGTCGGGCTCCACCCCAAGCTTTTCCACCGGATCTCCGTTGCGGTTCACCCAGCCAGCAGTGTAGCCGTACCACTTCGCGCCCGCGGCATCCCAGCCGTTGGAGGACACAAAGAGCACTTCTTCCTTTTTCACACGAAGACACGCTACCGCCAAAGCATATACCTCCGGCCTGGGCTTAAACATCCTAAGGGGATCAATGCTGATAACCGCATCGAAATATTTGTCGTGACCGTTGTTTTTCACCACTTGATCGAGCATGTGGGGGGCTCCGTTGGATAGAATGGCCAGCTTGCGGGGAGCAAACAAGCTCATCGACTCCGCAACGTCGTCATAGGGCTGCAAGGAGTAGTATTTGGCCAATACGTCCTGGATGATTGTTTCATCATAATCAAGCTTAAGCGACTCCAAAGCGTATTTAAGTCCCGCGATGGTCATTTCCCAGAAGTCCTGGTAATTTCCCATAAGCGTGCGCTGCCAGGAATATTGCAGTTGCTTGAGGCGCCAGATCTGGCTGATTTGTTCGCCTTTGCCGGGGTAAAAGGATTCACATTTCTGAAAAACGGAATAGACATCATAAATTGTACCATATGCGTCGAACACTGCTGCTTTAATCATTTTCTTACCTCTTTCCTGTTTTTTTTTAGTATATTATACATATCGACTTTCGTCAAATTGATAGTTTGCATTGATTCAATTAGAAAAATTGAATTCGCTGTTGCAATCCGGGCGCATATGGGTTATGATGAAATTATAAGGAGTAGACGGTATGGAAATTAAACAATTGAAAACCTTTTTAACTATTGCCGAGACCGGTAGCTTTGTCAAGGCTTCCAAATTGCTGGATTATGCCCAGCCTACCATTACAACTCATATACAAATGCTGGAAAGTGAACTGAACACCAAGCTGTTCGAGCGACTGGGTCATACGGTTAAATTGACCCAAGAAGGCGAGCGGCTGCTTTACTATGCAGAGCACATCGTAAAATACTCCAAGGAAGCCACGTCATCTTTTGCCTCCGACGGAATATTGACCGGAAAAATCGTAATAGGCGTCAACGAGTGCTTCAGCATCGTCCGGTTGCCTGCTGTCCTTGGCCGTTTTAAGAGCGCCTATCCGGAAGTCGATATTGATTTGCAATTTGGCCCTACCAAATGGATTCAGGAGCAGTTGCAGGAAAACCTGGTAGATGTTACATTCTTTTTGACGAGAGAAATAAACAATCCTTATTTGAAGACTGACATATTGTTGCCTGAGCCGGTGTCGGTTGTGGCATCCCCGACCCACCCCCTCAGCGAGCGCGAGTGCATCGCGATTGAAGACTTTGAACATATGGACCTTATCACCACGCCGTCAAGCTGTACCTATCGCGAAATGCTGGAAAGCTACATGCAAGAAAACAATACACGGCCACGCACCATTCTCGAAACTAATAATGTACAGGCAATCCTGCAGCTTGTTATAAATGGTTTAGGGGTGAGCATATTACCGCGCGTGGTCGCTCAAAATGAAATAGCACTGGGTAAGCTAATAGAAGTCCCATGGAAATACCCGTTTCCGCCGGTATTTACCCAAATCGCTTACCATAAGGACAAGTGGATTTCCCCAAGAATACAAGCTTTTCTAGATCAAGCAAAGGAAGCTTTTTTCGAGCAGGCGTTGCAAAAAATTGTTTGTAAATAGTTGATCTTAAAAAGCCCTTTCCTATATTACAAGAAAAAGACAGGGCGCATAACCGCTCTGTCTCGTAAGATCGTTGCAAAACAAGCCAATAATAACTATATCACCTTATAATTTTTCCACTTTCCACTTTGGTAGCGCAACGCCATCATGACCGCCTTGATCATCCAGTCGGCACACATAGCCCATGCGATGCCGATAACCCCCATATCCAACCAAATGGCGAACACCACGGACAATGCAACCCGGCAAATTACCGTGGTAAACAAAGCTGCGTACATGGGGAACTTCACATCTCCCGCCGCCCGAAGTCCGTTGGGAAACGGCCCCGCCAGTGGGAAAAACAGCGCGTTAAAACTATTGTGGATGAGTACGAGTGGGATTACGAGTTGCACCGTCTCTTCCGAAAGCGCGTAGAGCTTTATGACGGGGAACACCGCCGTGAAAATCAGAATGTTCCACACAACGGAAGCAGCCAAGGTAATTTTCAGGAGCTTTCGCATATAATAATCCGCCGCTTCCGCGTCTCCCGCTCCCATGCATCTGCCGATGACCGTGATAAATGCCGGCCCCATAGCTACACCGATAAGCGCAGCCATCGACCAAAAGCTCTGCGCCACACCGTTTGCCGCAATCTGCGCGGTGCCAAAGAGCGCGGTGATGCTACTAAGCGCCACCTTTGCCAATTGAAAAAGTCCGCTCTCAATCCCGTTTGGCACCGCAATATGAAGGATGCGCTTTATCATATCACATTTCAGCGTAAGCATCAGTTTCCATTGCAGAAAAACCGCATTTTTCTTTTGAAAACACAGAGCGAAAATCACTACGGCAGAGAACACTCTGGCGATTAACGATGGATAGGCTACACCCGCTACCCCTGCGTGTAATACAAAAATTCCGATTGCGTTGCCGATGACATTGATGACGTTTGCTGCAATAGCAATCACCATTGTGGCCTTTGTTCGTCCCATGCTCCGATAAACCGCCGCACCCGCGCTGTAAACCGCTATTGCGGGGAAGGAGTATGCCGATATTCGGAGATATGTTACGCAAGCCTCCATAACATCCGTCTCAACCCTGCCAAACAAAAGCCCCAACAACTGCTTGTTTGAAAACAATATGACGGTCATCATGACCGTGGAAAAGAGGAAGGAAACCGTCATAAGCTGGCTGGTCGATAAATTTCCGTTCTTTTGCTCTTTATTGCCTATGTACTGGCTGACAACTACCGCGCCGCCGGATGCAAGCGCCGTGAAAAGATAGATAAATATAGTATTAAACATATTTACCAAGGACACCCCGGATACGGCAGCCTCTCCCGCATAGCTGATCATCAGCGTATCGGCAATGCCCACCAGCATTACAAGTAGCTGCTCCCAAAAAAGCGGGATGATAAGGCTTTTTAATTCCTTATTGCTAAATAATTTTCGATGCTCTTCAATTTGATTTTTGGGTTCTATGATTCGTCTGATTATGGATATACTTCTAAAAAAGATCAATTGATACTCCTTAACTTATCGAAATTGGTCAGAAGCTGTTTTCAATCAGCCATTTTTCAGCCATTAGCACCAAATCTGTTTCATCTGTTCCATCTGCAAGGATAACCTTTTCATCCGGCAACTCGCCAAAAAGATCCAAATGCCGCTCCTCCGCGACGATATTCTTCAGATAATTGTTTTCCGTGGAGAATCCGGGGTCCGGCTGGAACTGGCAGGTATTCCAGGCGTCCA